>OHPW01001280.1_pt1 | contig 14469 bp, 16 predicted proteins | sample 1577771 | NCBI WGS metagenome assembly OHPW01 (sample SAMEA3879608, study PRJEB24766) | human gut metagenome | biome: human-associated habitat; feature: feces | place: USA | collected 1985/1987
TGATTGCTACTGTAAGAGCTCTCTGATGTTTTGCACAGTTTCCTGTGATTCTTCTCGGAAGGATTTTTCCTCTCTCAGAGATGTATCTCTTTAATTTGTTTGTATCTTTGTAATCAATGACATTGTCTTTTCCACAGAATACGCAGACTTTTTTTCTTCTACGCATTGGTCTTCTCTTCATTGATGAACCATCAGCTGATTTATTGTAAGCCATTTTTGTTACCTCCTTGAATATTTGTCCTCGTGGACACTACTAATTGAATGGAAGCTCCTCGTCGATTCCGTCCGGAATGTTCATGAAGCCATCCCCAGCAGCCTGACTAGGTGCAGGTCTGTCTGCCGGTGCAAATCCGCCTGCATTTCCTGATGCGGCTGATTTGGACTCTGCAAACTCTGCATTCTCAACCACGACGTCAGTGGTGTATACCTTCTGTCCGTCCTTGTTTGTATAGCTGCCGGTCTGGATTCGGCCCTCAACAACAAATTTTGTTCCTTTACGGCCAAATCTCTCAAAAAATTCTGCTATCTTTCCAAAAGCTACGCAGTTGATGAAATCCGTTGACTGCTCCTCTGCATTCTTGCTGTAGCGTCTGTCTACTGCAAGTGAAAATCTTGCTATTGCAAGTGAGTTGTCCCCCTGGGCATAGCGGATTTCTGCGTCTCTGGTTAATCTACCCATAAGTATTACTTTGTTCATAATACAATCTCCTATTTTCTTATACTATGCCTCGTCTTTTCTAACGCATAAGAAACGAAGAACATTGTCCATGATACGAACGTCCTGCTCGATTTCTGCTGGGACTGTTCCCTCAGCATCGAACTGGATGAAGTAATAAAAGGCCTCAGTCATGTGCTGAATCTCGTAAGCTAATCTCTTCTTACCAGCCTCCTCAACTTCTGTAACAGTACCGCCGGCACGTGTGATGTACTCTTTTGCCTTCTCGACTACTGCTGTTCTCGCATCATCCTCGATCTTTGCACTAACGACGAGTGCTAATTCATATTTGTTCATGCGAATGTTACCTCCTTTTGGTCTCTGGCTCATAAATCTGATTATGAGCAAGGAATTTTATATCACGAGTCTAGATAATAACATGAATCGTGGTACTTTTCAAGGGGTTTTTGCAATTTTTCTTTTATTTTTATTAAGTCGGGACATGCGCCGCGGGCAGGGGGCGGGCACAGGCATACTTCCGCGTGAGCTATGCTTCGCTGCTAAGTGGCTGTACGAATTGTGATTTTGGTTTTCTATGCCTGACGAAACCGTCGCTACTCGCCATCCATGGCTCGATAGCTCCTTGCCCCGGCTTCCATGCCGGGGCATTTCTGTGCTTCGTAGCACAATTCTACAGCCTCTAAGCAGCTTCGCTATGCGCTCTTGCGGAAGTATGCCTGTGCCCGCCCCCTGCCCGCGACGCACGTCCCTTACTCTGTGGCTGAATTTAGTTTATATAAAAAGACGAGGTGCAGTAAACTGCACCTCTGTTTTTACTATTCTACTTTGTTTCTATATAACTAAGCCTGCTTCTTGGTGAGACCGCGGTCATTTTTCTCGACCAGCTTCCTTGGCACCATAACCTGGTGTCCGCAACCCATGCATTTCAGGCGGAAGTCTGCGCCGACACGCATGATTTCCCACTCGCTGCTGCCGCACGGATGTGGTTTTTTCAGTTTTACGATATCTCCTACTGCGTATTTATCCATTCTATATTCCTTCTCTACCTATATCTGCCATATTATATACTATGATATGAGGGTCAAAAGGTATTTTGCCCCTCATACTACACCTCTATCTGCTCAAATACAGAGCCCAGTCCCTGCTGTATCAGAAGGTCTGCTCTTGCGTCCATCGGTGTGGTGGACTTGTTGATAAGCACAAGCTTGTTTCCGTTGTAATAGTCTATGAGGCCTGCCGCCGGATATACCGCAAGTGATGTACCGCCTACTATGAGCACATCGGCGTGACTGATGTAGTAGATTGCATCCTCAAGCGTTTTCTGATTTAATCCCTCCTCGTACAATACGACATCCGGCTTTATTCTTCCGCCACAGCTGCATTTCGGAACTCCTTTTGAATTAATAATTGCATCAATTCCATAAAACTTTCCACATCTTTCGCAATAATTGCGAAGCACACTGCCATGAAGTTCAATGACATGACTGCTTCCTGCCTTTTGATGAAGTCCATCAATATTCTGTGTTATGACACCTTTAAGCTTTCCGGATTTTTCAAGCTCTGCCAGCTTGTAATGCGTGATGTTCGGCTCTGCATCAAGACAGAGCATCTTATCACGGTAGAAGCGGTAAAATTCCTGCGGATGCTTCCTGTAAAATGTATGGCTCAGGATGGTCTCTGGCGGGTAGTCATACTTCTGATTGTAAAGTCCGTCCACGCTTCTGAAATCAGGTATGCCGCTCTCGGTTGATACACCTGCTCCGCCGAAAAATACAATATTGTCCGAAGCCTTTATCCACTGCAAAAATGTTTCTACACTGCTGTCATTGTTACCCATATGTATCCATCCTTTCTTCTTTTCTTCTTTAAATTGCTGCCTATTATTTTTTGAGCCACACTTTTATAGCTTTCGCACCAGCTTGTCCACATCTGCATTCAGTCCAAGCACCATCACTGCATCGTCTGCCTTGAACACGTAGTCAGGCAGCGGAAGCACGCGATTCTTTCCGGCTTCCTTTACTGTAACGATATTTACATTGTATTTCTGGCGCACATTATTTTCCTTGATGCTCTTTCCTACCCAGCCTTCAGGTGGATTTATCTCGTAGATTGAGTAATCATCGTTTAATGCCACATAATCAAGCACATGGTTGGCGCTGTATTTCTTTGCCACTCTCTCTGCCATGTCGCGGTCAGGATAGATAACCTCATCCGCACCGTTTCGAAGCAGGAACTTGGCATGCACATCCCTGTTTGCCTTGCTGATGACGTATTTTCCGCCCATCTCCTTAACGAGACTTGTTATCTCAAGTGAGCTTTGGAAATTGGTGCCGATGCATACAAAAATCAAATCGAAATTGTTGATTCCGAGTGCTTTTACTACCTGTGGGTCGGTACAGTCACCTATCTGCACCTTGGTCACGTCATAGATTAAATCCCTGACCTTGGCCTCGTCCTTGTCCATCACCATAATGTCATTTCCGTTTTTTATCAAATCCGCACACAGATGGTGTCCGAATTTACCCATTCCAATAATTAAAATTGATTTCATTTCGTTTCTCCTTATCCTTATCCAATGATAACTTTTTCCTCCGGAAGCTCTATATTGGCTTTATCCGGTCTATGCACAAACGAAAGCACAAAGGTCATGCTTCCGATTCTTCCACAATACATCATAATTATGATAATTATGCGTCCTACTGTATTTAAATCTCTTGTGATGCCTGTTGTCATGCCGACCGTACTGATTGCAGAGTATACCTCAAACAGTACATCGTCCATCTTCATATTGGATGTGGCAAGTATAGCTATCACCGCTGTAAGGCCAAGCACCAGATTGATGATAAGCACCATTCCGGCCTTTTTGATTACCTCACTGCTTATTTTCCTGCCAAACACATTGCAGCCGTTGCTTCCTCTCATATAAGAAACAATATAGATTATCATGACCGCCATGGTTGTGGTTTTGATTCCGCCGGCTGTCGAGCCTGGGCTTCCTCCTATGAACATGAGCACTATAGTCAAAAGCTTGCTCTCCTGTGTCAGTGCTGCTGTGTCTACTGTATTGAAGCCTGCCGTTCTCGCCGTAACCGAGCCGAATAACGATGCAAATATGGCACCCGGTGTATCCATGCCTGCTATGGTATTACTTTTTTCAAAAATATACATAAACAGTCCGCCGCCGAAGACGAGTATCAGTGTGGTTGATATTACTATCTTGGCGTGGAGCGAGTATCTGCTAAACTTAAGCTTTTTGATTCTGACCTCATTCCATATGGTAAAACCGATACCACCTATGATGATAAGCAGCATAATTGTTATATTGACTAACGGATCTGCGGCATATTTTGTAAACGATGAGTACTCCTCGTTTATGCCCATCAGGTCAAAGCCCGCATTGCAAAATGCAGATATCGAGTGGAACACCGAGAAATATATGCCTCTTATTATGCCAAAATCCGGTATGAAGCGGATTGCTAAAAGCACCGCTCCTATACCTTCGATAAGGAAGGTTCCCCTTATTATCACGCTGAAAAGCCTAACTATTCCACCAATCTCGAGTGCATTGACGCTCTCCTGCATCAGATCCCTCTGTCTAAGTCCGATTTTTTTGTGCAGAAGCATGGAAAATGCCACACCGATTGAGATGAAGCCCATGCCTCCTATCTGAATCAGCACCAGAATCACGAGCTGTCCTATGATGCTCCAGTGTCTGAAGGTGTCAAACACAACAAGACCTGTCACACAGGTTGCGCTTGTTGCCGTAAAAAGTGAGTCCAGAAAATTGGTCCATTGTCCGTCTCTTGAAGAAAACGGAAGGCTCAGCATTATTGCCCCTGATAATATTGTCAGAAAAAAGCCAACTGCGATGTATCTGAACTCTGTCAGGTTCTTATGTCGTTTTTTTATGTCATGTTTTATATCGTTCATATCCAATCCTAACTATTTGCTGCAGAATGTATTATTGTCAGCTTACAGAAGCTGTTTGTATATATCCCTCTTGCTGACACCTCTGTCCTTTGCCACGAGCTTCATGGCTTCCTTCCTGTCGATGCCCTGTGACTCATAGTGTGCCATATGCGCTTCAAGAGGCATGGCTTCCCAGCTTTCCTGCTGCTCCTTTGCTATTTCAGCCACGTTTCTGCCACAGATTACAAGCACATATTCACCTCTTGGCTCCTGTGTCCTTGAACGCTCCAAAAGCTCCGAAAATGTAGTCTGCACCTTTTCCTCGTGCTTTTTCGTAAGCTCCCTGCACACGGTAAGCTCTCTGTCCCCGAGCGCATTATAAAGCTCTGTGACCGTCTTTATAAGATGATGAGGCGCCTCGTAGATTATGATTGTCCGGGTCTCGTTTTTAAGCTCCTCAATGACGCGCGCGCGTTCCTTTTTATCCCTCGGCAAAAATGCCTCAAACGCAAACCTCCTGGTCGGCCTGCCCGACATGGTAAGTGCTGTAATGCACGCTGCCGCCCCTGGAAGCGAGGTAACAGGCACGCCCTCCTCGTAGCAGATGCGCACGATGTCCTCACCCGGGTCAGAAATGCCGGGTGTTCCTGCATCGGTGATGAGGGCTATATTTTTGCCCTCCTTAAGCTTTGCCACAAGCTGGTAAGCTTTATCTATCTTGTTAAACTCATGATAGCTCGTCATGGGTGTCTTTATCTCAAAATGATTGAGCAGCTTTATGGAGTTTCTCGTATCCTCCGCTGCGATGAGGTCTACCTCCTTAAGTGTGCGCAGCACACGGAATGTGATGTCCTCCAGATTTCCTATCGGAGTTGCGCACAGATACAGTGTTCCTGTCATATGATTCTCCTGTTATTTTCCGTTATTCCGAGGCTTATCGCCGTATATCTCATATATCTCATCCGTGTATACATTAGGCTCCTTGTATACAACTAACGGTTTTTCGATGGTGATACGGCTTTTGCCGCCCTTTAACCCCTCTATAAGCACCATGTTTGGCTCCCTGTCCGCGTAGGGATGAACAAGACGCATGCGCTTTGGCTCGATATGATATTTCATCATCGTGCTAAAGATCTCTGCCAGCCTGAATGGTCTGTGAACCATGTAAAAACGCCCATTGAATTTGAGCATTTTTGCGCTCTCCCTGACTATATCGTCAAGTGTACACCTGACCTCGTGGCGTGCTATCGTCATGGCATCGTCTGCATTTTTGATACCGTGCTGACCTATCATATACGGCGGATTTACCGTCACCACCTCCACGGACTCGCGCCCGAAAAGCTCTGAGGCATTGCACACATCTCCCTCTTCTATGGTCACTTTGTCCTCAAGATGGTTATATTTCACACTTCTTTTCGCCAGGTCAGCACACTGAGGCTGAAGCTCAAGCCCGCTGTAATGCTCTCCGTTATTCTTTGCCTCAAGAAGTATCGGAATCACACCGTTTCCGGTGCACAAATCCACAGCTCTCTCGCCGCGCTTTACCTTTGCATAGTCAGATAAAAGCACGGCGTCTATGCCGAAGCAGAACAGCTTTGGATCCTGTATGAGCCTGTAACCCTTGCGGCACAAATCATCCAGTCGCTCATTACTGTGTATCAGTGCTTCCATTGTCTTTGTCCCTGTTGTAATCTTTATTATAGTTTTTGTTCTTGTAATCCTTGTTGCGGTTGTATTTCTGCTTGTTTGGTCTGTTTTTGCCGCCCTTGTACGGCTTTTTGTAACCGTCCTTATTTTCTCTGCCGGCATTTGCAGCATTTACTTCATTTGTCTCATTTGCAGAAGCTTCCGCTGCCTCTATGTCCGCCTTGTACGGACGTCTTTCTCTGTTGTCACGCTTATCACGGCGCTCGCGATATTCATTTTTGTTGTCACGGTGTCCACGGTTTCTCTGCGGTTTCTCCTGTGGCTTGTCCTCCATCGTCTCGTCGCCGCTATCCTCGAGATCCTTGAGCTCGCGAAGCTCCTCCTCGGTGAGCTTTACATCCTTTTTCTGGCGCGGCTTTAAGCGCAGATCATCTACAGTGTACTCACGAAGCTCCTTCTCCTCGCCGTTGTCAATGACAACACGCACGAGCTGCCTGAGCACGCTGACTGACTTGACCTCTCCGATTATTCCCTCAGGTGTCTTGACCTTTTCTCCCACTGACGGCATTCTGCTGTTCAGATACTCATATGTATCCTGCTCATACTTGAGGCAGCACATGAGTCTTCCGCACACACCGGATATCTTGGTCGGATTGAGCGAAAGATTCTGCTCCTTTGCCATCTTGATGGAAACCGGCACAAAATCTGCCATATAAGAATGACAGCAGAGCGGTCTGCCGCATATTCCGATGCCTCCCATCATCTTGGTCTCATCCCTGACACCAATCTGGCGCAGCTCGATTCTCGTGCGGAATACCGCTGCCAGATCCTTTACGAGCTCTCTGAAGTCAATTCTGCCGTCTGCTGTAAAGTAAAACAGCAGCTTGTTTCCGTCAAAGGTATACTCTGCATCCACCAGCTTCATCTCAAGTCCGTGCTTTATGATTTTCTCCTTGCAGATGGCAAATGCCTCTTTTTCCTTTTCCTTATTTCTCTCAACCGTTTTCTCATCCTCGTCGGTTGCCACCCTGATGACAGGCTTAAGCGGTGAAACCACCTTATCATCATCCACATCCTTCGGCGGAATGAGGACAGTTCCCATCTCTATGCCTCTTGCTGTCTCCACGATAACATGCATTGCCATGTCGAGGTCGAAATCAGCCGGGTCAAAGTAATATATTTTGCCTGCTGTCCTGAATCTGATACCAACTATTTTTGTCATGTGATTAGTTCTCCTTTATGGTCATAAGCAGCAACTCAATTACCAGGTCAAAATTAACGTTTGCGTTAATTCTTATCTTCGCCTTCTCAAGCGCCTCAAGTATTGCCTCGATTCCCTGATAGGAATGCTTTGCTGCCTGTTTCTTTATATCATAGACCTCATCCTTGAATATGAGTCCGTTAACATCGTTTGTCGCCTTCATATACAGCACATCTCTGTACCACACCATAATCAGGTCAAAATAATCCTGCACCTTAAGCTTGTACTCAGCTATCTGCTTTACCGCTGCGCCCAGCTCGTACAAATCTATGTCATCGAGGCGCTTTATAAGCGACAGTGCTGACTCCTTTAGCTCGTTGAACTCGTCTGATGAGGCGAGCTTAACAGCCTTTCCGACGATGCCCTGTGCAAATGCGGCACTGATATCTGCCTGATAATCCGGAATATGCTTTTCGTTCATCAGATATGCCTTTATCACCTCGTCCTTTACCGACTTCATATTGAGTGTGATGCAGCGCGACCTGATGGTCTGCAGAAAGCTGTCTGCATTGGTGGTGAGAAGCATGATGACCGCATATGCCGGTGGCTCCTCAATGGTTTTTAAAAGCGCGTTCTGCGCCTGCTGGTTCATTTTTTCAGCCTCATCCACTATGTAAATCTTGTATTTACTGCTGTACGGCTTTATCACTATATCGTTGTTGAGCTGTGTCCTGATGTCATCAACCGATATGTTGTTGGGCTTTTCATGACTGACATATATGATATCAGGATGATTGTGGTCATCTGCCTGATGGCACGATTTGCACTCTCCACAACCGTCTGTGCCCTCCTTCTCACACTGCAGTGCCCTGGCAAATGCCTCGGCTATCATCATTTTGCCGGACAGCTGTGGTCCGTTTATTATATATGCATGTGAGACTTTTCCCATTGATATGGCATTTTGCAGATGCTCTATTATCTGCTCATTTCCTACTATATCCTTAAATCCTGCCATAGCTGCTGCCTCCGTTTTAGTCTGCCTGTGTCTGTTATAGCTTTTATCTCCTACGTGAGTATATCAAGCAACAGTCCGCGTATCTCTCCGATTCTTGCCAGTATGGACAGATGATCCTTCTCATCCTCCACCAGCTCTGATGCCAGCTCATCCAGATTGCTGTCTATCAGTCTTATTATACCATAAACTCTGTGCCTTCCTCTCCTGTCGAGGAAATTTTCTCTGGAAAATTTATGCGATCTGTAGACCACCTCATTTAAAAAATCCTTTATGAGCCCGCGATATCGCTTCATATCCCTGATATCCATATGCTCGGCTATTCTGTTGCCCTGTACTGTGATATCCTGCATCAGCGCATCTACCTTTGCCTGGAGATCAGCGTCTGTTATGGCGCTGGCCAGTGTGAATTTGAACGAGCCGTCACCGGCCTGTGTTTTTTGTGCATCAGGAACCTGTGTCACCTGATTTACTTCATTTACTCTGACTGCCATGAGGCTGCCTCCTTATTCGTTTCCGGTTACATTTATGTGTAGGCTGTAACCATCATCTTGCTCTGCAATTAGGAACTCTGTCGTATGTATGCTGAAATCTCGGCAAGCACAGTGTCCATATCATCATTTATGAAGCGACATGTAATCCCCGCCTCATGCAGCTTCTCCTCAGAGAAATCTGATGCGTCTGCCAGAAAACGACGGCACATCTCCTCATATTTAGGCACCTGCTGCCCCTTTTCCCGGTGAATGGCGCGTATCAGACGGTCGCCGTCCTCCACCTCCACATAGATTGGCAGAACCTTGTCACTGCCAAAATAATCGCGTATCTTTGTGTAAGACTCGAGTGTTCCGACTGTCAGATAGCTTTTGCAACGAAGGTCTATATCATCATCGTTTACCGTGAAATACTTCCACACGCCGTACACTGTATTGTACTCGCGAAGCTCTATGATGCGCCCCTGTGCACTGAGCCTTTTTACATCCTCTTCATTGCAAAAATGATAATCCTTATCCTGTGTCTCTCCGTCCCTTATCGGGCGCGTGGTATACGGGATAATCCTGCTAAGCATGAGGGAATCATCCTGCAGTATTTTGTTGTATATAGTGTCCTTGCCTGATGCGCTTTTTCCCATCACGCAGAAAATCTTACCCATCTGTAAACCTCTTATATTGTAATTAGTATAAATATGATTGTTTGCTATGTCAAACTGTTGCTTACAGCACCGCAACAAACTTCCACATATTGGCATCCGGTTCAAAATACAGGCCATCCACTTCAAGACCTGAATTTACAGCCTTTATTACATCATCTATGAGCTTGTCGTTCATTATCTCTCCGGCACCACAAGCGGTATCCCCGGCGGATATATATTTATAAAGGCACCGCTCACCTTCCCGCTTGCCTTAAAGGCATAGACCGCCTGATGGTCTGCATCATATGCATCATACATTTCCATTACGGCAGGCAGCTTTTGGTATATAGCTGTGTCCATTTTGACAGGAAAGTAAAATTGATGTACCACACCCTCCTGTTTTAATATATCATAAAACTCTTCAAAATCAGACTTATATTTTTCGAGCCGGCTGTCTATTTCAATCAAAGCATCCGCAAGCCTGTCAAAGCCCTCATCCGTATCCATGACAGACGCCAGCGCCAGTACATAATTGCCAGCCGCCATCTCAAGCTGCAGCTCATATTTTTTGAGCAGAAGCTCAAGCAGCGTATGTCCATTCATAGCCTCTTTCGTAAATATAATAATCTTTGACTCGTCAAAATCATATGCCTCGTCAGCAGAAAAATCACTTTTTCTGACCACGTTCAGATACGAAAGTCCGCTGACCTTCTGATAAAATCTGTCAAGTCTGCTCCTAAGCTGTGCAAAGGCTGTCTCTTTATTATCGCGCACATAGTGTATGCAGCGCTCTATGCCTGTCATAAGCACATATGACGGTGAGCTTGTCTCATAAATGCCGAGAAACTTCTCCACTGCAGCTTCACGCATCCCACCCAGCAGCAAAAGCGCCGTCTGTGTAAATGCCGGAAGCGTCTTGTGCAGGCTCACTATGACCGCATCGGCCCCGAGCGCTATGGCATTTTGAGGGAAGCCGCCTCCAAAGCCAAAGTGCGCGCCATGTGCCTCGTCAACTATGAGCAAAGCTCCATGTTCATGTGCCACAGATGCGATTGCCGCCACATCGGAAACCACACCATCGTATGTAGGCGAGGTTATCACAACCGCTTTTATGTCGGGATTTTCATCAAATGCCGCCCTTATCTGTGCCTCGGTTATCTGCCCCTGCAGCCCTGTCCGTGTAATTTCAGGGTATGTAAACACCGGGTGTAGCTGCCTTAAGTAAAGCGCATGATACACCGCCTTATGACAGTTCCTTGCTACAAGCACCTTGTCTCCCCTTTTGGCGGCCGCAGATATTGCTGCCAGTATGCCGCAGGTGCTTCCGTTTATGAGAAAATATGCACGCTTTGCACCGTAAAGAGCCGCTGCCTCAGCCTGCGCCTCCTTTATAATGCCCTCAGCGTGGTGCAGATTGTCAAAATTATCTATCTCTGTAATATCAATAGCATACGGGTCCAGCCCTGCACCTATATCACTGCCACGGCGCTTATGCCCCGGCATGTGAAACGGATAAATATTTGATTGTGAATTATTTATCAGTTCTTTTTCCATTTAAGTACCTATATATCCTTTTTAGCCCAGAAATCTTCCAAGCTCCGGCATCCAGTCATCATAAAATATTTCATCGTTGCAGAACGCGCTCCAGACCGGTGTGAGGAAATCAAGTATCAAATCAAGCGTCTCCTCCCAGCCTGCATTCGCATATGCCCTCTGCTGTCGTGTCAGCCTCTTACAATACTGCTCCCAGCGCCCTCTCATATAAGCATAGCTGCGATAGCCATACACCTGCTCAAGCCGGTGCATGCTCACTGTCTTCGGCTTATTTTTCGCTCTAACCTTAAAAATATCAATTATCTGCCTTCCGCTGACCGAATATCTCTTAAGTATCTCATATGCATCACCATATGGTTTCATATCGCTAACCAGCTCAAGCTTATCCATTATCTCAAACAGCTGTTCTCCGAGCCTGGATTCAGGCGAAAAAATACAAACATCTGCGTCTCCATAAAAGCTGTTCATAAAAACAATATTTTGAGTCATGGGAACTCCTGCATCCGCTTCATTAAGTCGCTCAAGCCTCACTGCAAACGGTACTTCCCCGCCATCACACATAGCGCTTAGATTCCACGTGTGTATCAGCGGCTGCATATCACTGCCGCCTAGTTCATTAGCTGATACCTTTGCCGTCTGCTTAGATAATTCTGCATTAGTCCATACCACATCACTGTGACTGTTAAGCCCTGCATTGCCTATAATGATATTGCGCAGTACATCAAACGGCGTACCATTATCCTCTGCCCTGCCACCGGGGCTGCCATATACATAATAAAACGCCAGCTTTTCTCCTGTTGCAAAATACGGCTTTTGAAGCCACAGCACTTTTCCCAGACCGGCATTATTTATGCGCCAGAGAAAATCCTGCTTCACATACTGCCATAACACATCGCTGTACGATAATTTTTTCTCATCGCTTATATGTCTTAAATCTACCCTCACTACAACCATACTCCTATGAAGCTTTGCACCTTCTTTACCACGCGCCTCGCCCTTGCGTAATCCATGAGCACGGAAATATCCTTGTCCGTATCAGCTATGTACGACTGTATGGCTGCCTTGAAATCATTGCGGTCCATTCTTGCCTCATACTTCAGGCAGTCGCATATCACACGCTCCTTATCATAAATGCCAAAGGTATTACCGCCAAGCTCAATGGTTGAGGCACCAAGCGTAAGTGCTGTGGGCTCAGTATAAAACGGGATAATTCTTGGATAGTCCATCTTAAAGCGTGATTTTGATGTATTTTTGTCCACAGCAAGCGTCCACCCGTAAGGCTTTTCCTTTATGTAGCCATAGGCGTAAAGTGCACTTTCCATGCACAGCATTGCATCCGGAAAAAGTGCTGCGACAAGTGCATCCTCAGAAAAATCATCCACGCGGTCGGTGTAATAGCCGTTTCTGATGCGGACAAGCTTCCCCTCCCTGACAAGCGTGTCAATTCGCCTGTAGTCTATACCAAGCCTTGTAAGCTCTTCTTTTTTCACTATTCCGTTGTGCTTTTCCATGGCATCAGCTATGATAGTCTGTACCTGTTGTATATTCATTACTGCTTCTCCATCCCTTGCTTATCAGCTAAAAGCCTCTCAGCATCACGTAATCCAAGCTGATACAGGCTCTCAAGCTTATTAGGATCCTTTTCTACCTTGCTTATTTTAATGTGCTCCGACGGCCTTAACACCTTAGCAATGCCCTGCTTTTCAAGCTCCTTAAGGTGCTCAAGCTGATAATTGTACATGATATGCCTGTTTGAAAATGCCTCATAAAACCTCGGAAAACGCTTTTTGTATACCGATGTAAATAACCTTGGCATAGGTTTTTTTATATAGTCTGCCGGCTTTGTCAGCACGACAACCACTCTGTCATATCCCATATCAAGCATATGCTCATATGGAATACTGTCCGTCACCGCGCCATCCAGATACCACTCATTCCCCAGCTTCACAGGCTTCGACACTACAGGCATGGAGCCCGATGCCCTGAGCACATCCATCTGGTCAAAGACACTCTTTATCTGCACATATTCAGGCTTACCTGTCCTGATATTCGTCACAACCGCATAAAATGGGATATCTGACTTCTTATATTCCTCATCATCAAACGGGTCAAGCTCTCTTGGTACTGTATCATAGGCATATTTCGTGCTCACTATGTTTTTCTCCCGAAGAAGCGGCCTGATACCCATATAATTTTTGTCACTGTTAAACCTCTTATTGTATCGTATAACCCTGCCGCGCTGCTTTGACAGCAGATTCACTCCAAAAAGTGCTCCCGCCGAAACACCGATAACAGCATCAAAGCTAATATCATGGTCCATAAAACAGTCGAGTACTCCGGCTGTATACATACCTCTCATGGCTCCACCCTCAAGCACGAGGGCGCATCTTTCATCACTCATTTCTGCCTCCATTTATAATGTCATAATAAAAAATGTATTAATATTTATGTCGACCGCTGAACTTCAGATTGTCTCTCCTTCTGCGCTGTTTTCTCTCAAGCTTGTGCTCCCTGAAGCGCTCGCGCTGCTCCTTCTTAATGCTCCATTTGTGTTTCAACACATATATATTGTCTGATATTCTTCTAATCATGAAAATGCTCAAAATAATCACTGCGATAAGTACGAGCACCCAGAGAAAATATACCGGCTTTATCCTTATTATATCACTTTCCACGTTCTGTCTGCTATTCTCATCAAAGTACGACAGATCGACCTTTGCTCCTGATTTCAGCAGATCCACACAGCCTACCACATGATCACCATACTTGTATCTGACCGTAGCAAGAGCATCCTTGTTGTCGGACTTCATGTCAGCAGCTTCCCTTTTAACGCTTGAAAAATCCGCGTTGTTCGGCAAAACAACATAGTTTTCCGACACCTTTGCATACATGCCGTGTTCATTCATCACGCCCAGATCCGTCGTATTGTCAGTAGCTGCGCTGTTTTCATTTTCAGCTATGCTTAGTGCCTTGAAGTTACTGAAATAGTAATTGAGCAGCGTGTTTGTGTCTGCATACTGGTCAGGCGACTGCGCATTCATAATAACCGCGCACAGCGTCAAGCCATCCTTCTCCGCATAAGTGACAAGCGTGCTGTTAGCCACTGAAGTGTAGCCGGTCTTGCCGCCGGTACAATCCTGATTTACAAACTGTGAATACGACTTAAATGGATGCAGCATCGCATGATGATTGTACAGCGGGGTATCCTCGGTATGCTTGTTTGTAGGTGGTATGATATAGGTCTTTGTGCCTGTAATCTTTCGAAACTCGTCATTCCTGTATGCTGCACACGAGATAAGCCCCATATCGTATGCAGCATACAGGAATGACGAGTTTCGAAA
>OHPW01001285.1_pt1 | contig 14370 bp, 11 predicted proteins | sample 1577771 | NCBI WGS metagenome assembly OHPW01 (sample SAMEA3879608, study PRJEB24766) | human gut metagenome | biome: human-associated habitat; feature: feces | place: USA | collected 1985/1987
GATAGTCCTGCTTTTACGATTCTGAAACTATTCCGAGCCGTGACGGTGGGGATTGCTCCCCATCTGCACCATCAATGAGATTTTCCGCACTATCCCTCGAAAATCGCCATCACCATTGCCTTTTAATGAACGCTCTGTTGGTTTCGTATCCGCACTATCCCTTGCCCCGCACCACGTCCTCGCCTCCTTAAAAGCATACAGACTAAACTAAAAACCGCTCCCGTAACACTCCGGGAGCGGTTTAGCTGTATTCTGTTGTGATTTATCAGTTTGCAACAATGTTTACGAGCTTGCCGGGAACAACTATCTCCTTGCGGATCGTCTTGCCCTCAAGCGACTGTGCGATAGCTTCCTTTGCCATCTTCAGCAGCTCGTCCTTGTCGGCGGCTGTAGGAACGTTTATACGAGCCTTTATCTTACCGCAGAGCTGAACTACTATCTCAACGGTGCTGTCAACGCAGAGTGCCTCATCGTATGTTACCCACTGCGCTTCGTTCAGTATGCCGTAGCCGAGCGAATTGTACATTTCCTCGGTGATGTGGGGAGCAAAGGGATTCAAGAGTATCAGCAGCGATTTCATCTCGGCATCGTTAATCCTGCCGTTTGCGGTGATCTCGTTGATAAGCGACATCATAGCGGCGATAGCCGTGTTGAATCTCATCTTCTCAATATCTTCGCTGACCTTCTTTATCGTCTTGTGCATTGATGTTCTCAGCTCGTCTGAGTATTCATCGCCGCGGACAAGCATATTCTGAAGATTCCATACACGGTCAAGGAAACGCTTACAGCCCTTCATACTGCTGTCGTTCCAGGGAGCCGCCTGCTCATAGTCGCCCATAAACAGAACGTATACACGAAGAACGTCTGCACCGTATACGTCAACAACGTCATTCGGGTCGATTACGTTGCCTCTTGACTTGCTCATCTTTTCGCCATCAGGACCTAAGATAAGACCCTGTGCGGTACGCTTTGCATAAGGCTCGGGAGTGGGAACTTCGCCTATATCGTAAAGGAACTTGTGCCAGAAACGTGAGTAGATCATATGACGGGTAACGTGCTCCATACCGCCGTTGTACCAGTCAACAGGAAGCCAGTATTTGAGCGCTTCCTGCGAAGCAAATTCCTTGTCGTTGTTGGGGTCGCAGTAACGCAGGAAGTACCAGCTTGAGCCTGCCCACTGGGGCATTGTATCTGTTTCTCTGCGGGCGTCCTTGCCGCACTTGGGGCATTTGCAGTGTACGAATGAATCTATCTTTGCAAGCGGGCTTTCGCCGTCCTGACCGGGCTGGAAGTTCTCAACGGGAGGAAGCTCCAGAGGCAGTTCCTCATAAGGTACGGGAACAATTCCGCAGTCTGGGCAGTGTACTATCGGGATAGGTTCGCCCCAGTATCTCTGACGGTTGAACGCCCAGTCCTTCATCTTGTACTGTACGCCCTTTTCGCCGCAGCCGAGCTTTGCAAGTACGCCGAGCATCTTTTCAATAGCGTCCTTCTTGTTCGTAATGCCGTTCAGCTCGCCCGAATTCACCATCTCGCCGTCGCCCGTGTAGGCTTCCTTCGAGATGTCGCCGCCCTTGATAACCTCGATTATATCAATGCCGAACTTCTTTGCAAATTCATAGTCACGGGTATCGTGAGCAGGAACCGCCATTATAGCGCCCGTGCCGTATCCCATCATTACATAGTCGGAAATGTATATCGGAATTTCCTTGCCGGTAACGGGGTTTACACCGGTAAGACCGTCTATCTTTACGCCCGTCTTGTCCTTGACAAGCTGTGTTCTTTCAAATTCGCTCTTCTTACTGCATTCAGCCTTGTAAGCGTCAAGATCGGCAATGTTCTTTATAGAATCCCTGTACTTCTCGATTATAGGGTGTTCGGGAGCAATAACCATGAATGTTACGCCGTAGAGCGTGTCGGGACGGGTCGTGTAGATGCGGAGCTTCTCGCCGTTTTCCTTGATGGAGAAGTTGACGAAAGCGCCTGTAGACTTGCCTATCCAGTTCTCCTGCTGGAGCTTTACGTTAGGCAGATAGTCGACCGTTTCAAGTCCCTGTAACAGCTTGTCAGCATATTCGGTGATACGCAGGTACCATACTTCCTTGGTCTTCTGCACTATCTCACTGTGGCAGATGTCGCAGTGACCGCCCTGTGAGTCCTCGTTTGAGAGTACGACCTTACAGCTCGGGCAGTAGTTTACGAGCGTCTTATCCCTGAATACAAGGCCATGCTCGAACATCTTGAGGAATATCCACTGAGTCCACTTGTAGTAACGCTCTTCGGTGGTGTCGATGACCCTTGACCAGTCGAACGAGAAGCCGACACGCTTGAGCTGGCTGGTAAATTTTACTATGTTGTTATCGGTGACCTTACGGGGATGAACGCCGGTCTTGATGGCGGTGTTCTCGGTGGGCAGACCGTAAGCGTCAAAGCCAATCGGGAACAGTACGTTGTAGCCCTGAAGCCTTCTCTTGCGGCTGACTACCTCAAGGCCGGAATAAGCCTTGATATGACCTACGTGCATACCTGCGCCGGAGGGGTAGGGGAACTCTACGAGAGCGTAGAATTTCGGCTTGGTACTGCCGTTTTCAGCCTTGAATGTCTGATGCTCGTCCCAGTATTTCTGCCACTTACTTTCTATGGCAGAAAAGTCATATTTTTTCTCTTCCATTTTGCGAGTTGTCCTTTCATACGCCCGATATGGCGGTATAATTCAATTTCAACCTTTATTATAATACAAAAACGGCTGTTCTGTCAAGTAAAGCGGCAAGTAAAGCGGCGACAGTAAATAAATGTAAAATAAAGGTGAAATATGTAATTCACAGCGTGATGATTTATGATGAACCGGTTTTTACGTCGGAGAGGGCGTAAACCGTTATGTTATCGGGGGTGACGGCAGATTGACGCAAGAATAACCGAATGATGAATTTTGATGATTTTAGATTTTCCCGATACGAAGGGAGAGATATTGCAAAAACTTGAAAATTATGGGATGCTTTGGGGGCGGATGGCTTCGGGTGGATAATGCGGTTCGGCTTATCAGTGATAATGTCAAATATATATGATTGCTGTATATCGGATTGCTGATAGTTGAATTGAAAGTGTCACGAAAAGATGGGGAGGAAAAATCGAAGAGGGCAGGGTTTTGTTTTGTGGAAAATTGAGGGGGCAGGGATGATGTTACGCTTACAATATAATTGATATGAATAATTGTAAAAAGCAATATAGCGATTTAAGTATAATGAGTTGTGAATATCGGAGGTTGAACTGTAACTGACGGAGGGTGCGGAAAGGGAAGCGATTGCTGTGTTTAAAGTGCTGTTTTCTTGACAAATGTACTTTGCTGTGTTATTATGATTATATAAATATTTGAAGTGGGAGGAAATGATAATTTATTATCATATGACGCAAATGAAAAAATATAAGATATATTCTGCAATAATGAGCGTGTGTATTTTGCTGACATCCTGCAGTTCAGGCGGCGGAGGTTCATACGAAACGGATTCAAAAGCCTTTTCTGATGCGACCGTGTCACCTGTTTCTTCGGTGACCGCCACAACGGCTCCGGTTACAACTGTGCAGGTAACAACGGCGCCGGTAACAACAGTACCCGAAACAACAAAAGTTACAACAACGGCAAAGCCCGAAGCTGCTGTACCCTCCGCTTCAGCTACGGCAACCGCCGCAACGGAAAAGCCGAAATGGAGCGAAAATAAAGCAGACGAAACGCTGTATGTAACGGTGGACTGCTATGAACGAACGGGTGCGTATATCGGTGCGCCTGCCGGCTCGATACTGAAGCGAGGCAGTAAGATAGCTGTCACAGCTATGACCGATACGGATTATTATAAATTGAAAAACGGCAGATATATCCACAAGGATTATACGAGCAAGACAAAGCCTTCAGAGGCCGGTCAGCCTGCTTCAAACGTACCTACCGCCGGCTCTTTTGAAGAAGAAGTAAACAAGGTAACGCTGAAGCCGGTCAGAACCAACACAAAAAAGCTGGACGATCTGGTTGACAGAATACTGGCAAAAATAATCACCAAGGGTATGACCAACAGTCAGAAGCTGAAAGCGATATATGATTACATAATTGCAAACTCGTCTTATGAAATGAGAATAATTGATTATGATGAAATGATGACTTTCGGAGATAATGCCTACTTATCAGACGAAGATGCAATAACCGCATATTATGCCTATCTGATTCTGTCTGACGGATATGGCGTGTGCGACAATTATTCTTCCGCATTTACGGTGCTTGCGAGGGCTGTGGGATTTGACTGCTACAGCATAGGCGGAAATGTTGCATATTCCGGCGGAGGATATACCGGACATAAGTGGAACAATATAAGGTCGGAAACACCTGGTATGAATTTGACACACAGATAGAGGACAAGTATAACGAGCTGAACGGATATACAAGCTATTTTTATTACGGCAAGATAAGAAACAGCAACCCGACATTATACATCTATCCCGAAAATCTTGACGAAGTTATCGGTTGGTACAAGGGATTTAGATTTGCCGATCCGATGAAATGCGTTGCCGATATAGCAGTCGGTGATAAAAACCTCAAGCTCCGTTATGAGCAGAAAAAGTCAAATCTTGAAATCTGGGGAAACGCTGATTATACCGACGATTATATCAAGTATGAAAACAAGAAGCTGCCGACGCTTACCGTAAAGCTGAGCATAAACGAGGGTACAGCGCCGTATGACTATGAAGTAATCGTTTGTCACGAAAAGGACGGCACACAAACGTATCTTATGGATGAAACGAAATTTTCGGTAAAGGACAAGAGTGCGACATTCTCCCTTAAGCTGCCGGAATACGGGGAATATACCGTAGAATACAGGATGCGTGACAGTTCCTCAAGAGAGATATTCAAAATGGCATCGGTGTCTGCGTATGACAATTCTGCGCTTAAAGGCGAGCTTACGGTGAAGAAGGAAACAAGAAAAGACAGGCACGACTACGGAAATACATATGTAAAGCTGAATTATACTGGCGGAGGAAAAACGAACTGCTTTGACTGTATTGCCTATGGCGATGAAGAAACGGCTTATGGTGTATTCGGCAATGACGAGTGCTGGTTTAATCTGACAAAGGGAAAGAAATATCTGATTGTAGCGAGCATTACCGATTCTAAGGGCAAGGTGCATGATTTCTCAAAGGAATTTACCTATAAATAAATAATAAAGCTGACCGGTGTCTGTAGGGCACCGGTCAGTCTGTTTGTAGAAAAAGTTTTTTGTTTAATGTGCTTCTGTTATATCATTCGGCTTCGACTATGATAACAGGCTACCGATAGTTCTGTTTATGGGACAGCACTTCTCGGGTTCGCTGTTCAAATTAATACACTTGGCGATTTTCGAGGGATTATTGTTCTTTTGCAATGGTTGCGGGGGATGGCGGTATTAGGTGCAACGGGAGGGGCAAGCAAGGCAAGTGATAAGTGTTCTTTTGCAAAGATTAGTGGAAACAACAAGGATTGGTGCAACGGGAGGGGCAAGCCCGCTCCCCTACGGAAAGCGAGAGGGATAGTGCAAATACGAAGCCGTACAAGTACACACAGACGCTCACCCTACGAAAAGCGAGGGGAATAGTGCGGTTTTGGAAAGGTTGGTGGAGTGACAATCCCTACGTCTTGACGGCAGAAAAGTTTAGTGAATAAAAAGGCGGACGTGTCATAAACAGAAAGCAACAATATCAAGGCTTGTGCCTTGCCGTCAAGCCACCTCCCTTTGACAAGGGAGGCAAGGGCGTTGGTGCAAGGCAAGTGTGGCAGTGCGGATGCGAAACAAGCAGAAACCGATTTTTGTTTAGCCTATATGCTTTCAAGTGCGTAGCCTTTACCTCTTTCGTAGGTGATAGTCACATCGGCTTTGTTATCATCGAGCTTTTTATTGAGCCGTGAAACCGCCGTGAAAAGCGCATTTGCGTTGTCGGAATACGGCAGACCCCACACGTTTTCGTACAGTTCGGCTTTCGGCACTGTACTGCCGATATTTCGGGCAAGCATAAGCAGTATCGAGAACTCTTTCTGGGTAGTGAGCAGGTCGTTGTCGGCAAAATATGCCGCCATTGAAACCGTATCAAGTCTGAGCCTTCCGAACGAGATATAACGCTTGTCTTTCCGTACGGAGCGAAGCCTAGCCTCTACCCTTGCAATAAGCACCTGTATATCGTAGGGCTTCGGCAGATAATCATCGCCGCCTGCTCTCAGTGCCGTTATAATATCATCGTTTTCGCTGAGTGCGGACAGGAACAGTATCGGAATATCGTATTTTGCCTTTATCTCACGGCAAAGCGATATTCCGTCACCGTCAGGGAGCATTATATCAAGTATCACAAGATCGACATCGTTATTCGACAGCATATAACGGCACTGCGCCGCATCTGCCGCCTCAAGAACGCTGTAATCCTCCATAGAAAGACACGAACTGTTTATCTTCATTATATGCGGATTGTCCTCTACAAGCAGAATCGTACTCACTTTGCATCTTCCTTTCCACACGGTACGGTAAAGCGGAACACCGCTCCGTTTTCACTGCTGTCTGCGGTTATTTCGCCGCCTGTCGATTCTATAATATCACGGCAGATATAAAGTCCCAGCCCGTTTCCGCCGTCCGTGCTGTAACCTTTGTCAAACAGATGTGCAAGCGCCTCACGGGATATTCCCGTTCCGGTATCGGATACTGTGAACACGGCGAAATTATCACCGTCGGCAGATTTTTCTGCTGAAAATGTCACTGTTCCGTTCTCAGTATGCTTGCCCGAATTTACAGCCAGATTTATAAGCACCTGAAGCAGCATTTCACGGTTTGCTATTATATCGGGGCAGTTATCCGCCCTTGTGACAAGTCGGTTGCCGTGCTTTGCAAGTATAGGTCTGCAAACCGCCGCCGCATCGGAAAGAACGTCCCTTGCGGCAAATCTGCTCAGCTCCATTGCGGTGACCTCGTTATGAGATACCGAGAGCAGCTTTGTCACCATATCGGACAGACGCTGAGCCTCGCTTGAAATCGTTTCAAGATTTGACAATGTTTCATCGTTTACGACATTCTTTTCTATCTGCTTTTCGGTAAGCTGTGCGTATCCGCTCATTACCGTAAGCGGAGTTTTCATTTCGTGGGCGATATTGTGCATAAAATCGGTTTTCAGCCTGTCAAGCTTTTCAAGCGTTTCATTCATTTGGGTGACCTGCGATTCACGCTGTTTTGATTCGTCAAGGCGGCGCTCTGTTCTGGAAAGATTTATAGTAAGCATGACCGCATTACAGAACACGAACAATATAGTCGCATAGGAGCGGATATAGAATATCTTCGTGAAGTAGGTAAGCCCTTCTATTAAATAAACGACTGTGGTAAGTACAACGGTTGAGCATACTATAATGCTGTCAATGTAGCCCATAAGCCTGTGTTTTACCGCCGTAACACAGATATATACAGAAGAAAGAATCAGATATACCGCCATAACAGCACCCGCCACAACGGTAAAATGCGTATAAACGGTTGACGGTGTAAAGATGTAGAACAGCAATATCGCACCTGCAGAGCATACGGAGGTCACAACAAAATGCTTATGCGGTCTTAATCCGAGTGCGGCAAAGGCGTAGAGCAGTATAAACACGAAGTAAAGTATATTCGTGCTGTATTCGATTTTATGCTCAGTGTACCAGTCAAGATAGGGGAACAGTACGCCTATCTGCTTGCTTTCGTATATGAGATAATGCAGAGCCGCAGTAAGACAGGTGAGTGAAAACCACATCATACTGCGTTTTCTGTTTCCGAGAAGGAACATTCCGAAAAAGAATATTGCCATAGCAAGCAGAGTTCCTGCAATAAGTCCGTCACAAACGGTCTGTGCCCTGTCGTTTGCGGATATAAGCGGAGCTTTTGCAAGGTACAGCTTTTGTATCGTGCCTGTCCTGTGATTAAACCATGCGTGACGGATTATTATCTCCGCAGTATCTGCCTGTGCGGTGAAATATAGCGTGTATCTGTCTGTCGCAGGGACAAATTCTTCGGCATTATCGGACACCTTACCGACCTCGCTGAGCAGTTTTCCGTCAATATAAACCTGTTGTGCATAGGTCGCCGTTTCTCCGTAAAGTCCGTAGGTAACACCTTTTTCAAGGGGCAGTACTATGCGGAATGTGGCATATTTATCATCGGGATTGCCCTGCGATATATCGCCTTTTGCAAAATCGTCCGGAGTATACAACCGTCCTGTGTAATATTCGCCGGAGGATATATCTATACCGACACCTTGCTTTGACAAATCGACATCAGCTATTTTGTCTGTGGACGGTATATCGACAGATTCCGGCATTGTGCCTGCGGTAAGAAGATAGAAAAACAAAGAAACAATTATTATAAACAATACGCAGACAAAAGCTGTTTTTGCATTTCTCCGCACATTCCCGTTCATACTATCACCCCTTTGTATTTTACTCCGCTTTTTCGGCAGATACGGCTTTCTTGCCGAATTGTAAGAAAATTCTTATTCTATTTTAACACAAAAAAGGAAAGCCGACAAGGAGAATACGCAAAATAAAATATTAACAAGCAAAAAAGTCTTTTCTTTTTCGGCGATATGTGATACAATAATAAGGAACATATTTAAAAATCTCCGATGAAAAGGAACGGAATAAATTATGAAGAAGATATTACGCTTTGCGTCTGCTCTGCTTTGCGGGGCTATGCTGTTATGCTCGCTTTCCGTTACCGCTTTTGCGGAAAACGACGACGAGGTATATGATTTTGACCCGAACACCGACAAGATATACAGCGAGGCTGTGTATATGGTCAACACCGACACGGGCGACGTTGTTTTCAAGAAGAACGAGAGCAAGAAAATGTACCCTGCTTCAACCACAAAAATAATGACCTGCATAATTGCGCTTGAGCATCTGTCCGAGGGCGCTTTGTCAAAGAAGGTTGAAGTGCCTTATGACTGCTTCAACGATTTCTACGAGGACCCGAACTACAGCGACCCGTCAAATGCGGCGATAGAGCCGCTGCAGGACAACCTGACATACAAGGACTGTCTGTATGCGCTTATGCTCCCGTCTGCCTGTGAAGCGGCAAACATTCTTGCCTATAATATAGGCGGAGGCAGCATCACAAAGTTTATCGGAATGATGAATGAAAAAGCGAAGGAGCTTGGCTGTACCGGAACAAACTTTGTGAACGCTCACGGTCTGCATAACGACAACAACTACACAACTGCGGAAGACCTGTATAAAATGACAAAATACGCCTACGACAAGTTTCCGCTGTTCAAGAAAATAACAAGCACATACGAATACGAGATGCCGAAAAATGACGCTAACCCCAGCGGTTACTCTATATACAGCACTATCTCACTTCTTCGTCCCGGCAGCGTTTACGAATATGAATACGCATACGGCACAAAGACCGGCACTACGGACGAAGCCGGAAGATGCCTTGTTTCAGCCGCCAAGAATCAGTACAACTATATCCTTGTGACGCTCGGCGCACCGGTAAAGGACAAGAACGGCGAATACTATGACGACTGGTATTCGATGATCGACGCACTCAACCTCTACAAGTGGGCATTCACAAACTTTGAAATGGCTACTGTAGTAAACAAGGACGAGCAGATAACCGAAGTCAAGGTCGAAATGGGAGAGAGCGCAACGCACGTTATACTGACACCCGAAAGCGATTACACTGCACTTATGCCGAAATCGGTAAAGGAATCGGGAGTGCAGAAGGTCTTTAAGGCATACGAAAGCGTACAGGCTCCCGTGAAAAAGGGCGATATACTCGGCGTAATGGACGTTAAATTCAAGGGCGAAACTATCACCACGATGAACCTTGTGGCAAACAACAATGTTGCAAGATCGGACGTGGAATATTATATAGAAAAAGCAAAGGACGAGTTCGACAAGCCGTGGTTCAAGGTTTCGGCTGTCGGAATAGTTGTACTGCTTATCTGCTTTATAGTTACAAGAACGATAGAAAACTCCAAGCGCAGAAAGCTGGCATCAAAGGAGAAGCGCCGCTTTGAAAGCTACGCTAAAAGACGCTGATGCAAGGTGTTAATATAATCTGCCTCGGCAGACTGAAGGAAAGCTATCTGAGAGATGCCTGCAAGGAATATGAAAAGCGGCTCGGCGGCTCCTGTGTGCTGAAGATATATGAGCTTGAGCCTGTCGCACTGCCGAATGAGCCGTCTGACAGGCAGATAGAGGACGCACTTGAGAAAGAAGCTGAAATGATCGAAAAGAAGCTGGCGAAGAACGCTCTTACCGTTGCTATGTGCATTGAAGGAAAGCAGCTTTCAAGCGAGGAGCTTGCCGCTAAGCTGAGCGATACGGCGGTGCAGGGAAAGTCGGCGGTGAACTTCATAATCGGAAGCTCGTTCGGGCTTGCACCGAAGATAAAGGCGATGGCTGATATAAAACTGTCGATGTCGAAGATGACGTTTCCGCATCAGCTTGCAAGGGTGATGCTTCTGGAGCAGATTTACAGGGCGTATAGTATTATTGCAGGGAAAAGGTATCACAAATAAATACCATAACAGCTTCAATGCGATTTCCATAAATGGGGGTGTACCATGTTCACAAACGACAAGTCGGCACTTTTGCAATCATTGCTTTTTCCTGTGTTAATTATTATATGGGGCATTGCACGCACTGTTACCGACTTTCTTTATGCAGGCGGAATTTCAGCGTTTACACGGCTTGACGCTTTGTGGCGGTATGTTTGCTTCGGAGCTATAATATGCAGTGTAATTGCAATAATTATAACACTCTGTGGAAAGGTCGATACGTCACGTTACTTTTTAAAAAGGCTTATAGGCACATGCGGACTGGTTGTTTTATACGGCGTTGCAATGAGCTTCGCCACAAGTATGCTTCCTGCCGTGTTCATCGGAATTGCGGGTATTGCTTATCAGATACTCAGAGTGCAGGACGATGATTCAAGTAAAACGGAGCGTGCGGTACTTATGCTGTCTGACCCGGCTATTCATCTTACGGTGTTCTGGGGGATCCAATGGGTATCTGAATTTGTTAAAACGGAATAATATAAGGCGGAACAGCATAAAAAACCGTTCCGCCTTTTCTGTATATAATATGCAAAAGAAAAACCGCTTTGGTAATCAAAGCGGTTGGCACGCCAAGAGGGATTCGAATATAGTAAAGGCAAAGCTGGATATAATATTCAAGAAGTTGTTTACGGACGAGGGAAATCAGCATTTACTACAGGCTTACTTATTGGATACGCTCGGTATACCGTATGATTCGATAGAAAACCTCGTTGTACTCAATTCCGAGATAATGCCGGACAGCATAACCGAGAAATACAGCCGTATGGATATTCGTATGAAAGCCAATGGAAGACTGATAAACGTTGAAATGCAGATAAAGGACGAGGGCGATTACAAGGACCGTTCGCTCTACTACCTGTCTAAGCTGTACAGCGGACAGCTTAAAAGCGGAGAGGTGTACGGCTCGCTGAACCAGTGCATTTCGATAAATATCATCAACTTCAATCTCTTTGACTGCGAAAAATATCATTCATCGTTCTCAATGAGAGAGGACAGCAGAAACGAACAGCTTACGGATAAATTCACGGCTCATTACTTCGAGCTGAAGAAAATAGGCAAGAATATCGACAAGAACAACAAGCAGGAGCTATGGCTCAGACTTATCAATGCGGAAACGGAGGATGAACTTGATATGTTACAGCAGACAGGCGTAAAGCAGATACAGGACGCAGTAGTTGTACTGCATAAGATGAGTGCGGACGAAAAGACAAGAGAGCTTGCGGAAATGCGTGAAAAGGCTCTGCATATCGAAGCAACCGAAAAGGCACACGCAAGAGCCGAGGGCGAAGCAGTCGGACTTAAGAAAGGCGAAAAAAGAAAAGAAGCAGAAATGATCTCAAAAATGAGAAAAAGCGGACTTTCAGAAGAACAGATAAAAGCCATCTTAAACAGTTAAGGGCAATCTACCAATCCCACAAAGGAGGACAAAATGAAACGTACCCACACCATACTCACGGCAATAACGCTCATCAGCGTAATACTGACCAGTGCCTGCACGGCAGGCAATGCGAACAGCACAACGTCCTCCGTACCTGAAACGGCGGTTACAACGACCGCTCCGGCAGTGACGGGAACAGTGATAGATAGGATCGATGAGCCGAAAGCCGAAACGACTACAGCTCAGACCACCGCTACTACAGCAGTGACCACCACAAAGCCGCAGGAAACAAAAAGTGTTGAAACTACCACTACCACCACAAAAGCGGTAACAACGGCAAAGCCGGAAACGACAACAACAGTAGCAACGACTAAGCCTGCACCCGAATGGACGGAGAGCAAGGCAAGCGGTACAAAGTACGTCAACACAGACTGCTACAGCCGTAAGAAAGCCGTACTCGGTGCAGAAACCGTAAAGCTGTACAGCGTGAACGATAAGGTCACGGTAACTGCTAAGACCAACACGGGCTATTATAAGCTCTCTGATGGTAGCTTTATACACGGTGACTATCTGAGCGACAGCAAGGTAACTCAGCCGGCAGCACCCGCTACAAAGAAAGCTGAAACATCTAAGCCTGCGGATACTACCACAAAGAAACAGGAAAGCAAGCCTGCTGAAGATAACTGGAGATTTACAAAGCAGGACTGTGAAGATATATTAAAGGCTTGTGAAAAGTACGCAAAGGATAACGGTTACGGTTACTGTAAGCCGTCTGACTTTGATACAGTCAAAGGCAAAGTATATCAGCACAGCAGTTGGACGCAAGTATATGCTAATAGCCCGGCAGTTCCTAAGTTTATATACGAAGGATATACTCGTAAAGAAGCTATGATAGCTATGTTATGTGGAAATATTCAACTTAACTATGAAGAAGGTTTAGGTGCAACTTGTGTAGACTATTGCCTTGCAAGCGAATATTGCCAATGGGCAAAAGAACACTGGGGCATTGATATTAGCAATGATACTGCCTGTCAGGACTTGACAGCCTATGTGTTCTTCCCTTGCTACTGATACCAGTCACAATTTAATATGCTAAGAGCTTTGAAAGTATAAATTCAAGGCTCTTTTTCTTTTTCTGACAGTAATCGAATATGAAAATCCAAAGCAGTCCGCACCCGTAGGACTGCTTTTTTATATATACAAATACAAACCAAGAAAGGAAATCGGTATGAAAAACAGACTCAGAAAAATGTTGAGCTTAGTTTTAGCTGTCGTTATTGCTATGTCAGCAATAAGTGTAAATACACTTGCGGCTACAATAATGAATATTGCAAACGGCTCAAATCAGAAGTTATACGTTGACTGGTACAGCTATTCATATAACTTCAACGGCAGACTGAACACAAGCACATACGGACAGATAATCAAACTCAATGTTGGCAACTCAACAGGACAGGTAGCGTATTGTATTCAGTCTTCCAAAAATGCTTGGACAAGTGATTATACTGCAGAAGAATATTATAATTTCGGTTTAGGAAATAATACAGCCGAAATCACCAAGCGACAGGCTCATATCAAACACGCTCTGATTTATGGTTATCAGGGTACAACAAAATATGGTTACAACGCTGATACTGAACGTATCGCAACGCAGATTGTCATCTGGAATATCTGTGACGGTTGGTTCAACAACTTTGCCGAAAGCACGGCTGTCGGTATATTCACCGAGGGTATGTCAAGCTCTATGGCTACAAATGTCAAGGCTTGCTATAACAAGATCAAAGAGCAGATGTTAAGCCATACGACAATTCCGTCATACGCAGTAGGTAAAAAAGATACGCCAACAAAGCAGAAAATGACGACTAACAGCGATGGAACATTCACAATAACGCTGACTGATAGTAAAAATGTGTCTAAGTATTATGACTGGCAGACGGCAATTAAAAAATACAGCTATCTTTCGATAATTACAGACACCGAAGGAAAGCTCGTTATAAAGTCAACAAAGCCTATACCATCCGGCTCGGCTATAACGCTTACAGCTAAACGTAATTGCAGTAAGTATCAGAATAATATTGTTGATGTTGCACCGATGTATATGATCTCCGGCAGTGGCTCGCAGACTTCTGCGACATTCGTACAAGATTACGACCCGAGTGAAGCAAAAATTGCTATTTATTCTGACAGTTAAGGCACAGCTCAAATAAAAAAAGTATGGCAGCATAATAACGACAACTCGAGTACAAAAGCTGATAACAGCGACATTTATTTTACTGTAAAAAACAGCTCGGGAGTTGCTGTCAAGGCAACCGGTTCTGCGGGTAGCTATACTTATTCTGCAAGCGGATCTGTGAGCCAGTTCAAATTAAACTCAAGTAACACTTTTTTAGTAAAATCGTTACCTG
>OHPW01001301.1_pt1 | contig 14175 bp, 6 predicted proteins | sample 1577771 | NCBI WGS metagenome assembly OHPW01 (sample SAMEA3879608, study PRJEB24766) | human gut metagenome | biome: human-associated habitat; feature: feces | place: USA | collected 1985/1987
GGGAATCGCACAGAAATATAACTGTTCCTTAAAACAGCTGGATTATCAGCAGGAAGCAGCACTTATGTCCTGTATTCCGCTGGGAGTCAATCGAATTGAAATTCAGAGAGGGCTTACCACATCTTCAACAGCGATCTTCGTGCCATTTACGACACAGGAACTGTTTCAGGAAGGGGAAGCTCTTTATTATGGATTGAATGCATTATCCAACAACATGATCATGGTTGATCGGAAACGTCTGAAGAACCCGAATGGACTGATTCTTGGTACACCAGGTTCCGGTAAGTCCTTCTCAGCAAAGAGAGAGATTACAAACTGCTTTCTGATTACGGAGGACGATATCATCATCTGCGATCCAGAAGCCGAGTATTCTCCATTGGTACAGGCACTGCATGGGCAGGTGGTGAAGGTTTCACCGGTATCAGACCAGTATATCAATCCGATGGATCTGAACTTGAATTATTCCGAGGAAGACAATCCGCTGTCATTAAAAGCAGATTTTATTCTGTCTTTGTGTGAACTGATTGTTGGAGGAAAGAATGGATTGGAGAGATTCCGTAAATGGGGTGGTATTCCAACTGGCATCACCCAGAATATTAAGGATTTGCTGTCTTCCAGGGAAATCGAGAATATATTTGAAAATTCAGATTTTATTTATATGCTGAACCAGGCTTCCGGAGACAGGCAGATTCTGGCAAAACAGCTGAATATCTCACCAACCCAGCTGTCCTATGTAACCAACAGTAATGAGGGGGAAGGACTTCTGTTCTATGGAAATGTCATTATCCCATTTGTAGACAGATTCCCGAAGAATTCCCTCTATAAAATCATGACAACCCGCTTAGAGGAGACTTCCGAAGCAGGTTAAATCAAAGGAGAAAACAATGTTACGAGCAATTTCATATGTATTAACTTTTAGTGGCGGTGCTGTTTTTGGCATCGCTTTTCTCTGTTTATTACAGGCAGGGAAAGGGTATCCGAAGAAGGAGGAGTAATCAGTGGCAGAACAGAGAATGAAAGTCAGGGACAAGAAAGTCCAGAAGATGACCAAGGATGGTCTGGTGGAAGAAAACCTGACAGATAAATCTTCTGTTCGTGTCAGTAACCGTGCCAGTGATGTGCAGATGGGAAGAAAACAGGGGGAAAAAGAAGAAAACCTTGTGGATAAGTCTCACCGCCAGTCTGAACGGAGTGGGAAAAATATTCGTCCCTCTGTGCAAAAATCCAGAGATGCACCGGAACTGATACGGACAGAGAAGCAAAGTGAGGATTTTGGACAGAGTAGTAAACAGCAAAATAGAAAAAGAATCCGTGCTGAAGTCGGAAAAGAATCCAGACTTGCAGAAAAATCCGAAGCCGGACAGTCAGGGAGACTGAAAGAAAAACGTGCTGATCTATCAGAAAACAGAGGAGACAGCCGGAGAAATCAGACCGGTGGTAGCAAAAAGCCAAAACAAAAACAGCGTTTGAAGTTTGCTTATGAGGAAACTGGTGCTTCTGTGAAAAATGACAAAGATATGGAGAAATTGAACCAGATGGATACGGATGGAGTCAATTTCCGCCATCAGAAACAGAAAGAAAAAGCCAAAAAGTTTTCTTATGAAGAAGCAAGAAAGAAAAAGGAAGCAAAGCAGCATTCCAAGAAAGCACAGGTCTATCAGGCAAATGAAGGAGAAACTCCTGGAAAGAAAAAATCCCGTTTGAAGTTTGGTGAAGGGGAATCTGTGAAAACAGAAAAAACTTCTGTTGTCAAGAAAGCAGGAAGTGCAACTTCCGTAGCATTGCACCGTGAGATCAGCAAAAATGAAGACGATAATGCGGCGGTAGAAGGTGCCCATAAGTTAGAAGAAAGCGGCGAAGGTGTTTACCGGCTGGAACAGAGAAGTGCCAGACGCAGGAAACAGAGGGCATCCAGAAAAAGAAGCAGACTTGAAAGACAGGAAGAGAAACAGACACAGGCGGCAACCCGTCAGGAGCAGAAGAAACTGAAAAAACAGATTCAGAAGCAACAGATCAAATGGGATTATGCCAAAGCGAAGCGAAGTGAACAGACAGTAGGAACAGCTACAAAAGGTACGATTGATTATATCAAGAAGATTGGCGGCAAAGTCACCAACTTCTTTAAAGAAAACCGGAAGGTGTATATCAGTGTAGCAGTTCTGATCGGATTGATGTTTCTGATCATAACGAATGTCACGTCATGCTCTGCAGTGTTTTTACAAAATGTGATCACTTACACCGGAACCAGTTATCTGTCATCGGATCAGGCAATCCGGAAAGCGGAACTGTATTACACACAGCTGGAAGCTAATCTGCAGGAGCGGATCAACAACATGGAATCTGAAGAACCGGGACATGAGGAATACCGATATAACATCGGACCTATTGAGCATGATCCGTTTATCCTGATTAGTTATCTGTCTGCAAAGTATGAAGAATTTACTTTTGAACAGGTCAAGCCGGAGCTGGACGCCTTGTTTGCAGAGCAATATCATTTAACTACTGAAGCAGTCAATGAGACTGTGACAGAGACAGCAACTGTAAGAGTTGGAGAATCTTTGGGACAGGTTGTGACCAGTGGGTATTGTAACTGCCCAATTTGTTGTGGTATTTGGAGCGGAGGACCGACTGCCAGTGGAGCATATCCAACTGCCAATCATACCTTAGCGGTAGATGCTTCCAATCCGTTTGTTCCAATGGGAACAAAGGTAGTTATGAATGGTGTCGAATATACCGTAGAAGATACCGGAGCTTTCGCAAGATACGGTGTACAGTTTGATGTCTATTATGACAGTCATGCGGCAGCATCTGCACATGGACATCAAACATGGGAATGTTATCTGGCAGATGATAATGGAAGCAATGAAGTGGAAGTGACCAGGACAAGAGATGTAGATGTGCTGAATGTCACCTTAAATAGTGGAAACCTGATGTCAATCTGTCAGGACAGGTTGGGATTTTTCCAGAAAGAACTGTTCAGTGCCTACAACGATACAAAAGGCAACTTGCAGATGTTTGCAACACCGGTTGATTTTAACTGGTATTCCAGTGTGACCAGCTATTATGGATACAGGATTCATCCAATATCAGGAGCAAATCAGCTTCATAATGGTATGGATATCGGAGCACCGGAAGGGACAAAAGTAATGGCAGGGCTGACCGGAACGGTTACAACTTCTGCTTATAACGACAGCTATGGCAATTATGTTGTGATCAAGGACAGTAAAGGCTATGAACTGCGGTATGCACATTTAAGCAGCCGGAGTGTATCTGCAGGAGCATCCGTCACGAAAGGTGATGAGATAGGGCTTGTAGGAAATACTGGAAATTCTACAGGAAGCCATCTTCACATTGAACTTCTGAAAAATGGAGAGCGGTTAAACCCGATCTTTTATCTGGAAACAGGAGAAGGGGCAGGATTTGGCGGCAATGAATATACCAGTGAAGCAGCACAGCGTTTGTTAAATGAAGCAGCGAGATATCTTGGGACACCGTATGTGTGGGGTGGATATTCGCCAAGTGGATTTGACTGTTCTGGATTCGTAAGTTACTGCCTGACACATTCAGGTGTAAGGAATACAGGAAGATTAACGGCACAGGGATTGTATGACATTTGTACGCCGGTATCTCAGTCAGAAGCACAGCCAGGAGATCTGATCTTCTTTACAGGTACTTATGATGCAGGAGTCCCGGTAACGCATATTGGAATTTATGTGGGCAATGGTCAGATGATCCATTGTGGGCATCCGGTTCAGTATACGTCTATCAACTCTCCATACTGGCAGAGTCATTTCTATGGATTCGGACGATGGTAAGAAAAAAGGGCGGCTGCATCAGCCGTCCGGAAAGGAGAAGTGATGAAAAGTCTTGAAAAAGCAACGGCAGATTATGAGAAAGCCAAGGAAAAAATGGAAGCATCCAAAGCCAGATATGAAGCAGATTTAAAGCGGTTCAAGGCTGCGGAGATTGCAAAAACAGAAGCGGAAAATCTGGAAATTGTAAAAATTATCCGTGCAATGGATATGAGCATTCCAGAGCTGGAAGCTTTTAAAAAGAGAATGAAAAATGAACTGCCCGGCAGGGTAGAAATACAGAAGGAGGAAACAAGGTCTGATGATGAATTTAGAGAAGATGAAACAGAAGAAATCTAAAAATAGCGTGAAAAAAGGATTGCTTGCGGCAACAACGATTCTTTGCCTGACATCGCCTATGTTGCAGACACAGAGTGTGTTAGCAGCAGAGAATACAGCACCCGCAATTACGATTGAAAAGCCAGATGGCTGGAGACAGGGGGAAACGGCAGTCGCAATTACTGTGGATGCCAGTCATATGCCAGAAGGATTTTCTATCACAAAAATTGAAGCGAAAGCTGGGAAAGACGGAAGCTGGCAGGATGTGACAGGGAATGGAAGTATTTCCATTACTGGTAATCAGACGGTCTATGTGCGTGTGACAGATGGTGATGGAAAGGTGTATGAGCAGAATCGTTCTATTAAGTGTTATGACACAGAAAAGCCTACGCTTTCTGCATCTCTGACAGATGGTGTACTGACGATTCAGGGAAATGATACCGTTTCCGGCATTACTTCTGTGACAGTTAATGGCACCACTTATACAGATCTGAAGGATGGAATGCTGAGAGTGCAACTGACACAGAAAGATTTTACAACAAAAAAGATTGAAATCACGGTAACGGATGGTGCCGGAAATACTTCTGAAAAGTATGTGTTGCAGAATCCTTATTATGAATGGGCAAAGAAGCAGGCAGAGAAACAGAAAACTTCAGGTGACAGCAATGGTGCGATGGCAACCACGACCAGTGCAGATGCAACTGGGACTGAGAAAACAACGACTTCACCACTTCCGCAGGATGCACAGGCTTCTGAGCCAACAGATGCAAAAGGAACTGTGGATGATCGGACAGTGACAGGTATTGAGGAACAGCTTAATAAAGAAGGCGAGACAGCAGATTCTGTTACCAAAACAGCTACGGAAGGCACAAAAGAGTTTTATACCATTTCAACTAAGAGTGGTAAGATTTTCTACCTGATCATCGACAATTCAAAATCTCAGGATAATGTGTATTTCCTTACAGAAGTCAGCGAGAAAGATCTGATGAACTTCACACTTTCTGATTCCGTGACACTTCCGGAAGTAGATACTGTTTATGCAGAACCAGAGAAACAGGCTGAAGAAGAAAAGCCGGAAACGACAGAGACAGATGAGAAAGATAAGGTAGAGGATGAAATCCAGATGCCAGAAGATAAAAGTCCATTTGGAACGTATCTTCTGATTGCACTGGTTGCAGTAGGAGCTGCGGCAGGAGGATATTACTTCAAAGTCTATAAACCAAAGCATGAATATGATGACGAGGATGAGATGGAAGAGGATGAAGATGAATCCGAAGATTCAGAATCTGAAAAGCGGGAAGTAGACGATGCAGATGAGCAGGAAGAAAGTACAGAACCGGAAATCCTGAGAGATGAAGAGTTTGATGATAATGTGCTGGAAGATGAAGAAGAGGAGCAGGAGTAAATGAAATTAGTGATTGCAGAAAAGCCATCGGTTGCGATGGCACTGGCTTCCGTGCTTGGAGCCAGAACAAGAAAAGATGGCTACGTGGAGGGAAACGGTTATATCGTTTCCTGGTGCGTAGGACATCTGGTTGGATTATGTGATGCATCGGAATACGATGAAAAATATAAAAAATGGAGATATGATGATCTGCCGATTGTGCCAGAATGTTGGAAACATAAGGTATTGGAAGGTACGAAAAAGCAGTTTGGAATCTTAAAGAAACTTATGAGAGATTCCAAAGTAGATGAAGTGATCTGTGCCACTGATGCAGGACGTGAAGGTGAGCTGATCTTCCGTCTGGTGTATGAGCAGGCAGGATGTAAAAAGCCGATGAAGCGACTCTGGATCTCTTCCATGGAAGAACAGGCAATTAAAGATGGATTTGCGTCATTAAAAGACGGTTCGTGTTATGACAGTCTCTATCAGTCAGCACTTTGCAGGGCAAAGGCAGACTGGCTGGTGGGAATCAATGCGAGCCGTCTTTTTTCCGTTCTGTATAACCAGAATCTGAAAGTTGGAAGAGTACAGACACCAACACTTGCCATGATCGTGGATCGAAATCAGAAGATCAAGGAATTTACCAAAGAGAAATATTATATGGCTCATATCAAATTTGACGATATGGATGCGGTCACAGAGAATTTTCAGAAAAAAGAAGATGCAGATAAAGTGGCTGCAGAGTGTCAGGAGCGCATGTGCGAAGTGGAGAAGGATGATGTGAAAGAGAAAACGGTCCGCCCTCCGAAGCTCTATGATCTGACCACCCTGCAGAGGGAAGCTAACAGAATGTTTGGCTATACCGCACAGCAGACATTGGATGCTGTGCAGGAGATGTATGAGCAGAAGCTTGTCACTTATCCGAGAACTGATAGCCAGTATTTGACAGATGAGATGGGAGAAAGCACTGAAACACTGATTCAGATGCTACTTGGGAAAATGCCTTATGCCGAAGGTCTGGAATATCAGTCAGACGTGAGTAAGGTATTAAATTCAAAGAAAGTATCTGATCACCATGCGATTATCCCAACCATGGAAGTAGCCAAAGCAGATATTGGTGAACTGAAAGAACGAAACCGCAAGATTTTGTATCTGATCAGTGCCAGGGTTCTGACAGCAACTGCAGATCCTTATATTTATGAAAGCCATAAATGCCAGATCACCTGCAATTATCATACGTTTTATCTCACAGCAAAGAAAACAAAGCAGGAAGGATTCAAGGCAATCGAAAATAAAATGAAACAGTTCTTTGGCGTAAAGAGTGAGAAAGAAGAGCCGGAGCTGGATATCTGGGCAGGCAAGCATTATGGTCCCTGTGATTCTTTTGTATCGGAGCATTTTACACAGCCACCGAAACAGTACACAGAAGATACCCTGCTTTCTGCGATGGAACGTGCAGGGAATGAAGAACTGACCGAAGATACAGAAAAGAAAGGACTTGGCACACCGGCAACAAGGGCAGCAATCATTGAAAAACTGATTCAGTCTGGCTTTGTGAAAAGGGAAAAGAAAAATCTGGTGCCGACAGATGATGGAAATGTGCTGATTACGGTTCTACCGGATGAGATTAAATCTCCGAAGATGACCGCAGAGTGGGAAATGGCATTGAATCATATTGCCCAGAATACAGAGACAGCAGATGAATTCCTAAATGGGATTACAGAGCTGATGCAGGAACTGGTTTCCAGATATCAGGGCATTTCAGAAGAAAAGAAAGAGCAGTTTCAGGGAAAAGCAAAAGGAGAAGTCATTGGCAAATGTCCCCGCTGTGGAGCAGATGTCAGGGAAGGGAAAGTAAACTTTTACTGTTCTGACCGGAACTGTGCTTTTACCTTATGGAAGAATGATAAATTCCTTGCAAGTCAGGGAAAAAAGATGGATAAGACGACAGCAAAGAAGTTTTTGTCCAAAGGAAAAATCCATTATAAGGATCTGGTATCAAGAAAAACAGGGAGACAGTATGAAGCAACTGTGGAGATGGTCGATCCCGGAGAGGGAAATGTACAGTTCAATCTTATTTTTCCACAACGATAAGTAGTGTATTGCAGGCAGTCTAAGGACTGTCTGTTTTAATACAAATATATGAAAGAGAGGACCTTAGCATGAAGAAAAAAGGTAATTTTAGAAAAGTAGTATCTGGCTTGCTGGCAGGCATGACAATGCTTAGTACAGTGCTGTCTCCGATGACGGCATATGCAGCGGAGATCCAGCCAGAGGAAAAACCTCCACTTTATGAGGAAGTGAAAGACCTTCTGGATGAAGATGAGGTGGTGACTGCCAAAGATTATGAAATCGAAACAGGCAGTGTATTTGATGTGAAATCAGACTACACAGGACTGGAAATCAAGGATGATAACAAGGTCAAAGTCACATTTGAGGAAGCAAAGAATGACAAGGATGAGGATTTTACGACAGATCATGCGGACACTTACAAAGCGGTCTATTATGTGGAACCGGTAAATCAAGAGCATCCGAAGTACCAGATCAGCCGAAAACTGATTGTGCGTGAGAAAGCAACAGAAGCTCAGACTGAAACTGCAGGGAGTGAAGCAGTGACCGAATCAGAAACCGCTGGCAGTGAACAGCAGACAGAGGAAGCGGAGGATTCAGAAGCAGACTCGGAGATTACCGATATTGACGCTGATGAATTTGATGATTTAGTAGAGCAGGCACAGAATCAGGATACCTATGATGAAGAATCAGGGTTAGAGCTTCATGATGTTTTGGAACAGGCAGGAGACGAAGGTGTGGATCTTGATGCTATGGAAGAGGGAGAGATTGCAACATTTGAAGCAGTTTCAGCTTATTCAGCAAGAAGTACACAGCAGGTAACAATTGAAAAAGGACCACTGTATAGATATGCAGATTATAATCTTGGAACCTATCTGACAGAGCCGTACTATATTAGCTACGGAAGCGTCAGAGCAACTGCGTATTGTGTACAGCCAGCAAAACCTGGACCAGGATCTGGAAATTATACAATCACAAAGATTGGAGACAATCAGGCATTAGCAAAAGTGTGTTATTACGGTACAGATGCCGCAGGGAGCGAAAGCTTTTTTGCGAATAAACACACGGATTTTTCAGAAGGAAAAAGATTCATCATCATTCACATGGCTGCATCATATGCCAACGGAAGCAGTGATGCATTTTACGGAACCAATGCTACAGGAGAGGCTTTGGCAAAAGAACTCTATAATTATTGTGTGAATAAGCCGGAAATACCAGATGTAGCGATGTCATTTTCAAAGCCGGATGTAAAAGCTTATGTAGATAGAAATGTTCAGAGAACGGAGAACATTAAGTTCAACGCATCTTCCCAGCAGAAAATTACAATGGACTTACCAAAGGGAGTAAAGCTCCATAATGTATCTACTGGAAATGTAAGTGCGGCAGGTGCAAGCGTAACAATTGGAGGAGGAACCACGTTTTATCTCTCAGCTCCTCTGACACAGACAAGAGATGTAAGTGATACTTTTTCTGCAAAAATGAAGGGAAGTATTACAAAAGATTATTCAGCATATAAATTGACTACGAATGCAAGTGTTCAGGATCTGGCATTTGTATTTGGAGAAGGTGTTGCTGATGAAAAATATGTAAGCTTAAAGGTGTCATGGATTGAACAGGCTACGATCGAAATCGTAAAGAAAGACGATACAGCGAATGTCAATCTTGCAGGTGCAGTATTTGGCGTTTACAGCGATGAGGCTTGTACAAAGCTGATCACTCAGATGCCTGCAACAGATAAGAATGGAAAATCCTCTGTTACGATTATCAAGACACAGGATACCGTTTATCTGAAAGAAATCACAGCACCACAGGGATATGTAGTAAATGCAACGGCAACAAATGTAAAACTGGTAGCAAGTAAGACCTCAGCTGTAACCGTGGAAAATAAGGAGCAGCTTGCAGAGCTTACTGTTTATAAAGAAGGTCAGGTGCTTACCGGAGCAGAAGTCAGTGAGAGTGGAACCGTATTCCATTATGAGAACCGCAGACAAAAAAATGCTGTTTACAACGTGTATGCCGGAGCAGATATTGTGACTGCGTATGGTACAAAAGTGTACAGCAAAGGTGATCTGGTGAAAGAAAATCTGACAACAGGTGAGAATGGCTCTGTTACCCTGAAGAATCTCCATCTAGGAACTTATGTGGTAAAAGAAGCAAAAGCACCGGACAACTTCTATAATGGCGGCGAAGAAAAGACAGTGACGCTGACTTATGCCGGACAGAATAAAGAAGTTGTATTTGCGGATGTCACCTTCAACAATGAGCGTCAGAAAGCAGAAGTCACTGTAGTAAAACAGGATAAAGATACAAAGAAACCGCTGGAAGGTGGTATTTTCGCCCTGTATGCGGCAGACGATATCAAAAATGCAGATGGTGTAGTTGTTGTAAAGAAAGGCACCCTGATTGAGAAAGCCACTACCGGTGAGGATGGAAAGGCAAAATTCACAGCAGATCTGCCTATCAATCATTCCTATTCCGTAAAAGAAGACCAGGCACCAGAAGGCTATGTAAGAAATACAGAAGATGTGTATACGTTCAAGTTTTCTTACACCAATGATAAAGAAGCAACCGTATCTTTCGCCCATACCTTCAGCAATGACCGTGTGACAGCAAAAATCAATTTATTCAAAGTTGATAAAGAAACAGGAAAAGCCGTTCCGCAGGGCGATGCAACACTGAAAGGTGCAGTCTACGGATTATATGCCCGTGAAGATATCGTGCATCCGGATGGAGCAACCGGTGTGATTTATAAAGCAGGGGAACAGGTGGCTTCTCTTACAACGGATGAAAAAGGACAGGCTTCTGTAGATGGCTTATATCTTGGCAAATATTACGTCAAGGAGATCACACCACCGACCGGATACCTGGCAGATACAGAAGAACATGATCTTGAATGTAGTTATGAAGGTGATATGACTGCAGAAGTAAAAAGAGAATGCATTTCCAGTGAACAGGTGATCAAGCAGCCGTTCCAGATTATCAAAGCAGCCAACAATGGAAAGACCGATGCAGATCTGTTATCCGGAGCCGGATTTACAGTTTATCTGAAATCTTCCCTTACAAAGAAAGCAGATGGAAGCTATGATTTTGATTCTGCCAAACCAGTAGTGAGCGGAGAAAATGGAGCAACTGAGATTTTCACAGATGAAAAAGGGTATGCCTGCAGTATTCCATTACCATTTGGAAGCTATATTGTCCGTGAAACAACAACACCACACAATTACAAGCCAGTCGATGATTTTGAAGTGAATATCACAGAGCACCATCCAAATGAGCCGCAGATCTGGCGAGTGCTTCTGGATGAAGAGTTTAAGGCAAAACTAAAAATCGTGAAAAAAGACGATGAAACAAAGAAATCCGTATTGATTGCCGGAACAGAATTTAAGGTATATGACCTGGATAACAAAAAATATGTGGAGCAGGTAACTACTTATCCTGTGACAACCACACACAAGTCCTATTTTACAGACAGTCAGGGTTATCTGATCATGCCAAAGAACCTGAAAATCGGACATTACCGGATTGAGGAAGTCAACGCACCGGAAGGGTACACAATCAACAAGAATTATATGGAGATTGCTGTTGATGCAAACACTGCTTATCAGATGGATTCAGAAAGCGGCGATGCCATTATCACAGTTGATTACGAGAATCATCCGGTAAAAGGAAAGCTGACGATCTATAAAAAAGGTGAGATGCTGAGTGGATTCAAAAAGGATTTTGTTTATGAAGAAAAATATCTGAAAGGTGCAGAGTTTAACGTCTATGCAGCGGAAAATATCTACACACCGGATTATCAGAAAGATGAAAACGGAAACAGACAGCTGATCTATGCAAAAGATGCACTGGTAACAACGGTAACGACTGGAGAAGACGGAAAAGCAGTTGCTGATAATCTGCCACTTGGTTCTTACTATGTAGTAGAAAAGACTGCACCGGAAGGATTTGTCCTGAACCATGACAGATCGGATGTCGCATTTGTCTATGCAGATCAGGATACACCTGTGATCGAACAGGAAGTGACGGTTGGCGATGACCGACAGAAAGTTGCAATCCAGGTAGAAAAACAGGATGCAGAAAACGGAGCAACGGTAGAAGGTGCAGTCTTTGGCATTTATAACAAAGATGATATCAAAGCAGAAGGCAAAGTCATTGTCAACGCTGATACCCTGTTACAGGAAATGACTTCTGATAAAGATGGAATTGCTTCCTGTACGCTGGATCTGCCACTCGGACAGTATTATGTAAAAGAGTTAAAGGCACCGGCAGGATTCGTTTCTTCCGATGAAGTTCTGAATCTGGATGCTTCTTATCAGGGACAGGACGTGAAGACAGTAAAACTGAAAACAGTGAAGAAGAATCAGCCGACAACGGTTGAAATTACAAAATCAGATGTGACAACAGGTGTGGAACTGGATGGAGCAAAACTCACCGTTCTTGATAGAGAGGGGAATGTCGTAGATCAGTGGACTTCTGTAAAAGATCAGCCACATGTGATCAAACGACTGACAGTTGGAGAGGAATACACTCTTCGTGAGGAAATGGCACCTTATGGATATCTGAAAGCAACGGATGTGAAGTTCACACTGGAAGATACCGCAGAGATTCAGAAGGTAGAGATGAAAGATGAAGTGCCGACAGGACTTTTAATCATCAACAAAAATGGAGAATTTTTGGATAAAGTGACACTTCTGGACAATGTAAAAGGCACTGTGGAGCATCTCTTCGAATATGTAACCGGAAGCCTTACAGATGTGACTTTCGATGTATTTGCTGCGGAAGATATCAAAGCGGCAGATGGTGTCAGCAAAGATTATTACAAAGCAGATGAAAAAGTAGGAACTATTACTACAGATTCCAATGGTATTGCACAGATGGATAATCTCCCGGCAGGCAAATACTATGTGAAAGAAGTTAAAACTGCCCATGGCTATGTATTGGATGGAGAACCGAGATATGTTGATCTTTCCTACCGTGATCAGGACACACCGGTAATCACTTATGATGAAAAATGGCAGAATACCCGTCAGAAAGTAAAGGTTACTGTTCTGAAGAAAGAAAAAGATACAGACCGTGTTCTTGCAGGCGGCGTCTTCGGCCTTTATACCAGTGAAGATATCAAAAATGTAAACGGAGATGTGTTGCTTGAGAAAGATTCCCTCATCGAGCAGAAAGCAACCGATGAGAAAGGACAGATCACTTTTGCGGCAGATCTTCCAGTAGATGGAAAATATTATGTAAAAGAGAACAGTGCACCGGACGGATTTGTGACAACGGAAGAAGTGCAGGAGTTTACCTTTGAATATGCCGGAGAAGATCAGGCAGAAGTAAGCTATGATTTTACGTTTGAAAATCAGCCGACCACAGTGGAACTGACAAAAACAGACCTGACCACAGGCAAAGAACTTCCAGGTGCACACCTGAAAGTGACGGATGCAGATGGAAATGTCAAGGAATATACATTTACATTGGAAAATCAGTTGAGTGCCGACCAGCAGGCGAAGCTGGATGGAAAACAGGCGTCTATCGGCGAATCCATTGATGCGATGGGAGTTCCGTATTATCTGGCACAGATGAATGAATTCCTTCGTAACTTTGCAGGTTCTTTTAACGATATTATGAACAGCGCAGATGCCAAGGATCTGAATGGTAATTCAACCGATTACTTCTCGTTCTTCACTGGAACACATACCAAGACTGGAGAAGAATATGTACTGAGTAATGCAGCAGGTGTTTACAGTGCAAAAGCAAGTAACAGTTACTATCAGCTTACCTGCGGAAATGCGTGTGTTTCCAATATTGCCGTAAAAGATCCAACCACGATTGCAACCACGACCACAAATGCGGCAGATGCATATGATCTGGTTGAAAAGATGTTGAAATTAAAGAGTGACACCGAGTTATACCGTGGCGGTGGAGCAGATGATTTCCTGGAATGTATGTATTCCGATATTTCTGTGGATTCGCAGAAGTCAAAGATTTTCCAAAAAAATTACAGTAATATTTCAAATGCGATCGACAAGGATGAAGAAGCAATTGATCTTGTAAAATTCCAGAACGCGTATAACCTTTCCTCAAAAATGGTATCTGTTCTGGCAGAGATTTATGATAAGCTGATCAATGAGACAGGTGTATAAAAATTTCGTGATAAGAAGAGAGGAGTCATCCTATGAGAGTAACGAATAACATGATGCTTCGTAATACAACTTCGAACATCAATAACAATAAATACAGTGTGAACAGTCTGAACAATCAGATGTCTTCACAGAAAAAAATCTCAAGACCTTCCGAGGATCCGGTTGTTGCCATCCGCGCACTTCGTCTGAGAAGCAATTTAAGTGAGATCAATCAGTATTATGAGAAGAATATCCCGGATGCAGATGCGTGGCTTAATGTGACAGAAACTGCGTTGAAGAATATGAAAACCATTTTGTCAGATATCCGTACCCAGTGTACGTATGGAGCCAGTGACCAGTTGAAAGCAGAATCAGATCGTTTTCAGGGGATTTCGGACAATTTAATGCTTTAATGCATTGACATGAGAGAACGTTTTATCTATAATGAGCGAAAGAGAGAAAAAGGATAAGAGGA
>OHPW01001305.1_pt1 | contig 14127 bp, 10 predicted proteins | sample 1577771 | NCBI WGS metagenome assembly OHPW01 (sample SAMEA3879608, study PRJEB24766) | human gut metagenome | biome: human-associated habitat; feature: feces | place: USA | collected 1985/1987
CCGAAGAAGGCTGCTGATCGAACTGATCGAGCGTGCTGCCCAGGAAGGAAGGCATGATTTTGTAAATGATATTCTTATCCGTTACAAAAATCTGAAGAGGATTTACGGATATAAGATCGATTCTTATTGGAGTAATATTTCCACAGCAGATGCTTATTACAGAACCAATATGGCATTCCTGGATCCGGAGATCCGCAATTATTTCTTCCGGCAGGAACCTGCTGTAAAAACAAAGATCGATGATCTTCCTCCTGCAAAATATAATGCAGGGGCAGTCGTAAAGAACAGTCTTGTTGCCAGTGGCTGCATCATCAACGGAACAGTGGAAAATTCAGTGCTGTTCAAGGATGTTTTTGTAGGCAACAACTGTGTGATCAAAAATTCTGTGATTCTCAATGACGTATACCTGGGAGACAATACCCATATTGAAAATTGTATTGTAGAAAGCAGGGATACGATCCGGGCAGGTTCTAATTACTGTGCCAATGACGGAGAAGTGAAGATCGTAGTAGAGAAAAACGAACGCTACGTGATTTGAGAGTTTTTAGATTGTAATACATATGTAAAATGAAAGGGGCAGAAAAAGATGAATATTACGGATGTACGCGTGAGAAAGGTTGCAAAGGAAGGAAAAATGAAGGCGGTAGTTTCGATTACTATTGATGATGAATTTGTAGTTCATGATATCAAAGTGATTGAAGGAGAAAAGGGGCTGTTTATCGCCATGCCCAGCCGTAAGGCAGCAGATGGAGAATACCGTGACATTGCACATCCGATCAACTCAGCTACAAGAGACAGGATTCAGACACTGATCCTGGATAAATATCAGGAAGTTATGAGCGAGACGGACGAACAGGAAGAGGCAGCAGCAGAATAACACCGGATATCTGTAATAAAAACGCAAAGTTTTAGTAAAAGAGATATTCTAAACCGGGTGAAAATCGTGATCAACTGGTTTTAGGATATCTCTTTTTTTGTGGTTTTCATTCAAATATTACATAGTTGTTACAAAAATAAAATAAAAGTATTGATTTTTCTTCGAGATATTGTTATACTTGTCCTACGAAAAAAATGATGAGGTGTTTATATGAGTATGAAGAGAGTTCTTTCACTGCTGTTAACCGGAGCCCTGATCATCTCTATGGGGACAGGCGTTTTTGCTTCCACAGAAGACCAGATTGCAGAGGCTCAGGCTCAGAAACAGGAAGCTCAGGCAGGACTTGCTCAGGCGCAGGCGAATATCAGCAGCCTTGAGAGTAAGAAACAGGAACTGGAATCCTATATGGCAGAACTTGACGCACAATATAATGAACTGACAAACAGTATTTCTCAGCTTAGCATAGAAGCTGCGGAGAAAGAAGATGAGCTGAAGAAGATTCAGCTGGAACTGACAAAAGCGAAGAAAAGAGCAGAAGATCAGTATGAAGCAATGAAGCTTCGTATTGTGTATATGTATGAAAAAGGCGGAAGCTCCATGCTGGAGACGCTTCTGGCATCAGAGAGTATTGCAGACTTTTTGAACCAGGCAAATAATATTTCCATGATGTCCGAATATGATCGGAACATGTTGAAAGAATACGAGGCCACACAGAAAAATATCCAGCAGCATGAGGAAAAGGCCGTAGAAGAGTCCAAATCCATCACAGCGCTCCTGACAGAGAAAAATGCCAGACAGCAGGAGGTGCAGGCTCTGGTTTCAGAAACAAGCAGCAGTATTGATTCTTATATTAACCAGATCAGTGCAAGCCAGGAAGAGGCAAATATCCTTATGGCTCAGGTAAACAGTGCAGACAACAGTATTTCTTCACTGATGGCTCAGGCTGCAGCAGAGCAGGCGGCAGCGGAAGAAGCAGCGGCTCAAGAACAGGAAGCATCAGCGGAAAGTGCAGAGCAGCAGCCGGAATTTGATCCGGAAACCGATACAATGGATTCCGAGAGCAGTTCTTCAAGCAGTAATGTGATAGTGGAAGAAGAGGCTCCGGAAGGGGATGCAGGCGTATCGGAAGATACATCTGAAAATGCAGGAAGTTCCGACACTTCTTCTGATTCCTCAAATTCCGGACAGGGTACGTACCTTGGAAACTTTACACTTACCGCATATTGTAACTGTGCTCAGTGCTGCGGAACAGCAGGAAATGCAACCGCAAGCGGTGCTATGCCAACATCAGGACATACAGTAGCTATGGCAGGTGTTCCGTTTGGAACACAGCTTCTGATCAACGGAAATGTATACACAGTAGAGGATCTGGGAACACCTTATGGACATGTTGATATTTATTGTGACAGCCATTCAGAAGCATTAAGCTTCGGACTTCAGTCTGCTGAGGTTTATCAGTTGAACTGATAACAAAACAATAATGTGATTAAGAACTCTGGTAAAACAGGGTTCTTTTTTTCGGATTTTTGTCCGGATTGCTATAACATAGGTGGTTTAACTTGAGGATTCAGATGCCTGATGATAAAATGATATATCAGATTTATATACGGTAAAATATAATTGGAATGGAGATAAACAATGAGAATCTGTGGCTTTAATAAAACGACATTGCTGGACTATCCGGGAAAGGTAGCCAGTACTATATTTCTGGGTGGATGCAATTTCCGCTGTCCGTTCTGTCAGAATGGTATATTGGTTGTGGCTCCCGGAGAACAGCCGAATTACAGTCAGGAGGAACTTTTGACTTTTTTGAAAAAAAGAAAGGGGATTCTGGACGGGGTCTGCATTTCAGGAGGGGAACCTACACTGTCAGATGGTCTGGAGGAATTTCTGGGAAAAATCAAAGAGCTGGGCTATGCTGTTAAACTGGACACCAATGGCTCACGTCCGAAGATTGTAAAACATCTGGCAGAAGCCGGACTGATCGATAAAGTAGCTATGGATATCAAAGCCTGTCCGGATAACTATGGAAATCTGACCGGAATAGAAAAGCCTGATATGGACAGTATTTTTGAGACAGCAGATTTTCTGCTGCATGGGAATCTGGACTATGAATTCAGAACAACAGTAGTACGGGAACTGCATACGCAAAAGGATTTTGAAGAAATCGCCGGGTGGCTGGCAGGAGCGAAAGAATATTATCTGCAGGCTTATAAGGACTCAGATGGAGTCCTCAGGCCTGGATATGGAAGCTATACTTTTGAAGAACTTCAGAATTTTCAGAAGATTCTTCAAAAGACGATTTTATCTGTGGGAATCCGGGGCATCGATTAAACGATACCAGTAACCGCCGCGCATTTTTGGAATCTCTATATAGCTGCTTTCTTTGAAGTAAGGAAAGCCAAACATATTTGCCATAAGGGCCTCCTGACGTTCATAAAATCCTGGAATTCCCAATATGTAGGCTCCATCCTCTTCCCTTCTGGCAAGAATCACATATCCATATTTCCCATATCCGTGGCGTAGGAAATTATTATAAAGTAACCCCTGATCCTTTCTGTCCAACAGTGCAAAATCCTCTCTAGTTAATTTCCTGCAATCAGAAAAACTATTATCGCAAAAAAACACTTCTTCCTGCCTCCTAACTGGCATAGAAGGCTCTTCTTGTGCTATTTTTTCTGTTGGCTCTTGAATCAAAGTCTCTTCTATGATGGAAGTTCTGGGCTGAGGCTCCATTTCTTCCACTTCTTTTATTTCTCCCTGTTCCCCTTCTTCTGGTTGAACATCTTTTAATACGATTCCCACTTCTTCCCTGGCGTTTTCTTCTGCCTCTAATTCTGTCTGTTCTACTATCTCCTCTCCTGGTTCTATGTTTCTCTTTTCTATTTCCTCCTGAAGCATAACATCTCTTTCTTCTTCCTTTTGTGTATTTTCCTGTTCTGCTGCCTGCATTTTCCCATCTTCTGGTATGTGAATTTCATGAAGTCGAACAGGTTTATCATCCCATCCGCTTCCGTAGAATATTCCCGAATCTGTCTGTACAATCAGACCACACAAATCCTCTAATGCATATCCACTGTCTCCCATATGTTCAGAGGACATTTCCTGTTCAAACCGGATGTTGTCTCCTGCAAGGTCACAGCTTCCAAGTAAAATTCCCTTGCAAGACTGTTTTTCCCTTACATACCCATAAATTTTCGCTGGCACAGGAACACTACTGCAAACCCCTGATAATCTGTACTGCATCCTACATATACCATCTCTGGATTCTACCTTGATAAAACCTTTTCCGTTTCCTTTTTTCCCATCTGGATATTCATATACATAGGCTATAAATCTACGATATCCTGCCATAGTCCCTCTTTCTTTGTATACTATATAACAGCATACATAACACTTTATCTCTAAAGCATATGCGGAAATTTATGTTTTAGAACTAAAAAAGGTGCATCAAACCCATTTTCAAGTTTGATGCACCTTTCACTATCACCGAATAAAATTTGTTCTACTTCCTCGCTCTGCCTGGGGTACTTCAATTCCCTTCTCTTTTCCTGCCTGGAAACACTTCATCATCCATGCCAGATTCTTTGCAAGATTACGCATTGTCTGCATTCCCTCGGCATCTTTTACCACTTCGCCCGGAGTGCGTCCGTGTGCAATATTCCAATATGTAGAACCTGCAACAGGCATCTGTGAAATACCAAAATATTTATTCAAGACATCAAAAGAAGCTGTGGTTCCTCCTCTTCTGGCTACTGCAACTGCTGCCCCTGGTTTAAAAGCAAAAGACCTTCCACTGCTATAAAAAACTCTGTCCAGAAACGAAAGAATTCTTCCGCTTGGGTGAGCATAATACACAGGTGTGCCAAATACAAATCCGTCACATTCTTTTGCTTTTGCTACAAATTCATTGACCTTATCATCCTCAAAAACACAGCCTTTTTCACTGCATTTTCCACATCCGATGCAGTCCCTTACAGGCGCCGCACCAATCTGAAAAATTTCATAATCAATCCCTTCCTGCTCCAGGGTTTTACCGATTTCCAGAAGAGCGGTATAGGTATTTCCATTCTGACGTGAACTTCCGTTTAACAGCAATACTTTCATATTCTCATTTCCTTTCTTGTAAACCTTTTATATCTCTATGATACATCGTTCAAATGCATTCACTACTGTTGTATCACGATACTGATCATAACGTTTCTGCCCTCTTGCGTAATTTAAGTGCACATGTCCATGAAGAAAATATTTAGGTTTATATTTTTCCATTAAGTCCAGGAATATCTGGAACCCTTGATGAGGCAAATCTCTTCCATCATTAAGTTGATATGCAGGAGAATGAGTCACCAGAATATCAAACCCACGCTTTGCAAAGAGCTTAAACCTCAGTTTCCGCACCCTCTTTTGCATTTCCTTTTCAGTATATTGATGATCCCCTTGGGTATAGCGCATAGAACCTCCAAGCCCCAGAATCCGCACTCCTTCGTATACAAAAATATCATCCTCAATGCAAGTACATCCTTCTGGCGGAACCCTGTCATATTTTCCGTCATGATTTCCATGAACATATAGCACAGGTGCTGTTGTCATAGTCACAAGAAAGGACAAATACCTAGGATCTAAATCACCGCAAGAAATAATCAAATCAATGTCCGCAACTTTACTTTTATCAAAAAAATCCCACAGAGAGGCACATTCCTCGTCTGCAATGGCAAGTATTTTCATAGTTCTATATCTGCCCTTTCTCTTTGTTCACACCCTGCTGCAGAGTTACAGGCTTTGCCTGTTCCTGCAAATCTTCTGTCTTTGGTATAATTCCTACCACATTCTCTGCTAACCAGTCCATGGTTATAATTTCTTCTGGGGTCAGTCTTTGTTTCGGATCTCCCTGAACCATACCATTCTGAGAATACAAAATCCCTGAAAATGGACTGAACTGCTGGGAAACTATACTCTGTTTCAAAAGTTCCATAAGGCGTTTTGTCTCTGCCGGAATATTTTTTGAACAAATCACATCAATAACCCCTGCAGACATCCCCCACCAATAGTTGATTGCTTTCTTCTCATAACTGTTATCGTCATATTTCCAGGTTCCATCCATAATGGTACGAATAAGCTGTTCATAAAATTTACCCCAATGCCATAGCGGCATTGCCAGACTTCTGGTGTGTTCTCCATCTAATGTATAAAGTCCAAATTCCCTGGTAGACTCTTCTGGAATCACCATATCTTTTCCTGAAATACATCCTGCACCAATTTCTTTTAACCGTTCTGCAATATCAATATCTTTCATAGAAGACCATTCCAAATACACTTTGGCCCTTGGATTTACCATCTTTGCACCAATAGCAAAAGCATTAATATTAGCAATAGAACCATAAATAGGATAATCTCCAACATAAGCCAGTTTATCATTAGTAGTAAGGGCTCCTGCCAAAGCTCCCATCAGGAATTTTGCTTCATGCATTCTTGCATAATAGGTACGGATATAGCGGTGAGAAGTGTTCAGGGAACAGTTGAGAATTCTCACCTCCGGGTTCTCAATAGCTGCTTTTACACTGGCCTGTGCAAAGGACGGAGATGTTGTAAAAATAATGTTGCTGCCGCAGTTAATAGCAGCCTCAATGTAGTCATCAATATTCTCCTGTGTTGCATTGTCATAATAAAAGGTTGTAATTTCATCTGGAAATGCCTGCTCCAAATACAGCCTTCCAAGTTCATGAGCATAGGTCCACGCTGACGATGCTGGTGTCTTTGCATAAATAAATGCTGCCTTTAACCTGGATACGCTGGTAGGCAGAATCCTGCTTAAAAGCGGTTTCTTTTCATTTGTGGGATCCATTTTCAGGTCAATTACATCTTCTGCCTCTAAGAGCAGAAATTCTTCCCAGGTTTTTCCCACTAAATCATTCAACTCGCTGGTGGTTTTTTCCAGTAACTCTTCATAGCCATATACACCCAGAAATGCTAAAAAAGCATCTCCTTCTGTAATAGACAATTTATCTCCGCCTCTTGCTCTGTATTCCATCTGGAAACGGTAAAATACAGAACTGAAATTTTCCCTGTCCTCATCAGACCACATTTCTCCCTGTTCTTTTCCTAATGCTGCCTGAAGTTTGGGGAAATTCCCTACCTTTGACATATACAGATAATTTACTTTTGATACATTGTAAAAATCCATATACTCATAGTAAATCACGTTTTCCTTCTCATTCGTCCGTTTTGGAACAATACGGATTACCGTTCCGGGAATAGAATCAACATCAAAATATTTTGCCACGCTGACTCTTTTATTTCCCTCCAGAACGTAAAATTTGTTCATGTATTCATACGCCTTAATAGGTTCTCTGATTCCTTCCTCCAAATGGCTGGTGCTTAGCGTAGCCCATTTGCGGGCAAACTCTGAATTTTGCTTTAAAATAGGCATAAAATTGCTTGCGAATGCATTACTTCTGCCATCTGTTCTGGTACCTACAATCTGGTCTGAGGGGATCTGAACAAGTCCCAGCGGAACTTCTGAGTAAGAACCTTTTGGCGGCAAAATATCATCTAACACTTCCAGAGTTGGCTGCAATCCTCTCATCATACGGGACTGATATTCTTTTTTTCCAAGCTTTTGCGCTCTTGAATAATCTTCTTCTGACATAGATGGTATCCTCCTTCTTTTCCCAATTACTGTCCATATATTTGCTTATTTTATACATTATTATAAGGATTTATCTCTGGAAAATCAACTGGTTAGGAATGTATTTCTCAACCCTTCTGCTACAATTTTTTCATGAAATTCCTATATAAAATACAGCCCACAACTGCTGCTACAAATTCGGCTATTGGGAATGTCACCCAAACACCATAAATCCCCACTATACCAGCCAGTACTGCTGACAGGGGAATAATAATCAATAACTGGCGCAGCAAAGAAATCACCAGAGACTGCACGCCTTTTCCCAATGCTTCAAAAGCCCCTGAAAGCACACATCCTACGGTAGAAATCAGAAAGCCTCCTGCAATCATACGCAGCATAGGAATACCGATTCCCATCATCTCTTCATTGGCATTAAATAACTGCATAATCACCTGTGGAAATACCATAAACAGCACGGTTCCAACCGCCATAATCGCCCCTGTTACCTCAAGGCTTGACTTTAAAGTTTCCCTCATTCTTTTTCTGTTTCCGGCTCCATAATTATAGCTCATAATGGGACGCATCCCCTGAATCACTCCATTGGCAGGCATATATACAAAGGTCTGAATCTTAATATACAGTCCAAAAACAGCAATGGCTGTAGCCGAAAAAGCAGCCAGTACAGAGTTTAAAGCAGCTACTAAAACAGATGGAAGAGACATCATAATAGCAGAGGGAATTCCTACTGTATAAAGTTTCCACAACATGCTTTTTTCAAAGTGGAAGCCCTTCAAATGAATCCGAATGGACGTGCATTTTTTCAGGAAAAATATCATAGAAAGCACAGCTGCAAAAATTTGGGAGGCCACCGTTGCAATAGCTGCTCCCTGAACTCCCATGGCCGGAATGTTAAACCATCCAAAAATAAAAACAGGGTCTAAAATAATATTAAGTACAGCTCCCACTCCCTGAAAAATCATAGGCAGAATCATGCTTCCCGTTGACTGAAACAGTTTTTCTGCATACAAATGATACATACTTCCAATACTAAAGCACAGGACAATCTGTGTATACTGGCAGCTCATTTCATAAATCTGAGGATTGGTGGTAAAGTTTCTAAGAAACGGTCCTGTAAGAAAAATCCCCATAAGCACAAATAAAATCCAGTGAACACCGCTTAACAAAAATCCGTGGGTAGCGGCAGAAGTGACCTCTTTTTCATCCTTTGCGCCAAGCGCTCTGGCCACACAGGAGTTCAACCCAATTCCGAAGCCACAGGAAACTGCAATGATCAGATTTTGCAGAGGAAATGCAATGGACACAGCAGTTAGGGCATCTTCACTTATCCTGGCCACGTACATACTGTCCACAATATTATATAACGCCTGAATCAGCATAGAAATCATAGGCGGCACAGACATGGAAATCAAAAGGGGCATGACCTTTCTGGTTCCCATGATATTTTCTGTTTTTTCCATTTTTCTTATACCTCTTTTCCATATTTTTCTTTATAAAGGATAGCCAGTTGAAAGGAATTTGTCAATTCATTTTATATGACTTTACAAACCAGCTTTTTTATCTTAGACTATATAGGATTTTATAAATATTTTCTCCAGGAAGGATGGATATCATTGTTTCAAGACAAAAACCAAAACAAACAATTTTTGTGCAGTTATGGTGTATTTATTATAAACGGTATGCTGGCCCTGTCCATTGGCTCTCTGCTTCCCTACATCAGAGATTCTCTTGGACTTCAGTATGCCTTTTGCGGTATGATTGTCAGCCTGCATTCTATCGGAAATCTGATTTCAGGATTTGCCTGCGGTGCATTAGCTGCTGTATGGGGACGAAAAAAGAGCATCTTATTTTTTAATTCTTTTTTTGCAATCTCTTACTTACTGATTATTTTATCAGACAATCCTTTTTTGCTGGCTCTGTCCTTTTTCCTCACAGGTATGGCAAGAGGCGCTACCAGCAACTTCTGCAATACCTCCATCAATGAACTGGCTCCTGGAAAAGCGTCTTTACTCAATGGACTCCATGCCATGTTTGCTATAGGCGCTTTTTCCTTCCCACTATTTCTATTAGTGCTGACAAACAGCCATGCTTCCAATTGGATTTACGCCTGCTGTTTCATGTTAATTATGGGAATTTTAAGCTGGATTTTATATTTTATCATTCCTGCTTCTACAAACTCTGCAAATACAAAAAAAGAAAACTCTTCTTCTGATTTTTCTTTCTTTAAGGAGCCTCTGTTTTATCTTTGCACGTTAACTCTCTTCTTTTATTTGTGTGCGGAACAAGGTGTTATTGGCTGGATGATTACTTACTTTAAAGACACCGGAATGCTTCCTGAATCTCTTTCTCAGGTAACTGCCAGTCTGCTTTGGGTCATGATTCTGGTTGGAAGGCTTTTAACTGCATGGCTGTCTACGAAAATAGAAAAAGAATGGCTTTTGCTCATTATGAGCATCGGCATGGTTGGATTTTTCCTGATGCTCCTGTTCAGTTCTGCTACGCCATTGATTCTTTTGGGAATCATGGGTTTTGGCTTCAGCATGGCAGGACTTTATCCCACCACGGTATCTTTTGCAGGAAGCATTATACAGAAGTATACTCTGGCATGGAGTTTCATTTTAACCATCGCCAGTCTGGGGGCTATTATCATGCCTTCTATTATTGGTAAAATTGCTGAGACTGCCGGTATTTACTATGGTATGCAATCTATTATTACAGTTGTAATTATTGACTTCTTGTGTGTTGTTGTACTGGTGTGGTATATACGGAAATTAAGACAAAACAAGATTACTGTATAGTTCAAATGGGGCTGTCCATGGACAGCCCCACAAATGTCTCAGATTTCCAGGAAATCATTCCAGATAAACTTGCAGCATAGCCTCCTGATAAGCCGCTCGTTTTCGCTTCTGTATCCCTTCTTTAATGCCCTGTAATTCCTGCATATAAACATGTTCCAGCTTTTTTATCCGGCTCTCACTCAGTCTTACAGAAGACAGATACTGCTCATACCACTGAACCTCATATTTCCAAAAATCCAGCGCTTCTCCATATCTTTCTTTCAACCTCTGAGCAATCAAAAGCCCTTCTGGGTCAAAATCTCCCGCATACCAAAACCTATGGTTTTCTTTTAAAAAATCTAGCAAAAGCAAAGTGGCAAGTCTGGGCTGTCCGCTAACGCAAACTGCTGCACAAGCTGGGTTTCGGCTTGTCAGAACGGAAAACACGGCCGGATTTTCCACCACATAAATTTCTTGCTTCTGTGCAGTAACTTTACCCAGTTCTCCAAGGGTACGCAGGGTCAATCGAACAGGCTCCTTCTCTTTTAAAAATCCTTCAATTCCTTTATGTATGCATCCATCCTGTTTCCAGGCGTGCAAACCATAAGCCAGTGTTTCATTAGACAAGTCATCTTTTAGAATCCTTGCCTGGTACAGCAGATGGTTTCTCTCTTCTGCCGGCGAGATTCCTTTCTCATAACTACCTGGAAACTGAGATTTCAGGAATAAAATCAAAAGTTTTTCTGCTGTTTCTCCGGTATCAAAGTAATGAGGATTCCCTGTTGCCTGCGCTGCAAATACTGCCAGAAGCTGTTTCTTCTTTATGTAATGAAGCTGCTCTGAGGCCCTCATAACATTCTCCAGAATCTTCCTCAACTTCCCAGGATTTTCCCTGTACTGCTGCATCAAAAGCTCATACCCGCTCCCTCGATTCTCTAAGACCTCCTTAAGCCATTTTCCTGCCGGATTTTCTTCCTGACCTTCCAGAATTTGTTCAAAACAGGCATTTCTTTTCTCTTCTTCTTTCTGCTTTTCTTCTTTCTTCACAGTCAGTTTTTTGCCGAAATAAGCCCGCAGAAGCGTTTCCCCGGAAATCCCGGAAAACCGGCTTTCACCAAGGCGTTTTTCCAGGAGTTCGGCGGAAACCGTCACAGTTTTGTTCTCTGTGTAATCCTTTTGCAGAAATCCACCTAACTGCTGCTTTTCTTCCAAGGTAAGCCCTGACAGAACCACTTTTCCACCCATATGTCCAAGGCTTGTATACTTTTCTCTGAACTTTAGAAAAAGCTTTTCATAAACCGGACGCTGCCTGAAATAGTCCAGACATTCTGCCAACTTTTTCGGTTCCATTTTAGCCATATTCTATACCTCTTCTTCTATCTTATCCATCACCATCACCTTCTTTTTTCCATTCCAAAGATAACGGATTACAGATACAAATCTGGCATTTTCCGGGCGAATCAACTGATAAATAGCAAGAGCTGGAACAGTATCATAATCCCCCCACAAAATCTGTGAATTAATCATAAAGTTAAACTCAAACTCTACCATAAGACGGAACATGTCCCTGATATTGGTTTCATCTACACCTGCAAAAGCCTCATCCAAAGAAATCAGTTTAGGTGCATCTGGACGTGCTCCTGTGTATTTTGCAACCACTGCAGAAAACAGTGGAACATACATAGCCATGGCCTTTTCTCCTCCACTGAAAGTAAAGAAGACCCGGTCTGTCAGTTCTTTCTTCTTCTCTCCTGTCTTCTGACACTCCAACTGGAATTCGAACCACTTCCGGTAATCCAGAACCTCACGCATGGTTGCATGGAAAGACTGCACAGCTCCCATATCCCCTGCGATTTTCCTTGCTTCCTCAATCTTGGAACGGAAATGCCGGGAGAGCATTTCTATCTCCTCTGTCCGCATGATTTCTGCATCCTTCTGCAATAATTCCACCAAAGCCCTGGTGTCTAACTGTTCTTCCTTTTCTGCTCTTTTATTTTTCCAACGCAGGCTCAGCTTCAGTCCGCTGGAGGTCTGCATAGACTCCATAAGTGCATTCATTTTCTCTACCCAGCGCCTGCTTGCCTGGATTTTTGCACGGATTTTCTTGCTGATGGTGTTGGCCAGAATATCTTCAAACAGCTCCCTGTCCCTTTCATTTAAAATCTTCGCCAGGGCTTCTGCATCTTCACAGAGCTTTTCCAGCAGCTCTTTAAATTTTACTGCCGTTCCCCTGTATTTTGCCGAAATATCAATCCGCTTTACACTCATGTCCAGGAAGGAGCTTTCCTCATCCAGTTCTCCGAAAAGAGAGGACAGGGTAATCTGATAATCCAAAAGATATCCCCGGTTCTGGTGATAGGCTTCCTGCAGACTGCCAAAGACATCACTCTGCTTTTTATTTCCAAAACTGCCCGCAAACCGGCTGCATACCTCCTTAGCCAGTGTCCCCATATCTTCCGTTTCCTGAAAAGTCTGTTCCACATATCCCAGACGGTATTCCAGTTCAAAAACACGGCAGTATTTCTCTTTTCTCTCCAGAAGTTCTGCCTTTTTCTTCTCATTTTCCTGTATTTTTTCCTGCAGCACATCTGCATCTTTTTCCAGTCTGTTCTGCCTTCCCACGCAGCCTTCTCTCTCACCGGGCAGAAGAACCAGACGCTGCATACAGTAGTCCAGACGCTCCTTGATTTCTTCATAATCCGTAAGCGCCAATTGTTTCCGCACAGAGTCCAGAAAACCTTCCAGTTCCCGGACTTTTAAAAGAATCCTGTTCAAATCATATCGGATATCATCTAAGTCCAGCTCGATTCCTTCTCTATATTCCCGCTGACTTTCCACATACCGGATTCCGTTCTGGTACTTTCCGTAAGCCACCTGCAGGTCCGAAAGCAGTTCCTTATATCTGTACAGGGATTCCAATACAGCAGCAAAAAGATCCAACCGTGGGGAGAGGTAACATTTCCCGCATAATTCCCTTACTTTGACCCGGATTTCATCTAATTTCTTCCGCTCTTTTTCTGTAAGTGCCTGCTGCTCTCCCACCCGTCTGACTGCAAGTTCCATGCGATATTCCCAGTCTGCAAGTTCTTTCGCCGCTGTTTTCAAATCTTCATCCTTGGGAAATTCTGTCCATTCCTTCTGAAGCTGCTCCAGACGTCGCTGGTTTTTCTCCAGTGCAGCTTTTATCTCTTCCACCTGCTGCTTCGTCTCCTTGCAAAGCCTTTCCAGTTCTTCTATCTTTTCCTTTCGATACTGTTCTCTTGCCCTCACGCCAATAAATCTAGCCCTGTATTCCCCTGTGACAGTTCCTTCCAAAACCCCCAGGCGGTAGTTACCCTGTTCGTCAATCCAGGAAGTTCCCTGCTCTGTCTTTCTGCCAAAACCAATCGAAGACAAAATATTGGAAATGCTCTGGTACAGCAAAATATCATGTTCCCCATTATCCACATCCAACACTTTGTTGAGATTTTCCTGCACATGAGAAACATCACTGAAAATATACCTGTCGCATACGCCGCTGTCCAGCGCCAACACGCTTTCCCTGTATTCTTCTGAAATAATCAACGCATCCAGTACTCCCATCTGCAGCAGAGCTTCTTCCAGCCGGTCTGCATGCTCTGCCTCTAAGTCCTGTCCAAACTCTATGGTTTTATAAAACTGCTGGTATGGAATGCCTTTTTCTCTTAAAAGACGGCGATTTTCCTGTACACACTCCGGCTGCTGTGGTTCCGGATCTTTCTGATTCTGCCACTCTGCAAGTTCCTCTTCCAATTCCTGAAGTTTTTGACTTTCTTTTTTTGTATTGCCTTTGCAGTATTTGCATGCAGCAG
>OHPW01001329.1_pt1 | contig 13952 bp, 14 predicted proteins | sample 1577771 | NCBI WGS metagenome assembly OHPW01 (sample SAMEA3879608, study PRJEB24766) | human gut metagenome | biome: human-associated habitat; feature: feces | place: USA | collected 1985/1987
TTTTAATAGTGCAATGGGCAAAACTCAGAAAGTTTAAACCACATTCTTCTTTATGTAGTGCGCCCCAACAGGAGCCTTTTTATTTAGCAAAGTAAAGTTAATAATATGAGAGCAATGCAATTTTTCGCTATACAAGCCCTACATCCTCAACTACTTCATCATTATAAACATAAACTCTGTTAACACGAGCAGGTATTCTGCAAGGGAGTTCGTAATTGAAAGAGTATGCGCTGTCTGACAATTCTTCTATGGAAATGTGAGCGCCGTTTTGAGTGCCGACTATAACAACTTCATCGTTTATATTACAATCAATATCGCTGACATCCACCATAAATTGGTCCATACAAACTCTGCCGAGAATTTTTGCATATTTGCCGTTAATAATAACCTTGCCTTTGTTAGAAAGACAGCGAGGGAAAGCATCGGCATAGCCGATAGGAATTGTTGCGACTTTAGTTGTTTTCTCAGTTATAAATGTACCGCCGTATGAAATTTCCCTTTTGGGTTCAAGCTCTTTAATATGAGAAATCTTTGTGTACCAGCTCATTATCGGCTCAATATCAAGAAGGCTTTTATCAACCTCCTCCGACGGATAAAGACCGTACGTAACAATACCCATTCTGCACATATCAAAATATTCGTCAAAATTCATAATACCGGCACTGTTGTTCAGATGCTTAATAGGTATTTCAATCTTTCTGTCACTTAACATCTTGCAAAATCGTTTATACTTGTTTCGTTGCTCAACAGCTTTTGACAAATCAGCTTCATCACTGGTTGCAAAATGAGAGAACATACCTTCTGCAAAAATGTTAGGCAACTCGGTTATGCGCTTGCAAATATCAGCACTTTCCTCGTTGATTTGAAATCCTATTCTGCTCATTCCCGTATCAATACAAAAATGATAAGGCATATTTTTATTTTGCTTTACTGCTTCGTTTGAAAGTATAACTGCGTCATCATACGAAAAAATAGGTATTCGTATATCATATTTAACAGCCTTTTCAACATCAAACGGAAATACCCTTCCCAAAATCAATATCGGTGTTTTGATTCCCGCTTTTTTAAGTTCAATAGCTTCTTCAATGCATGCAACTCCGAAAAAGTCACACTTATCATCAAGAAATTTGCCTATCTCAACAGCGCCGTTACCGTATGCATTAGCTTTAATTACGCCGAGCAGCTTAACGCCGCTTGGAAGTTTATTGCGTACGCTGTTATAATTATGTTCAAGCTTATTCAAATCAATCTTTAAATAAGTACGATGGTCCATTATTTTATCGCCTCGATTAAACTTACTGTTTCTATATTATTTTTTCTAAAAGCCTCGTTTAGCTTTTTGACAAATACAAGCGCTTTTTCGCTGTCGCCGTGAACACAAACAGAGTGTGCCTCAATATTAATTTCCTCGCCCGTGTAGGCAACAACTTTTCCTGTTTGCACCATTTTAATAACCCTTTCAACAGCCAAATCCTCGTCTGTTATCATCGAGTTTTCAAGTGACCTTGCTCTAAGCGAGCCGTCCGCCTCGTATGCTCTGTCAGCAAAAACCTCGCTTGCATATCTAATTTTCTTTTCTTTCGCCGACTTAATCATTTGAGAGCCTGAAAGCGCCATTAAAATTAAATCTTTATCGTAATCAATAATTGCATCAACTATTGCGTCTGCCAGTTCTTTATTTTTTGCCGCTTGATTATACATTGCACCGTGCGGTTTAATATGAACTATTTTGCCCGTGCTTCCAACGACGTTACCTAAAGCCTCTAATTGAACCAATGTGTAATCATAAACCTGTTTAGGAGTTACATCAAGATTTGTTCTGCCGAAATTTTCCTTGTCGGGATAACCGGGATGTGCACCGATATCAACATTATTATCAATACAAAGCTTTGCAGTAGCTTCCATCATATCGTGATTACCTGCGTGAAAACCGCAAGCAATATTAGCGCTGTTAATCAAAGGAATAATTTGTTCGTCATAGGCAGCGCCCTCACCTAAATCACAATTCAAATTGATTTTATACATATAATCACCTAATATTTTAAGTCAACATTTTTTATATCGGTTATAAACATATGACCCGGTGAATGTGTTATGGCAATTTCAGGCTTTGTTTGCATCACTGCGTTTTGCGGTGTAACGCCGCAAGCCCAAAACACCGGCACTTCCCCTTCGTTTATTGTTACGCTGTCGCCGTAATCAGGCTTCGTAACATCCTTTATGCCTATAGCTTCTGGATTGCCTATTTGTATCGGCGCACCGTGAACTCTTGGCATAGAGGCGGTAACATTAACCGCTTTTACAACTAAATCGTTTGGAATAGGTCGCATTGATACAACCATATTCCCGTGAAATTTACCTGACGGTTGAAGTTTGATATTCGTATTAAACATAGGCACATTTTTGTTTTCCTCAATATGCCTGACAGGAACGTCAGCTTCTAATAATTCACTTTCAAAGCTAAAAGAACAACCGATAAGAAAATACACAAAATCATCACGCCAATAATCGGTTATATCGGCAACTTCTTTTTCGAGAATACCGTTTTTCCAAATTCTGTATTTTGGAAAATCCTTACATACATCGCCCTCACTCGCCATTGTTTTAAAACGCTTTGAGCCGATATCGCCGACCTCCAAAATCGGGCAAAATGCAAAGATTAGCCTGAGCATAGCCGTTGCACATACCTGATGTTTGGCAATTTATTTTGCCGTTTCTGATAAGTTTTTTTACTTCCTGCGGCAACATATTTGAATAATCCATAGGCACTCCTAAAATAATTTATCAATATACTTTTTTTGCTTAATTGCTATTTTTTCGGCAGTATTAACGTCAACAATCTCAAAGATGATTTTGTCCCCCGGTTTTGCCTGTGCAAGCTTTGGCAAATCGGCACTTATTACTGTTGCTATTTTTGCATATCCACCTGTTGTTTGGTGGTCTGCCATAAGCACAATCGGCATACCCGAATTAGTAATTTGTATTGAGCCAAAGGTAATTGCATCTGAAATTATTTCTAATTTTTCTTTGCCACGCAAAGCAATTCCCCAAAGCCTTATACCCATTCTGTCAATGTCAGAGGTAACGGTGTACTGTTGCTTTGAAAACAGTGCTAAATCATTTTCGCAAAACATATCGTCCTGCGGACCTAATACTACCCTTGCTTTTATTATTTTATCATAAGTATTTTCCGAAAGTTCTCGCTTTTCGATATTTTTAATTTTGCCTGCTTTGCCGATTTTAAGAATATCGCCTGCTTTAAGCTTTCTTCCTTCAAAGCCGCCTACATTTATTTTAAGATTTGTTGAGGCACTGCCCATAAATAAAGGAACATCAAAGCCTCCCGCAACCGCAAGATAGCACCTTAATCCTTGCTTAACGCCCTTAATGCTTAAAATATCGCCTTTTTTTGCAACGTACGCTTTATTTGTTTTGATAGGCTTGTTATTAAGCGAAATATCAAAAATTCCGCCTGAAATTGCAAAAATATGCTCATCCGTAAACTTAGCCGTTATTCCGAGCATTGTCATTTCAATAACAGGTGCGTTAACATCGTTTTTGCAAAGTTTGTTTGCAATTTTTGTTGAATAGGCATCCATTACACCGCTTTGAGTAAAGCCGTTTTTCATCACTTTGAATCTGCCTAAGTCTTGAATGGTTGAAAGCATACCTGCAGAAATAATTTCTATCATAATTCAACCTCGCTGACTGAAGGAGTGTAAGTGCCGTTTGCTACCTGTTTTTCTATTTCAAGATACTCTGCCTTATCTATGCTGAAAAATTTGATATAATCGCCGGCTTTATACAATATAGGCGACTTTTTTGATTTGTCAAAAACTTTTACGGGCGTTTTTCCAATCAATTGCCAGCCACCCGGTGACGCAATAGGATAAATCCCTGTTTGCTCTCCGCCGATTCCTACAGCCCCTTCAAAAATTTCAAGTCTCGGTGTTTTTAATCTCGGAGTAAAAAGTCTTTCGTCCATACCGCCGAGATAGGCAAATCCGGGTAAAAATCCCAACATATAAATTAAGTAAGGCTTTGATGTGTGAAGCTTGATAACCTCTTCTTTTTCAAGAGCTGTATGGCTGCACACATTTTTCATATCCAAAGCAAACTCGTCGTCGTAGCACACAGGTATATTCCAAACCTTAGCCGTGCTTTTTACGTCGCACTCTTTGCCGTTTATAAGCGCTTCAACTTTCTTTTTTAGTTTCTTTGAGTTGATGATTGTGCAGTCGTAAAAAACAGTTAACGAAGCAAACGTCGGCACAAGTTCAACAATTCCGTCAATATGCTTTGCTTCTATTCTGTTGCAAAGACCGGTAACCTGACGGTTAACCTCTTCGCTTATTTCATTTTTAAATTGCACGGTAACAGCGCTGTCGCCGTTTTGCAAAAATGAATAAATCATTTAAAATATCCTTTTTTAATTGTTGTTTCAAACCATTTATCAGTTTTGTCCTCAACCGTGTGAGGATATTCAATAAGCCCACGCATAAGTGAAATAATCGGCAAAACAATATTTTTGCCAATTCCGTCAATGTAAGGTCTTGCTTCTCCGTACATATCAAGCATACCCGCTTTTGCCGCAGCATCCATAACTGCCGCTTCCTCTTTCTCGGTATGAAAAAGGTCTAAATCATTCAAAAGAAATGCCGTGCATGCCATAAGAGCATTCATACCCCAGTCACTTACAGTTGCTGTAATAATGTTGTCGGCAGCCGTATCTGCCAAAATACCAAAGCCTGTTCCTGCCTTGCAACCGCCTTTTTCAGCATAAGGAATATATTTTCTTATATGTTTTTCAATAGTGCCCATACCAAGTTCATTGCCAAGGTCACCGATAGAAAGATTATAAATACCTCTGCTTTGACATTCCCTAAAAAGAACATCATATTTTGCCTCAATATCGGTTGTGTTTACACCTACTGCATTATGATAATATCCGTTTTTGTTTCTGCCGGGTGCTTCATTAGAAATAACAGCGCACGGCAAGCCGTGAGAAAGTATTTCTTGCGTTTGTTCCTCTTCCCTGTTCTTATCCTTAGTAAATGAAACAATGCAAATGGTGTTATCTGGTATATTGTCAATATCATAAGTAATATCTACACCTAAAACCTCGCTCATAGCCTTAATGGCTTTTTCGCATTGCTCAGGCACTAACATAACAGGCTTTGCGCCAAATGCCCTTATAACAAATCTGGCAAAAACGGTAGATGAGATAATTCCGTCAGTCTCAGCCTCATTCCAAGGGAGAAGAATAAATCCCGTTAAAATAAACACCTTTTCACCCTTTTTAATATTCTTCACAAGTCCCTCTGCCCCATTGAGCGACAAAGGCTTTCCTGTATATTTGATTGCCCCGTCGTAGAGAATTCTGCAAACGCCGTAACCTCTCGGGTCAAGGTTCATAAGCCAATCAAGATTGTATCCGACATTAAGTTTGGTAAGCTCGGTTTTATTCATTATTATTTGCACTGCTCCTCAAAATCTTTAACTAAAGCGTCTTGAATTGTTTTCAACATTTCAGGAGCTTTTCCGCCTACTTTTTTGCCGTCAACAGTTTTAACCGGAATGCAGAAAGAACCTGTTGAATGAACAACAATTTCATCTGCCGACATTAATTCATCAAGAGTGTAATCTCTTTCTTCAACATCGTATCCAAGCTTTTTCGCAAAAGCAAGAAGCCTTATCCTTGCTGTTCCCGGAAGAACCATATCGTCAAGCTGGTGAGTAATAACCTTACCGTCCTTAAAAATAGAAACATTAGAGTGTGCGCACTCCGTAACAATATTTCCTCTATGGAAAATTGCTTCTTGGCAACCTGCTCTGTCAGCAGCGGTAGCGGCAAGGCAAGACGGAATAAGATTAAGTGTTTTGCAATTGCAATAATAAAATCTTTTGTCCTCATACGTAATAACATCAATCGGCTTATATGTATCCGCAACGTGGCAAGGCGTAAGTGTAATCCACAAATTGCCCTGCATATTTTCAGGATAAATGTGACCACGAAGCCCATTTCCACGAGTAACCTGCATATAAACAAATTGGTCGCCGTCATCGACCTTTTTAACAAGCTCTCTGAGCAATTTGTCAAGCTCGTCACGCTCTATCGGTATGTTCATACCGAGAAGTTTTGCGGAATTGTAAAATCTTGTAAGGTGCGCATCCATATCAAAAACAATATGATTATGAGCATATGTTGCATCATAAACACCGTCACCAAACCAACAAACTCTGTCAAGCATCGGAATTTGCATTTTTTCAATCTCGTCATACTTACCGTTATAATAGCCTAAGTTTTTCATTATGAATACCTCCATATATCAAAGCAGGGGTCTGCCTTGCAGACCCCATTGTCATTATTAAGATTAGCATATTTATATTTACATGTCAATAAAAAACAGTCAACATTAATTAAAATTTCTTTCATAATCATTCCAAAAAAAGATTAGATTATTGATAACTCCGACGCTCGTGCTTATATAGGACTTTTTTCACAAATGTGCATATAATTTTTATTGTAATGCTATTTACTATATGATATAATTACTATGCAAAAAATTATATTAGAACAATATTTCAATAAATTGCCTTAAAAAGGAATACATTATGAGCGATAAAACATCAATTTTAAAAAAGCCGATTAAAAACGGCAAAAAATTCTTTTTACTTTACAGTACAGCTTTTTTAGTTTGTGCTGCTTTATGTTACTTTTGGTTTATAATAAATAAAAAGACATTAATTATTAACAGCGACGGCTGGAGGCAGCACTTTGCCGCTTTTGTATATTTCGGCAAATACGGACGTGAAATTTTAGAAACGCTGTTTGAAACTCATAAATTTGTGTTGCCGCAATGGGATTTTTCAATAGGACTCGGAAGCGATATATTAACCACACTTCACTTTTATGCTATCGGCGACCCGCTTGATTTATTAAGCATTGCCTGTCCTGCCAAATATGCGGCATATCTTTACAGTTTTTTATCTCTGTTTCGTTTATATCTTGCGGGGCTTAGCTTCGGTGCATTCTGTTTTATTAAAAAACAAAATCACGTTTCAAGCATAACGGTAGGCTCGCTTGTTTATGTGTTCACCTTATTTTGAATGTTCATAGTGTCTCATCACCCGTTTTTTGCTCTTCCTATGATATTTTTGCCGTTGCTGCTTCTCGGTGTAGAGCAAATTGCGGCAGGCAAAAGGCCGTATCTTTTTATTGTTACGGTATTTTTAGCAGCTATAAGTAACTTTTACTTTTTCTATATGTTAGCTTTATTTACCGCAATTTATACACTATTTTTGCTTGTTTGCAGATATCGTCATCGTGCAAAAGAGGCTTTTGGAGTTTTCTTTAAAATCGCAGGCAGTGCAATTTTAGGTGTGATTTTAAGTGCAATTATACTTATACCTGTAATATTAGCCTATATCGGCGACGGCCGTTCGTCTGAGAGTTATGTTCATACCTGGATATACAGTATGGATTATTATCGCAGTTTCTTAGCTTCTATGATTACCTGTCAAACAAAGCTGGGATATCTTACGCATCTTGGATATAACGCTGTTGCGCTTCCTGCCGTTTGCGTTTTATTCTTTACTAAAAACAAAAGTTGGCGCCCATTAAGATTAATATTTTTAGGCGCTACGGCTATGCTTCTTATCCCGGCATTCGGCTGGGCTTTTAACGGATTTTCATATATGGCTAACCGCTGGGTTTGGGCTTACGGGATGATTATTGCATATATTGTTGCAGTAACATGGAAAGACCTTTGCAAAATAGATATTCGCAAAGGCTTAGGTATAATCATAGCAATCGCAGTATATTCCCTAGCCGCCTTATTGATGATGAATGAAATAAATCACAACATTATTTTTTCTCTCATAACAGCGCTGTTAATAGTAATAGTTTGTATGATTGGCACAAAATCGGCAAAGAAGCTTATTGCTCCCGTTTTAGCAGTAATCCTTGTATTTGCCTCATTTGCAGGCAATTCGGCTTATTTTTTCAGCAGTCACGGCAATAACCATATTGCAAGCTATGTAAGTTACGGTGCCGTCAATAATAAGATTAAGCGTTCTGCGGCGAGCAAGGTAAAAAAGGCGGCAAAAGGCGACGATACATTCTATCGCTACAGCGGCGGAAAAATACATTACAACGAAAGCACTTACGTCGGTATGAACGGCACTTCGTTTTATTGGAGTATGGAAAACAAAAATTTAGCCGAGTTTGTTAGCGAAACAGAACAGCCTGCCAATGCGGCATATATGTTCAGAGGATTTAACGATTCAGTCGCAATGAATGCCGTTACAAACGTTAAATATTATGTTAAAAACAAGAAAACTTCGATTCCCTACGGTTTTGAAAAGTTAAAAAGAAAAGTTTATCAAAATAAGAACGCATTACCGTTCGGTTACACAACAAATAACGTTATCAAAAAATCTGATTATGACAAGCTTTCATCATTAGAAAAGCAGCAAGCGTTAATTCAAGGCGTTGTGCTTGACAATGTTCCAAGCGGTATGAACACGGTCACACCGACATTTACATACAAAAGTGTTCCTTATACCGTTACGTGCAATAAAAATACTGCCGTCGAGGGAGAAAAAGTGTATGTTTACAATACCAAAAGCAGTATAAACATTAAATTTTCAGGTGAAAAAAATCAGGAAACATATTTGCGTTATACATTTAATAACTACAGCAATATTGATGATGGCAAGAGTAATTTAGACCAAAAGCAAATAGGTAAAAGCACATCAAAACATACTTTGCCGTCTAAAATGAAAATGCGTTTTTCCTATCAAACCGATGACGGCAAGAAATACAAAACCGATTTTGTCACCTGCTATTCATCTTCTTACGTGCGTTACACGGGCGCTAAAACATATCTTGTTGGGCTTGGCTATACCGAAAATGCGAAAAACAGTATTAAAATAACCTTTGATCAACCGGGAATTTACGACTTATCCGACATCGAGGTTCTTGAACAGCCTATAGACCAAGCATCGCAACAGATTGCAGACTTAAAAGCAGACACGATGCAAAATGTCAAAATTGGTAAAAACAAAATAACCGGCACAATTGATTTGCAAAAAGCAAAAATGCTCTGCATTTCCATTCCTTACAGCAAGGGTTGGAGCGCTACGGTTGACGGCAAAAAAGCTGAGCTTTTGCAAGCTGACACGGCATTTAGCGCACTTGCTTTAGACAAAGGAAAACACACAATAGAGCTTCAATATCATACTCCTTACTTAAAAGAAGGGGCATATATCAGCACAGCCGGTGTTATCGCTTTTGCAGTTTTAATAATTATTACAGAAAAGCGCAAGAAAACGGATTATTTATCCTTAAATCAATAATATTTCCTATGGTTGAACAAAACAAAACATTATTACTTTAACCAAATGGCTAAAACTAAAGCTGTCTCGCTTCAACTGCGAGACAGCTTTTTATATACACAATAAATTTGAATTTATCAAACTCGGCGTTTGTGAAAGCAAAACAATTGCCAAACCGGTTGCGACGGTGGCAACGACAGCAATAATAATTGCTGTTTTTTTACTGAATTTTCGTTTCATCAGCTTGCAAATCAATAAAGCGCAAATTTCACAGAATGCTATAACCAAAATAATTATTGAAATTGATTTCCAAAGCCAAGACAATTCAAGCACAAATTTCATATACCGTTCTCCCCTCTCCTGCTTGTTTAAAGCGAAATAACAGCATTTTTAAGTTTAATTATATCCTTTTCGTCAGGGTGAGATAATGCGCTGTCAAAATTATCAATCAACATATCAAGATTAGCAGGCGCATTGGTTAGCTCTTTCATCTTAACATAGCGTTCTCGTACGGATTGAGGCATTTTGCCTTGGCACATATATTCCCCCACAACAACATTGCTCAAATCTAAAGACTGCTTAACCCGACTTAAAATTTTTTTGAAATACTCATCGCTTCCGCCAAATCCTGCTGTACCAAACAAAAATACTTTTCTGTTTTTCAGGCTTTGCAAAAGTTTCAACGTATCACAGTCGGCAGTTCCCTTGTCCGTCCAAAAACCGATATAAAGCATTTCGGATTGAGGTATCTGTGTTTTTACATTGCCATAAAAGTCGCAATTTTCTTTTGGTAATACGTCATAAATCGCATCGGAAAGCATTTTTGTATTGCCTGTCAGGCTACTCACTATTATTGAATATTTATAATTTTTCAATTTTCAAGACTTCCTTTACATTTTATTTTTTCACGTTCGTTATAAGCGGCACATCATCATTTCCCCGCCGTAATATTTTCCGTTCATAGTCAGGCAAACCTTGTTGTTATCATTATAACTTTTTCACTGAAAAAAACAATTCATACCGAGCAAAATTAACCGTTCATTCATAAAGTCAAAGCACTTATGCAATAATAAAATCAAAAGTGGCACACTGCATAAAGAACAATTGCATTTTCGTTGACTATTTGCCTATGATATAGTACGATATAGAAAAATAATCATAAATAATAAAAGCAAACTTTAAATTATTCATAAATTAAAAATCACAATAGGATAACAAAACAGAGGCAGAAAAATGATTAACAAACTACACTTGGCAATGATAGATTTATACAGCGGAGATTCAAAAAGGATTCAGCATTTTTGCAAAGTTCACAGCTACGCAAAGCTGATAGCAGAAAATGAAAAGGTTGATGATAAAACTTTATTTATAATCGAAGCCGCTGCCCTCACTCACGACATAGGAATCCACACCTGCGAAAAAAAATACGGCAATTGCAGCGGCAAATTGCAGGAAAAAGAAGGTCCGAAATTGGCTGAAAATCTTCTTGCTAAATTAGGATTTAATATTGAAACATCACAGAGAGTGCAATACTTAATAGCTCATCACCACACATACGACAATATAGACAGCATAGATTGGCAAATACTTGTTGAAGCAGACTTTCTTGTTAATATGTTTGAGGAAAGCCTTCCGAAATCGGCTGTGCAAAACGCTTATGACAAAATATTTAAAACTGCCAGCGGTAAAGAAATTTGCGAAAAAATGTTTTTAATTTGAACATATCTTAATTGTAAAAATTTTTCAATTGTAAAAGCGCATACTTTTCATAAACTATACTTGCAAGAGCGATTTGATATTATGTGATAAATATTTTGAAGAAAATTTTATTCAAAATATCAGCACGCTTTGCGAATTTTTGATAAGAGAGGTGTTTTTACAATGGCAAAGAATACAGTTCCTGAAGCTAAAGAGGCTCTTAACAGATTTAAGATGGAAGCTGCTTCAGAGGTTGGTGTAAATCTCAAGCAGGGCTACAACGGCGACCTTACTTCAAAGCAAGCCGGTTCTGTCGGCGGCCAGATGGTTAAGAAAATGATCCAGCAGTACGAGCAGAGCATGAAATAACCCCTCCCTTCAAAAAGGGAGCGTTGCAGAATGAAAACCTGCAGCGCTCCCATTTTCGTTTTTCGGTGGAAGCCTGAGACCGGGAAAGCACCGGGAAAGCAGAGAAAAACGCGGAGTTTTCCACAAAAAAGGGCGCAAATCAACAGACCCTGGGGCGATCCCAGCGCCAAATGTGGAAAACTATTTTGTTTTTTCGTCTCAGGCCGTCATTTTCTCGGACGCACGGGTTTGCAGTCTGCCGTGTTCCCGCTTCATCCAGTACTTTTTCAGGTCGAAGGCAATAGCAAGAAGGAACAATTCTGCGCGGATGTTTGTCCGGCCTCGCGTGAGGAATCTCCGGAATCCGAAATCATTTTTCAACAGGGCAAAAGCGCCCTCCGCCTGAATGGAGCGGCACAGGCGCAGATAGATACCCCTCTCGGAGGTCATGCGCCGCTCGGTCCTCGCACGCTTCTCCCAGACGGTTTTCTGCAAGCAAAGCTCTTTCGGCTGTTCCGGATTTTTGGCGCGGCAGCACTGGCTTCGGCAGGGACAGCCGGCGCAGCTTTCACACCGATACCAAGCGGTGGACACAAGCTGTCCGTCTTTTTCCTCCGTGCGTTCCCGGAATAACGGCAGCTTCCTTCCCTGTGCGCAGGTAAAGCAATCTTCTTCCGGGTCGTATGCCATGTTCTCCACGCGGCCAATCTGCTTCTGAAACTTTTTGCTCTTTTTCTGGTCGTAATTCGTGGGTTTGATAAAGCAAACCTGGTCGGTGGAATCCAGATACAGATAGTTCTCCAGACTCTCATATCCGGCGTCCGCCACGACCTCCTCATACCGGGTGTGATGAAATTCTTCCAGTCTCTGCAAAAACGGCTTGAGCGTCTTTACGTCGCTTCGATCGGAAAACGCCTCAATTCCGGTAATGTACTCGCTGTTTACTGCGAGCTGCACATTGTAGCCGGGTTTGAGCTGTCCGTTGCGCATATGATCTTCCTTCATCCGCATAAAGGTGGCGTCCTCGTCTGTCTTGGAATAGCTGTTGCGCCCCTCTCCCATTGTGGACAGCTGTCCCTCATACTTCTGCCAGCGTTCCAGCAGGGTATGCAGCTTCTCCCACACGCGCTGTTCGCCGCTTTTCCGTTTGCCGCTGCCGTGGACAAAGGAAATACCTGCGGCAAGGTCATCCAGATAAGCCTGCAAGTCCAACGGGGAGGTCAGACCCGTCTCCCGGCGGATCTCTTCCTTCACCTTGGTCAGCTGCTTTTCCACGCTTTTTCTCCACACAAAGGTGTATCGTCCCGCGCAGCTTTCCAGCTTCGTTCCGTCAATAAACACCGCCGTGTGGTCTGTTTCACCGATGTCTTCCAGCCTTTGCACCAGCTGATAAAACAAATCCTCCAGCGCGTCTCTGCACCGTCCCGTGCGGAACCGGGCGAAGGTGCAGTGATCCGGCGCTTTTCGATCCTCCAGCAGCCATCTGAAGTCAATTCGGTACTGACAGGCTTCCTCCAGTTTTCGGCTGGAATAAATCCCGCACAGATACCCGTACACCAATACCTTGAACAGCACCCGGGGATCCGCCGCCGATTTTCTCCCTTTGGAAGAATACGCTTCGTACAGTTTCCCGTACTCCAGTTCCTCAAGCTGGACACTTAGCAGACGGACAGGTGCGTTCTCCGGTATCGGTATCATTATTTCTGAATTGATCGCAAGTGCCTAGTTGACCGTGGCGTTCATATATCATATACTGGTCTTGCTTTTTCTTTGCTTTTACAAATTTGGAATAAAGCAAACGGCGAGGTTTGGAAACCCTTTTCGGGCTCCAAACCTCGCTCATTTTTATCGCCTCATTTTGCAACGCGCCCTTTTCGTTTCGGTCACTCCTGGGGCGTCAGGGCGGTAAATTCTTCTCCGTCCGGGTCGGTGAACACCCGGGCGAAGGTCTCGCCGCTCATGGTCTCGTGGGTCAGCAGGTACATGGCGGTAAGCTCCAGCTCCCTCCGGCGCTGGGTGAGGATCTCCTCACACCGGGCGTATGCCTGGTCCACAATGGACTTGACCTCCTCATCAATGAGGCCGGCCACCTCCTCTGAATAGCTGCGGGCCTGGGCCATGGTCCGGCCGATGAACACCTCGTCGTGTCCGGCGTCGAAGGCCACGTTGCCCATGCGGTCGGACATGCCGTAGGTCCCCACCATCTTCCGGGCCATCTGGGTGGCCCGGCTGATATCGTTGGAAGCGCCGGTGGAGATATCCCCCAGCACCAGCTGCTCTGCCGCCCGGCCGCCCAGCAGCCCGGCGATGTTGTCCAGCAGATAGCTGCGGGAGAGGTACGACCGGTCCTCGTCCGGCAGATAGATGGTCATGCCCCCTGCCTGGCCCCGGGGCACGATGGTGATCTGGTGCACCGGATCCAGATCCGGCAGAGCGTGCATCACCACGGCGTGGCCCGCCTCGTGATAGGCGGTGAGCCGCCGCTCATGCTCGGGGATCACCCGGCTGTGCTTCTCCGGCCCGGCGATGACCTTGATCACGGACTTCTGCAAATCGTCCATGGTGAT
>OHPW01001334.1_pt1 | contig 13890 bp, 24 predicted proteins | sample 1577771 | NCBI WGS metagenome assembly OHPW01 (sample SAMEA3879608, study PRJEB24766) | human gut metagenome | biome: human-associated habitat; feature: feces | place: USA | collected 1985/1987
AGACGACGGCGAGGAAAGCACACCGACAGGCATAGCATGGTTTAATACGGCTGCCTACCTGCTATCTGATACGGATATGGTAGAGCTGCTGGAAAGCGAGGGCAAATATATGGACTACGACGAGGCAGCCGCAGAAAAGCAAAAGCGCATTAAAGTGCTGGAACGGCTGACAAAGGCACAGCAGATGTGGCTATACACAGAGGTAATAGGATTTATTACAAGGTATTTGGAACTACGGGCAGCGTATGAAACGATAGCAGCAGTAATACGGGAACTTGAATATCATCAATCATTCATAGTAAGCAAAAACGGCGTGATAGTGCCAGATGCGGCATACCTATAAACATAAAAAGGGAGAGAAAAAGAATGAATAAACAGAGGCGCAGCCGGATTGCAGAGGCGTTAGAGCTGATAAGCGAGGCAAGGGAGATTTTAGAAGAGGTACGGGACGAAGAGCAGGAGAGCTACGATAATCTGCCAGAGGGATTACAGGCAGCAGAACGAGGCGAACAGATGCAGAAGAACGTAGAAGATTTAGAGAAATTTATAGGTTATTTGGAAGAAACGGGCTATTTAGAGGAAATGTAGGCGGCAGCCATAGAAAACGGAATAAAAGTATTGTGAAATGGGCGTGACATAAGGTAAGACCATTGGCACGGAATAAAAACAGAGACAGGCACAACAGCAAAGCGCCGCCTGCGGTAACAATGCTTTTATATATAAGCGCCTTTAATTTAGTGGAAGAATACCGCACAGCCGGACGAAGCGGGGCGCTGGTTCAATTCCAGCAAGGTGCATTGAGTAGCCAGCGTGGCGGCTGGCAGCAGGAGCAGCGGGCTATAACTGTTTCCTGTATGCTGTGACAAAATAGCGGCGGTCACGCCAGCCGGAGAGCGTGTAGACGGTCAACAAGTTTTCAGCGGCTTTTTAATGTGAAAAGCAGCCCACACAGTAAATTTACGCCAGAGCAGGAGAGCGGCAGCATGAAAAGACAGAGAGCGCCGCCAAAAAGGAAGAGAGGCAGGGAATGAGGTACACAGTAATTATATGCACAGATACGACAACCGGGGACGCATTAGCGTACTATCTGGAAAGCCGTAGACGCTGGGAGCGCCGGGAACGCAGGCGGCAGCAGCGCCGCTGGTATTTCATAAAGCAGCGTTTAAGCGGCATTTTCCTTATTGTGCTTACCATGATTTTAATTAAACTACTGGACGGCGACGCAACAATAGCACTTATCACAGTACCGCTGGGGCTGTATCTGGCTTTTACAAAGGAAATGTGCATAGTGAATGAATTTTACTTGCAGACGAAAGAGAGGGCTAAGCATGGACGAAAAGACAGTACAGCGCATTAAGAAACTGCAAGCGTTGGCAGAGCGTGGCGTAGGCGGGGAAAAGACCACAGCGGAAAAAAATGCTGAAAAAGATGCTTGAAAAGAACGGCATAAGCTCATTGGACGAGCTGAAAGAGGACGAGGTAGAGTATTTTCTTTTCAGCTACAAGGGCAGGCATGAAATAAAGCTGCTTAAGCAGTGTATGTATAAGGTTCTGGGCTATTCAGACCATACGGAATTTTACAGAACAGCAGGAACACGGCAAAAAATAGGTATTTACTGCACGAAAGCACAGAGGATAGAGATAGAGCTAGAATTTGAGTTTTACAGAAATGTATTTTATGAGGAATTGCCTAGCTTTATGAACGCCTTTATTCAAGCACAAAGTATTTTCCCGGCAGATGCACCGAAAAGCAACAAGGGCTTGCGTGATTTGAGCGAGGACGAATTAAGAGAAATACAGATTGCGGCAGGAATAAAAAAGCGCAGCCGGGCGGCAATGATAGAAGAAAGGACAGATACATAATGAGACGACGGCACAGACGGGAAAATAAGGTGCTTAAGATGCTGATACAGGCGGCAGCAGCAATGGTAGCCAGCATAGTAGCGCTGATACTATTCTTTGCATTTATTTGGTGGAGAGGACAGCACACATACCCGCAGACAGACGAAGAGGTAGCGGCGCAGATGCAGCGGGAGCAGGCAGAGGCGCTGGTTATTGAAACACCAGAGCCAGCAACCATAGGAACAATAAGAGTATTTGATTATGACGGCTGCTGTATTTACGCATATTACGGGAAAATCAAGATAAACAACGACGGGACGGACGGCAAAGAGATTGACGTTATATGTGAGGGCTATTTAGAGGGCTACGAGCAGCACAAAGAGCCGGGATATACCGGGGAAAGCGAGGAAAAAGGGAATGAGTAAGAGAATTGAGGAATTAGTAAACCAGATGCAGAAAATAGCGGCAGAGGAATTGCGGGCAGCTAACAGCAAATTCCCTGCGTTTTCTGGAAAGCATGAGGGCTTTGCAGTGCTGCGGGAAGAGCTGGACGAAATGATAGAGGAATGTAATAAGACTGTACACGCAGTAAATGAGCTTTGGGAAAACGTGAAATGCAATGAACCGCTGGAAATAACAGTAGACGACATTAAGCAATATAGCTTACATACAGCAGCAGAGGCGGTACAGGTGGCAGCTATGGCTATGAAGTTTGTAAGCTCTGGCGTATGCAAAGACATAACGGAGCTGCCGGAAATGGAGATAAAAACGAATGAAGAGAACGCAGCAGGGAAAAGAGCGGTAGCACGCATTTTTGAGTAGAAAGCGAGGCAGACAATGAGTGAAGTATACATACGTAGCCAGAATAAAGAAAAGCTGTACAGGCTGGGCGGTAATTACGCCTGCATAGAGTACGGCGAGTATGAGGACATAAAGCGGAAACGTGGAGCGACGACAGAGGAGAAAAAGCGCCATACTATCTGCATTTCTGACGGATGCCTAGAAGAGATAGGAGAGTACGCCAGTAAGGAGCGCTGCATAGAGATACTGGACGAGATACAAAAAGTATGCGGCAGCTATTTATACGCAGAGGGAAACAGCGGGCTATTAAGAGGCACAGAGGCTACGCCGCCCGTAGCGTTTACCATACCGAGGCTTTACCAGATGCCGGAAGAATGAGGAAAGGGGCGAAAGCATGAAATATAAGTATTACAGCACACAGCGCCCGGTAATGCCGGGAACGTACCCAAAGCCGAAAGATAACCCGGCTATGCTGATACATAACTTTGAAAAGCGGGAATATGTGCCGGAAATCGGGCGGCTGGCGTGGGGATATGTTGAGTATGATAAGCCGCTGGAAAATAAGGATATAGACGGCTACGAGCTTGTACCAGCCGCTTTCTTTTCTTAAATGAAAGCGGGTGGTATGTATGAGCAATGACGAGGAATACAGGGAAGTTATCAGAAGATTTTACGAGGTATACAGACCACTACAAAAGAGACACAATTTAAGGCTGCATAGCCATTTTAGCATTTATGACGACGGACTTATAGAGATATGGGAGTACAAGGGAGAGCAGCGCAGTAAATGCGTATGCAAGGTAAAAGAGGAAAGCGATATTGATTGTTACAAGCGTGCTATTGAAGAGCTGGAAAGCTACGGGAGAGAAAAGGAGCGCATAACGTATGAAAAGAGAGCAGGATAAAAAGCCGGATTTTCTGAATGACATTAACGCCGGGATTTTGGACGAGCTGACAAAGAGCGGCAAGGTAAAGAACGCTGTAGGGCTGGCGGGAGAGCTTACGGAGCTTGAAGAGGTAAGCAATATATGCGGGCTGCCGTTTACGGGCTATCTGGGGAAGATTGAAACGCCCAGACCGAGCGGCATTATTGACGAGGTAGTAATAGCCATTGAAAAGAGCGTAGCAGTTATGCAGGGCGGTATTACCTTTGAGGCTGCGGCGAAGCCGGGCAGCAGGCTTTTACTGTCTGGGAAGATGCAGACGCTTAAGGATTTTGAGAGCGGGCGGGTGCTGGTATTCGTTCTGGCTGACTATGTAGCCGTAAGTCCTAAAGCTATGCTGCAAAATGACATAGCGCTTATGGGAGAACTGGCGTACACACCGAGGCACAGGGAAACGCCCAGAGGCAAGCGCATTACTGATATTTTCGTAAAGGTACAGAACGTGCTTACAGCTGGCACTTGCTTTATACCGTGCATCTGCTGGCAGGAAACGGCAGACGAGGTAGCAAACTGGCAGCAGGGCGACAAGGTTATATTGCTGGGGAGATACCAGAGCCGGGAATATCAAAAAGAAATATCTGCAATTTTTGCAGACGGAAAGAAAGTAGAAAGAGAAACCGAGACACGCACAGCTTACGAGGTATCAGTACAGCTGATTAAAAGAGAGGGGCAGGCATGAGGAAAGCGTATATTTGCAGCCCGTACCGGGCAAAGGACAGCGCAGAGCTTGACAGGCACATAGATTATGCACAGGCGCTTACAAGGCTGGCTTTAGAGGCTGGCGTAGCGCCGATTACGCCGCATTTATACATGACACAATGCTTAGACGAAAGCAAGGAGCAGGAGAGGGCGCAGGGAATGGCTGCGGGGCTTGCCCTGCTGAAATCCTGCGATTTTGTCATAGTGGGCGTTAAGTACGGTATCAGCGAGGGAATGAGCCGGGAGATACAGACAGCGGAGCTGCTGGGCATTGAGGTAGTGAACGCAGACAAGCTGCGGCATTACATGAAAGAAAAAGAGAGCCGGATAGAGGCGGCAGCGTGGAACTACGCAAAAGTATGCGCCTGCCATTTCTGTAAAGGCAGCAGGCTACATAGCTGCACTGGTTACGATTGCAGAGAACCTTATAAGAGGGCTTATGAATATGCAATGACACACAAAGATTTACTGTAAAGGAGATTGAGAACATGAGGAAACTTAGACGCATGGTATTAAGGAATGAGGCGAACAGGTTGAGCAACTACGGGCAGAACGGCAAAAGTATTGCAATTTTCCGCAGCCTTTGGGCTGACTACAAGGAATTGCAGCAGCATAAGGAAGTTGCCAAGAAAGAAAGCGGGCTGCTGGCGCAGATTAAGAGTATTAAGAGAAAACGGGCAGCGCAGCGCCTTTAATCTAAAAACAGAAAAGTTAAAAGCCCCTACGGTACGGGAATACCATAGGGGCTAAGCTGTACAGCTTTAATAACCTATATCTATTATAAGCGAAGTACGGCAGAAAATCAAGGAAAAATCACGGGCGGCAAGCCCGTTTTACCACTTGATAAAAGTATTAACTATTCGACAGGGTAGACCAGAAAGAGGGTACATAGATGCCATACGTAGAGAGGATAACAAGGGCGGGTAAGACCATTGAAATAGAGCGGTACTTTACGAGCAGATATAAGAAGCCGGGGATAAAGAGGGGCGATAAGGTAAAGCCCACAAAGGAGCAGCAGGAAAAGGTAAACACGAGGCAGGCAGAAAGAAAGCTGCGTATTTTGATAAATGCAAATTATGGGTATGGGGACTATCATTTAGTGCTTGACTATATCCGTAAAAAGGGAGAGCCGGACAGGACAAGGGAGCAGATGCGGCAGGACATAGATATATTTTTGAGGGAGTGCCGGAAAGAGTACAAAAGGGCTGGGCTGGAATTTAAGTACATACACGTTATGGAGATAGGCAAGAAAGGTGCAAGACATCACCATTTAGTAATAAACAAGATTGATACAGAGATTTTACAGCGCTGCTGGTATAAGGCGTATGAGGGGCATAACCGGGTAAAGGTTTTTCCTCTGGACGACAGCGGGAACTATGCGGAGCTGGCAGCATATTTGATTAAATACACAGACACACACAGAAAAACAGAGGACGGGGCGCTACAGGGCAAGCGCTGGAATTGCAGCAAGAATTTATTTAGACCAGAGCCGGAAATACGGATAATCACAGATAGGACATGGTTCAAGGCAGAGCCACGGGAGATAAAGGGCTATTACGTAGACAAGAACAGCATAAGTAAGGGAGTACATAGCCCGGAGTATTACGGCTACGGCTATTTCAGATATACGTTAGTCAAATTAGAGACGAGGGGGGGATAAGATGCAGATAATCAAAATTATAGCAATCGTGGCAGTGCTTATAGTATGTGCAGTTTTGGCGTTGCTTGCGCTGGCTGTTTTAAGTTTTAGCATAGCGGCAGATATTATGGAGCGGCAGGACAGTTGGACGGATAACGGCGAAAGAGAGGCAGGGAAAAAGAATGATAGAGAGACTTAAGTATTGGCTATTCCAGAGAGGCAAGGACTGTAAGCACTGCTGCCTATGGTGTGTGTATTACGGCGTATGTTGCTGGGACATAGCAGACAGAAAGCGGAAAGCGAGGCGAGAACATGAGAAACTTTAGACTGGACGACGAGAGCGGACACCAAGAGGCGCTATTTAGCTGGGCTGGCTACAATATGAAGCGTATGCCGGAACTGGAATTTTTACACCACGTACCAAACGGCGGCAAGCGAGACGCAGCCACGGCGGTAGCGCTTAAGAGGCAGGGAGTAAAGGCGGGCGTGCCGGATATTGTTTTACCAGCACCAAGGGCAGAGTACCACGGGCTTTACATTGAGCTTAAGGCTGGGAGCAACACCACGACGGCAAAGCAGAAACGCTGGCTAAAATTCCTGCGGCAGCAGGGCTATTATACCGCAGTCTGCTACAGCTGGCAGGCAGCAGCGGAACTGATAGAAACGTATTTATTGAGTACAGCAGCGCTGGGAGAGGCAGGGCAGACATGGGGAAAGAAATAAGTTGCAAAATTTATGAACTATGCGGCAGGGATTGTACACATTGCACAGCAGAAGAGGCGAAGAAAAAGGCAAAGAAGATGCAGCCAAGAAAAACAACGATATTCGAGGGGGAGCAGGCAGAAAAGTTGGCAGCTAAAGGCTTACGGAATTATGAAACCTATAAATGCCCTGTATGCAACTGGATTGTGGCTGATAGGAGCTTTATAACGGGTATAAGAATACCTAATTTCTGCCAGAACTGCGGGCAGGCTTTGGATACTGAAATACCAAAAGAGCAGAACGCATAAAGAGCAGATGCGCTAGAAGCAGCGCAGGAAAGAGAGGAAGAGAATGAAAACAGTAAGCATTTTGAATTTAAAGGGCGGGGTAGCAAAGACATTTACGGCGGTAAATATGGCGTATGAGCTGCACCGCAGGGGCTACAAAGTCCTGCTGCTGGATAATGACAAGCAGGGAAACTTAAGCAAGGCATACGGCAGATATGATGCGGAGAATGTAGCGCCGATAGCAAAGCTGCTTAGCGGCGGCTGGAAAGATGCCGGGGAAGTGATACAGCACACAGATTATGAGGGTATCGACATTGTAACGGCGAATATGTCACTTTTTGGGGCTACATGGAATTTGACGAAAGAGGAAAACGAAAACCAGATAGGGAGATATGAAAGGCTGGCAAAGCACACAGCAGGAGTAAGCGGGTATTATGATTACTGTATCATTGATAACCCGCCGGACATAGGACTTAACGTGGTAAATGCGCTGGCAATCACGGACGAGGTTATAGTACCTGTGAAGATTGACGAGGATGCCTTAGAGGGGCTGGATATTGTAGCAGAGCAGATAGAAGAGGCAAAGGCATTTAATGAGCGGCTGCATCTGCTGGGCGTGCTGGTTACGGTTTACCAGAATACGGACGGAGAGGCAGCGGGCATGGAATGGCTGGGGCAGCAGGGCAATTATAACATTTTGGGAGTTATCAAGTATTCCAAGAAAGTTGCGGAAAATTCTTTTATGCGAAAGCCTATTTATGAGTATAGCCCGTGCTGCGGAGCTGCACAGAGCTACAAGAAATTTGTAACAGCATACACCGGGAAAGCGAGGTAGAGAAAATGGCAAAGGCAAAGTTTGGTATCAATGACATTCTGAACGCAAAGAGCAGGACGGCAGGAGCAGGCACAGTAAGCGAGTATACGGAAATCTGGTTAAGCCCGTATGAGGTAAAGCCGTCTGAAAGTAATTTCTACTCACAGGAGAACATAGAAGAGCTGGCAGACAGCTTTTTAACAGTAGGGCAGCAGCAGCCGACAGTTTTAGGCAGGGTAAATGGAGAATTTAGGATAGTGAGCGGACACCGCCGCAACCTTGCAAACATTATGAACATTGAGCGAGGGCATGAGGAATACAACAAAGTGCGTTATCTGTATAAAGACATGAGCGCAGCAATGTTTGAGCTGTCTTTACTTATCGGCAACGCCTACAACAGAGAGCTTACTGCGTGGGAGAAAACCCAGCAGGCGCAAAAGTTGAAAGAGGCGCTTTTACGGGCGAAAAAAGAGGACGGTTTAGAGATTACGGGAAAGCTGCGGGATATTATAGCGGATTTGTTGAATGAGAGCAGCACCAATGTAGCCCGCATGGACGCTATTAACAATAACGCCACGCCGGAAGTAAAAGAGGCGCTGAAAAATGGGAATATTGGTATAACTGCTGCTTACGAGGCGGCAAAGCTGTCAAAGGAAGAGCAACGGGAAATTGCGGCAGCAGCGGCAGCAGGCGAGAACGTAAGGGCAAAGGAGATAGCGGCAAAGGTAGCGGAGAAGAAAGCCGGGGACGACTACGAAACGCCGCACCCAGAAAGCATAACGTCTTTGTGCTATTCCTGCCAGAAATATAAAGAGTGCAACGTAAAAACCGGGACTTGTGAGAAGTGCGACCAGTACGCAAACAAGGCAGAGGCAGAGAAAACGGAAGAGCAGCGCTATAACGAAGAGCAGGACAAAATAGACCGGGAAACAAAGCGGAAATTGCAGGAGCAGGCAGACGCAGAAAAAATGGGTAAGCTGCCGAGTGAAAGAGGGACAGAGCATAAGCGGCATGAGGTAAAAATAGCAGCCTCTTACTATGACGACGTAGCCAGTGGGAAAAAGCGCTTTGAGCTGCGAAAGAATGACCGGGGGTATAAAGAGGGCGACAGCCTTAAGATGCTAGAATTTAAAGACGGGAAACACACAGGCAGGACGATAGACGCAGATATTATTTATATGCTGGAAGAGTACACGGGCTTGCAAGAGGGATATTGTATTCTGGGTATTGATGTAACGGGACATAGCGGCGAAGTGTCCGAAACGGACACGGGGGGGGGCAACTGCCGGGACAAATGAGCATTGACGATTACCAGTTTATGAATAAGCCAAAAAGCGAGGGGACGAATGAACAGACGGCAGCGGAAAAAGAAGAATAAGCAGCAAGAAATCACGGTATTCATAGGCTGCAAAAAGGTGGCGAGAGCAGAGGACTACAGGAAAATGAAAGAAAGTATAGAGTACCAGTTAAGAGCGGGCAGCGTAGTTTTGCTGCCTGCCTATCTGCACGTTGAGGCAATTATACAGCAGCGGGGCAGCAGGCGTATTGAGATTAAACAGGAAAGCGGGGTAAAACAGAATGACTAATATTTTACTGATTATTGCAATCCTGCTGCTGGTAGACATTTACGGGCAGCTTAAGAAAATCAATGAAAGGCAGGGCAAGGAAGATGCAGGGAAAAGAGACGGAAAGTAAAGGCGCTGGTATGACAACGCAGGAAATGTGCGACGGAGTAGCAGCGGCGGCAGCAGGAATGGCGGCAGCGGCAGAGGGAGAGGCAGCAGGCGAAAGCTGGGTAGCATTTCCTACGGCAGAGTTTGAGCAGCTGATACAGAAAGCAGCAAAGGCAGCAGTAGCAGAGTATAAGCGGCAGGAAGAAAAGGACAAAAAGAGAGATAAGTACCACAATACTTTTATGCTGCTGAAATGTTACCGGGACGCTGCTTTTCATGTAGAGAACGCTATAAGCGACGGGACACAGCTAGCCCTTGCAGGAATGACGGACGAGCAGCAGCGGACTTACTTAGAGAGCGTAAGGCGCAGCCGCTTTAAAACTATGATTATGACAGCGCACATAGACAAGGCGGTAGAAGAAATGGAGCGCAGGCGTAAGGCTGCTGGCAGAGAGGTAGAGTATAAAGCGTTTGAAATGTATTTCATGCAGGGCATGGATTATGCACAGATAGCAGAGGAACTGGAAACCGGGAAGAACACACCGAGGCGCTGGGTAACGGCTATTATCAATGAGTTATCAGTATTGCTATGGGGAATTGACGAGGACAAGATAAAGTAAAGGCATGGGGCAACCGTGGTAAAATCGTGGTGTTTACATGGTATTTCCAAAGCGGTATAATGGTAGCATGAAAAGAGTAGGCAATAGCTTAGCCAGCAGATGCAGCAGCAGTTACCTACTCTTTTTGTTTTCATTCTTTTAGCCTCCACCCAGCGCATGAAACTTAGGGCGCTGGGAATTTCAAGAAAGGAGCGGGGACAGTATGAAAGCATGGGCGAAGAGTTTTTATTTATCAGCGGCATGGGAGAATACCAGAGCCGCTTTCTTAATGTCAAAAGATTATATATGTGAGCGCTGCGGAGAGCCAGCAAAGATAGCACACCATAAGAGATACCTTAACCGGGAGAACATAAACGACACGAGCGTTACGTTATGCTGGGGCAACCTAGAGGCACTCTGCCAAGACTGCCATAACAAAGAGCATCATAAGCAGGAGCGGCAGAGGCGGTACAGATTTGACGAGAGCGGCGGCATACTCCCCCCTATTCCAAACAAAAAATAAAGGGGGAAAATACCGAGGGGGATACCCTAAAATTACCCTCCGGGCGTGCGTATGCGTGGTGTAGGGGGTGTGGTGTGGCAGTACCGGGCAGCAGCCGGGCGCAGCAGAAAGCGGGGTAAAAAGGAATGGCAGCAAAGAAAGAAAAGACCAAAGAACAGCGCATTAAGTCCGAGAAAACCAGACTTAAAGGGATATTCAAAGACTTAGACGAAAATAAGAGAAAATTAGTAACGCCGCTGATAGAAAAGGCTGCATTTATGAGCGTGGAGCTTGACGATTTGCAGGCAACCATTGAGCAGGACGGCTGGACGAGCGAATACCAGAACGGGCAGAACCAGTGGGGGACAAAGAAAAGCCCGGAGGCTGAAACTTACATAGCCTTAAGCAAGAATTATGCAGCAGTTATTAAGCAGCTTACGGAATTAGTCCCGGCTGCAAAGCGAAAGGCAAGCAGGCTGGCAGCCCTGCGGGACGAATAGCCAACATTGCTGCCGTATAAAAATTATATCTACGAGTATCACGCTAAGATAACCAGCGGCGAGATTGTAGCGGGAAAGTGGATAAAGGCAATTTATAAAATCATTGTGGACGGGCTGGAAAAGCAGGAATATTTCTTTAACGCAAAGGCAGCGAATAAGGCAATCAAGTTTATAGAAAATTTCTGTCACCACAGCAAGGGGCGCAATGATTTACTGAAACTGGAACTATGGCAAAAAGCTATTGTTTCTGTCATTTTTGGCATACAGGACGCAGAAAAAATACGTGTTTTCCGTGAAATTTTTATTGTTATCGGCAGAAAAAACGGAAAAAGTTTATTTGCATCTGCGATTATTGCATACATGGCATTTTTAGAACCAGAGTACGGGCAGGAAATATACTGTTTAGCGCCAAAGCTAGACCAAGCGGCGCTTGTGTATGACGGTTTTCATAAAATGGTACTGGCAGAGCCGGAGCTTGAAGAGCTGGCAAAGAAACGCCGCAGCGACATTTACATAGCCGAAAGCAATACCTTTGTAAAGCCGATTGCGTTCAATGCGAAAAAATCAGACGGATTTAACCCGCAACTTGTAGTATGTGACGAAATGGCGGCGTGGAGCGGGGACGCAGGGCTTAAGCAGTACGAAGTAATGAAATCTGCTTTAGGCGCACGTAAACAGCCTATGATTTTATCCATAAGCACTGCCGGATATATCAACGACAGTATTTATGACGAGCTGATGAAACGCAGCACCAGCTTTTTAAAGGGTAACAGCAAGGAAAGGCGGCTTTTGCCATTCCTCTACATGATTGATGATGTAGAGAAGTGGAACGACATAACCGAACTGAAAAAGGCTAACCCGAACATGGGCGTATCTGTCAAAGAGAGCTTTTTTATTGACGAAATAGCCGTAGCAGAGGGCAGTTTAAGTAAGAAAGCAGAGTTTTTAACAAAATACTGCAATATCAAACAGAACAGCTCTATTGCGTGGCTGGAATATCAGACCGTAGACGGCGCAGGCGTTGAAAAGACATTAGAGGACTTTAGGGACTGCTACGCCGTGGGCGGCATTGACTTAAGCCAGACAACAGACCTTACAGCGGCAAGCGTGGTAATTCAGAAAGACGGCAAGCTATATGCGTTTACACAATTCTTTATGCCACGGGGAAGACTGGAAACCTTGCAGGCTACGGACGGCGTACCGTATGACATTTTTGTAAAAAAAGGGCTGATAACCTTAAGCGGCGAGAATTACGTAGACTATCACGACGTTTACAACTGGTTCACTATGCTGCTGGAAGTTTACGGCATACGCCCGCTGAAAATCGGCTACGACAGGTACAGCGCACAGTACCTTATTACGGATATGGTAAATTATGGTTTTCACATGGACGACGTTTTCCAAGGCGAAAACCTTACACCCGTTATACGGGAATTTGAGGGTATCATAAAGGACGGTAATTTTAAGATTGCTGACAACAATTTACTAAAGACGCATTTCTTAAATGTTGCGCTTAAGCACAACATGGAAACACGGAAATTCAGACCGATAAAGATAGAGCAGCGGGCGCATATCGACGGCTTTGTATCTGTCATAGATGCAATGACCGTGCGGCAGAAATACTGGGAAGAGTGCGGCGAGCTGCTTAAAAACGCTGCATAGAAAGGAGAGAGTAAGCGGTATGAAATTTTTAGATTACCTGTTTCACGGTAAGCAGATGCAGGCAATAGACAGCTATTTTAAAATGCTGAACGGGTACAGCCCTACGTTTACGAGCTTTAACGGCGGCGTTTATGAAATGGACTTAACCAGAGTAGCAATCAATAATTTTGCCACGCATTGCAGCAAGTTAAAGCCGGAGATAGAGGGCAGCGCCGCAAAGCATCTGGAAAGGGTGCTACAGTATAAGCCTAACTACTTCATGGACACAGTAAAATTCATAAAGCGGCTGGCAACGATTTTGGCGGTAGAGCATACCGCTTTTATTGTGCCTATCGAGGACGAGGCAGGCAGCCTGTGCGGGTGGTATCCGCTGCGGGCGCAGCGCTGCGAGGTAGTAGAGGCTGCCGGGCGGGTGTATCTGCGTTACCTGTTTGCAAATGGGGAGCATGGGGCGATTGAATTTGAAAAAGTGGGGATAATGACAGACTTTGAATATTCTGACGACCTTTTCGGAGAGGACAACAACACGCTTAAGCCAACAATGCAGCTGATACATACGCAGAATGAGGGTATCGTAAACGCTGTAAAAAATTCTGCGAATATCCGTTTTCTGGCAAAGGTGGCAAACCTTTTGAAACCAGAGGACATAAAGAAAGAGCGGGAGCGGTTCACAGAGGATAATTTAAGCGCCGACAACAAAAGCGGCATGATTATTTATGATAATAAGTTTTCAGAGCTGAAACAGGTAGAAAGCAAGCCATACACGCCAAACGCACTGCAAATGCAGCAGATACAGGACAGCGTATGCACGCATTTTGGCACAAGCATGGATATTCTGCAAAACAAATTTGATGAAAACACATGGAACGCCTACTATGAGGGCAAGATAGAGCCGTTTGCAATACAGCTATCGCTTGTTATGTCAAATATGACCTTTACCCAGCGGGAGCTTGCACACGGCAACGCTATTACGTTCTCTGCAAACCGCCTGCAATACGCCAGCAATGCAACAAAGCTGCAAGTAAGCACACAGCTTTTTGACCGTGCATTGCTGAACCGTAACGGGGTAATGGATATTTGGAATATGGCGCACGTAGAGGACGGCGACAAGTATTATATCCGAAAAGAGTATACCGAGGTAAGCGAGCTGAAGAACAGCAGCAAAGAGCCGCAGATTATCATACAGCAGATGCCGTGGTAAACGATGATATCTTCCGTCATGGCTG
>OHPW01001361.1_pt1 | contig 13737 bp, 7 predicted proteins | sample 1577771 | NCBI WGS metagenome assembly OHPW01 (sample SAMEA3879608, study PRJEB24766) | human gut metagenome | biome: human-associated habitat; feature: feces | place: USA | collected 1985/1987
TCACCGGCACCAACCTGACCTATCGGATGCCTGAGCTGCTGACCCGCGACTGGTATGTGGACGTGGATGTTTCCAAGTACGCTGCCTACTTTGTGGTGGCACTGAACCACGATATGTCCGTTTCCAGCATCATCGACCCCCTGAAGAAGATCGAGAACCTGCTGGCAAACCGCAAGTAAGGAAACCTTTCCAAAGCCCCTGCACCCTGCGTGCAGGGGCTTTTTGCGTTTTTAGGCGTTGTCTGTTAAGTTTTTGAAAATTCGCGCCGGGAGCTTTGCAAATTCCGGTGGATTTATGCTATATTTAAATTGAAATATTTTGCATTCTGACAGAAAGGAAAAACGCCATGGAGCATTTTGTGGAGTTTGAAGATGTCTGTAAATATTACCAGACCGGCAGTGTGAAGATCGCTGCTGCAGACCACCTGAATTTCTATGTGGACAAGGGCGAGTTCTGCATCATCGTGGGCCCCTCCGGCGCGGGCAAGACCACATTGCTGAACATTCTGGGCGGCATGGACAACTGCGATGAGGGCAACGTCTGGCTGGACGGCCGCAACGTGAGCCGTTTTTCTGCCCGGGAACTGACCACCTACCGCCGGTACGATGTGGGCTTTGTGTTCCAGTTCTACAACTTGGTGCAGAACCTGACCGCGCTGGAAAACGTGGAGCTTGCCAGCGAGATCTGCCGCGACCCGCTGGACCCCGCCGAGACCTTGCGCAGCGTGGGTCTGGGCGAGCGGCTGAACAACTTCCCGGCGCAGCTTTCCGGCGGCGAGCAGCAGCGGGTGTCCATTGCCCGCGCACTGGCCAAAAACCCAAAGCTGCTGCTCTGCGATGAGCCCACCGGTGCGCTGGACTACCGCACCGGCAAGCAGGTGCTGGGTCTTTTGCAGGATACCTGCCGCAAGACCGGACGCACCGTCATTGTTATTACCCACAACACGGCACTGACCGGTATGGCTGACCGCATCATTCAGGTGCGCAGCGGCCGCATCGTGTCCAATCAGGTCAACGAGCACCCGGTGCCGGTGGAACAGATCGAGTGGTGAGAACTGTGCAGAAAAGTTACCGCAAAAATATCCTGCGCGAGATGAAAAGCAGCATCAGCCGGGTGGTGTCCCTGTTTGGCATCGTGGCGCTGGGGGTGATGATGCTTACCGGCCTGATGTGCATTGCCCCCGATATGCGCACTGCGGCCCAGAAGTACTATGTGCAGCAGAATGTGTTCGACCTGCGGGTGCTGTCCACCCTTGGTCTCAGCCAGAGCGATATCAACGCCATTGCCGCTGTGGACGGCGTGGACGCCGTGCAGGCGGTAAAGTATCAGGACGTGGAAGGACACTGGACAGGGGACGAGCAGACCACGGTGGCGCGGCTGTATCAGCTGCCTGCCGACCCGCAGGCCGATACGCCGGAGAATATGAACCGCCCGGTACTGCTGTCCGGACGGATGCCGGAAGCTGCCGGGGAGTGCGTGGTGCACGTGATGGGCCACGGCAGCCCCGTGGAGCTGGGCACCCAGCTGACCCTGCCGGAAGAGACCGAAGGGGTCAGCGGGCAGGTGTTCACGGTGGTGGGCACGGTGCAGGACCCGCTGCATTTTTCCTCCGATTCCGAGAGCAGCACCGTGGGTGATGGTCAGCTGGACTGCATCCTGTTTGTGCCGGAGGGCACTTTGACCGCAGACTATTATACGGTGTGCTATATCAAGGCAGAAAACGCCGGACTGTATGATAATTATTCGGATGAATATCAGGCCGCAGTGGATGCCGTAGCGGAAAAGCTCAAGGCCATCCAGAGCGTGCAGTGCACCGCCCGGCGGGAAGAGCTGATGGACACCGCCAACGACAAGCTGACCGAAGCACGCGCGGAGTACGACAGCCAGAAGGCAGAAGCTGAGCGCCAGTTTGCCGAAGCCGAGACAAAGCTGGCAGATGCGCAGCAGCAGCTGGATGCCGCCAAGGCGCAGCTGGAAGCCGGGGAAAAGGAGCTTGCCGCCCAGAAGGCTGCACTGCCGGACACCATGCAGAGCGGTGCCGACAAGCTGGTGAGCAGCGAAGCGCAGGTGCTGGAATTTGAGGAACAGTTACAGCAGATAGAACTGCTGGTCAACCTGAAAAAGGTGGCAGACCCCTTGCTGACCTACGCGGAAGCTGCCCTGCGCAACGCCGAAAAGGCGCTGGACGAAGCCGAGCCGGAGGACGAGGATTATATTGAACTGCGGGATGCGCTGGCCAAGGCGCAGGCCGCTTACGACAACATCTATAACCAGCTGCAGGGCTATCAGCAGCAGCTGGACGCGGGCAAGCGGCAGATGTACCAGCAGGGGCTCATCTCCTCGCCGAACCTCTCCAACGACCAGCTGGTGACCGAAGCCAAGGCTGCGCTGCGCAAGATGAAATTGCAGCTTTTGCAGGGACAGTTGCAGCTGACCACCGGCACAGCCAGCGCCTACACCCAGTTTGATGCCGCACAAAAGCAGCTGGAAGAGGGCTGGGCAGAGTATAACGCCGGGCAGACCCAGCTGGAAGCTTCCCGCACCGAGTACGAGAGCCAGAAGGCCGAGGCAGAGCAGAAACTGGCGGACGGCCTTGCCCAGCTGAACGACGCCGAGGAGCAGGTGAGCCAGATCAAAAAGGGCGAGTGGTATGTGCTGGACCGCACCTCCACCATGAGCTGCGTCACCTTTGCCCAGTACGCCGACCGCATGGACGCCATTGCCCGGGTGTTCCCGGTGTTCTTCTTCCTTGTGGCGGCGCTGGTGGCTACCACCACCATGACTCGTATGGTGGACGAAAACCGCCTGCAGATGGGCACTTTAAAGGCGCTGGGCTACTCCAACTTCAGCATCGCGGGCAAGTATTTGTTCTACGCCCTGCTTGCCACTATTCTGGGCAGCATTATCGGCATGGTGGTGGGCTTTGTGGTATTTCCCATCATTATCTGGAACGCCTATCAGCTGGTGTTCAGCCTGCCCACCTTCACCCTGCACTTCTACCCGGGTATGGCAGCTGCCAGCGTGGGCATCAGCGCCGCCGTCATCGGCTTTGCCACATGGTACGCCTGCCGTTCCAGTCTGGCCGAAAAGACCGCAGCTTTGCTGCTGCCCCGGGCTCCCGTGGCGGGCAAGCGCATCCTGATGGAGCGCATCACCCCGCTGTGGCAGCGGATGTCCTTCTCCCAAAAGACCACTGCCCGCAACCTGTTCCGGTATAAAAAGCGGTTCTTCATGACCGTGCTGGGCGTGGCGGGCTGCACCGCATTGCTGCTCATCGGCTTCGGCATACAGGATTCCCTGCTGCCCATCGTCACAAAGCAGTCTACCGAGCTGACCCACAACGATATGTCTATCACCCTCAGCGACCCCAAAGCCCTGACCATGGAGCAGGGACTGGCAGAGGAGCTGGACAGCAACAGCGCCGTGCAGAACTGGGGCGCGGTGTATACCAAATCCACCACCATCTACAATGCCGAAGGCGAGAGCGCCAGCGTGAGCATCGTGGCTGCCGCCAAGGACAGCGACCTGACCCGCTACGTCACCTTCCGCACCCGCAAGGGACACAAGGCCATCAGATTTGACAGCGGCAGCGCCATCCTGACCGAAAAGACCGCCGAGAATCTGGGTCTGCACACCGGCGATACCTTCTGGGTGGAAAACGCCGAGGGCACCCGGGTGGAACTGACCCTGACCGGCATCACGGAGAACTATATGTTCACCCGGCTGTACCTCCCCCGCGCACAGCTGGAAAGCCTGCTGGGCACGGCGGAGATCCCATGGAACACGGTCTACGGCCAGACTACTTGTACCGATGCTGCCGGGTACAACGCCCTGCGCACCGACCTGCTGGACTGCAACTACGTCAGCAGCATCAGCTTTACTGAGGACACCACCGAACTGTTCGATAACCTCATCGTCAGTCTGGGCTATGTGGTGGTGCTGATCATCATCTGTGCGGCGGCACTGGCGGCTGTGGTGCTGTATAACCTGATCAGCGTCAACCTTGGCGAGCGCAAAAAGGAGCTGGCGACCATCAAGGTGCTGGGCTTCTACGATCAGGAGGTGTACCGCTACATCTTCCGCGAGATCGAGCTGTTGGCGCTCATCGGCTCCGGCGTGGGTCTGGCGCTGGGTGTGCCGCTGCACAAGTTCATTGTGTTGACCGTGGAGATGGATCAGCTCATGTTCATCCGCACCATTGCGCCCCGCAGCTACCTGCTGGCGGTGGCGCTGACCATGGTGTTTACCGTGGTGGTCTGCTTTGTGATGCGGCGGCACGTCCGGCGCATCAGCATGGTGGAAAGCATGAAGGCCCCGGAGTAATGTTTACAGCGCATTCATAAAATAAGCATAATTTCGTAGAAATTTTCGGGTATCATAAAATCACCGGGAGGGGGAGAGCCGCAAGCCCCCTCTCAGGGACATGATTCCTCCTATACCTCAAACCAAATACCGCAAAAGGCCGCGCCTTGTCTGAACCAGCAGATGAGACGCGGTCTTTTGTGTGTAGGATACGTCTGCAGTGCACCGGCAGAGGAGATCGTTTTTGCCAAACTGTGCAAAAAATACGGGCAGCGCAGGCGGATATATCATGCAAAAAATACATCCTTGAAAAAAGTGGAATTAACCTATTGACAAACTAGGTAGAACGGGATATAATGCAGACATCCAATCCACCAGTCTTGTAGGGAAATGAAACAGAGGTTCCCCGGCGGGTGGTACATAGAGGGATGGAAAAGTTTTACCGGAAGGAGGGCACAAAGATGAAGCTGATCTGGAAAGAACTGCTGCACGCGAATTATCGCTGTGGGCGAATGCATACCCACCGGGCACCGGCATCGGATGTGTACTGTATGTTGCCCTCGGCTGCGCGAATGTGTACCCGAATGTGACAGCAGCTCCGGTAGACCACACTGCCCGGTGCGCCTTTGAAAACGCATCGGGATTTTTTACACACAATAATAATACTATTGGTATATAAAGAGAGGTAAATAACAATGTCTGAATATAAATTTGAGACCCTGCAGCTTCATGTCGGTCAGGAGCAGGCCGACCCCGCCACCGATGCCCGTGCGGTGCCCATCTACCAGACCACGTCTTATGTGTTCCGCAACAGCCAGCACGCCGCAGACCGCTTTGGTCTGGCCGATGCAGGCAATATCTACGGCCGTCTGACCAACTCCACGCAGGATGTGTTCGAAAAGCGCATTGCAGCGCTGGAGGGCGGCGTGGCAGCACTGGCTACCGCTTCCGGTGCAGCTGCCATCACCTACACCATTCAGGCACTGGCACAGGCCGGTGACCACATCGTGGCACAAAAGACCATCTACGGCGGCAGCTACAACCTGCTGGCACACACCCTGACCCAGTTCGGCGTCAACACCACCTTCGTGGATGCCCACGACCTTGCACAGGTGGAAGCAGCCATCCAGCCCAATACCAAGGCTGTGTATCTGGAAACGCTGGGCAACCCCAACAGCGACATTCCGGATATCGACGCCATTGCCGCCATCGCCCACAAGCACGGCCTGCCGCTGGTCATTGATAACACCTTCGGCACCCCGTACCTCATCCGCCCCATCGAGCACGGCGCAGACATCGTGGTGCACTCTGCCACCAAGTTTATCGGCGGCCATGGCACCACGCTGGGCGGCATCATCGTGGACAGCGGCAACTTCGACTGGAAGGCCAGCGGCCGTTACCCCAACATTGCTGCCCCCAACCCCAGCTACCACGGCGTCTCCTTTGCGGATGCCGCAGGCCCGGCCGCTTTCGTCACCTACATCCGCGCCATCCTGCTGCGTGATACCGGCGCTACCATTTCCCCCTTCAACGCCTTCCTGCTGCTGCAGGGCACCGAGACGTTGAGTCTGCGCATCGAGCGTCATGTGGAGAACACCAAAAAGGTGGTGGAGTTCCTTGCCAACCACCCGCAGGTGGAAAAGGTGAACCACCCCTCGCTGCCGGATCACCCGGATCACGCTCTGTACCAGAAGTATTTCCCCAACGGCGGCGCATCCATCTTTACCTTTAACATCAAGGGCGGCCGCGAGGAAGCCTTTACCTTCATCGACAACCTGAAGATCTTCTCTCTGCTGGCCAACGTGGCGGACGTGAAGAGCCTTGTTATCCACCCGGCCTCCACCACCCACAGCCAGCTGACCGACGCCGAGCTGGCCGAGCAGCAGATCTACCAGAACACCATCCGCCTGTCCATCGGCACCGAGCATATTGATGACATCCTTGCCGATCTGGAAGCCGGTTTCGCAGCCGTCCGCGGCAAGTAACTAGCGATTCTCTTTCCCGCAAGGGGAGTGTGATCTTCCTTTTATTCCTGTCCAAGCCTCCATAAGCGTACGACAAGACCCCCGGCTGTCCGCCGGGGGTCTTGTCATCATAAAAAAAGTGGTTCAGAAACGCCTGTGGGCGTTTCTGAACCACAAATTATACTGCCGTTTTTCCGATTAGCGGCCGATCAGCAGGTCGCGGCGGCAGCGCAGACCCACAGAGAGGGTGGCGCTGCTGCCCAGATGCCGCAGGGTGACGCGGGTACCGGACTTCTGTCCCTCGCACAGCAGCGAGAGGTTCAGGGTGGTGGTGTTCTTCTCGGTCACCAGCACCAGCGTTTTCACGCCGCTGGCCTGCAGCGCCTGCATATCCTCGATGGTGGTGCGGAAGGTAGCCACCTCGGCGGGCACGTCCAGCGTCAGCACGCCGTCCTTCTGGCGGGCGGTGTACAGCAGCTGCTTGCCCAGCAGACCCTTGACGGTGTAGCGCGCCTCGGTCTTTGCGGTGTCGGCCAGCTCGTCACCGGAGATCAGCATGATGTTGCCCTGAATGGGGTTGCCCTCCGGGGCACCGTAGCCGCCGTAGCTGGGGTCCTTTTCCCCCACGGCAACGTCGGCACTGTGCAGTGCAATGTCGCCCTGCACCATCTGCTCCTGCGGGGGCAGATAGCCCTCCACGCAGGTGGGATCCACCTCGGCGGCAAATGCGCCCACGCTCAGCATGGCAGCAGCGCACACCGCCACAGCGGCACAGCTCAGGGTACGGACAAACTTTTTGTTCAGCATCTTCATAGGAAATACCTCCTGAAAACGGCAGCCGCAGGGACTGCCTTTGTTTTTTTGCATCATAATCTTTTTTTAAACCATGGTTCAGCTGCGGCGCATCCACAATGGAAAACCGCCGTATCTGCTTTGTAAACGGATACGGCGGCCGGATTATTGCAAAAGATTCAAATTTTTTTATTTTCAGGAGTTCTCCGGTTTGTTTTCTGCATCATCGCGGTTGAGGATATCCATGAATTCCTCGCCGGTGATGGTCTCCTTCTGGTACAGATACTGTGCCAGCTCGTCCAGCTTTGCGCGGTTCTCGGTCAGGATGCGGATGGCCTTTTCGTGCTGGGTCTTGACCAGCTCTACCACCTTCCGGTCGATCTCGCACTGGGTCTGGGCACTGCAGGCCAGCGAGGTATCGCCGCCCAGATACTGGTTGTTCACGGTTTCCAGTGCCACCATATCAAATTCATCACTCATGCCGTAGCGGGTCAGCATGGCACGGGCAAGCTTTGTAGCCTGCTCGATATCATTGGACGCGCCGGTGGTGATGGAGTTGAAGGCTACCTCCTCGGCAGCGCGGCCGCCGGTCAGGGTGGCGATCTTGTTTTCCAGCTCGGCCTTGTTCATCAGGTAGTGGTTGCCCTCGTCCACCTGCATGGTGTAGCCCAGTGCGCCGGAGGTGCGGGGGATGATGGTGATCTTCTGCACCGGGGCAGAGTTGGACTGCTTGGCTGCCACAAGGGCGTGGCCGATCTCGTGGTAGGCTACGATGCACTTTTCGTGGTCGGTCAGGATGGAGTTCTTCTTCTGGTAGCCGGCAATGACCACCTCAATGCTCTCCTCAAGGTCGGCCTGGGTCACGCTCTTGCGCCCAGCCCGCACGGCACGCAGGGCGGCTTCGTTCACAATGTTGGCCAGCTCTGCGCCGGAGGCACCGGAGGCCATGCGTGCCACGGTGTTGAAATCCACACCCGGGGCGATCTTTACCTTTTTGGCGTGTACTTTCAAGATCTCCTCGCGGCCCTTCAGATCGGGCAGCTCCACGGGCACGCGGCGGTCGAACCGGCCGGGACGGGTCAGAGCAGGGTCAAGGGAATCCGGGCGGTTGGTAGCCGCCAGAATGATGACGCCGGTGTTGCCCTCAAAGCCGTCCATCTCGGTAAGCAGCTGGTTCAGGGTCTGCTCGCGCTCATCGTTGCCGCCAAACTGGCCGCTGTTGCGCTTCTGACCAATGGCGTCGATCTCATCAATGAATACGATGCAGGGCGCTTTTTCCTTGGCCTGCTTAAACAGGTCGCGCACCTTGGAAGCACCCATGCCCACGAACATCTCCACGAACTCCGAACCGGAGATGGAGAAGAAGGGAACGTTGGATTCGCCTGCCACGGCCTTGGCCAGCATGGTCTTGCCGGTGCCCGGAGGGCCTACCAGCAGAATGCCCTTGGGCATGGAAGCGCCGATCTCTTCATACTTCTTGGGGTCGTGCAGATAATTGACGATCTCCTGCAGGTTCTCCTTGGCCTCGTCCTCACCGGCAACGTCCGCAAAGCGGATGCCGTGGGTGGACTGCACATAGACCTTTGCGTTGGATTTGCCCGCGCCGCCGAACATCATGGCACCCGGGCCGCCGCCTGCCTTTTCCATCAGCTTTTTGTTCATCTGGTTGCCGATGAAGCTGAACAGCAGAATGGGCAGCACGAACCACAGCAGAAAGCTGAGCACCGGCGAACCCTGCTCCACGATCTCGCTGGAGAATTGCGCACCGGCATCGTACAGGCGCTCGGTCAGGCCGGGGTCGTTCATCAGGCCGGTCTTGTAGATCTGCTTGTTGTCCTTATCCGTAAAAATGATCTGGTTGGACTGGATATCCACCTTGCCGATGTTTTCCTGCTCGGTCATGCTCATAAAGGTGCCGTAGTCTACCTCCTGCACCTGACGCTCGGCCAGCCACGGCATGACCACAAGGTTGATGACCAGCAGCACCAGCAGCACGATGGCATAGTAGATGGCCAACGGCTTTTTGGATGGCTTGACTTCTTTCATGGGATGTTCCTCCTTATAAGGTGGGCTTCCACCCGTTTGCTGTGTCCAGTATACCACATCCTACCGCCCGGCAACAGCGCAGCGAGGGCAACTTTGCAAAAACTTAGCAGTTTCTTAACAAAGAGGGGAGAATCCCCAATTCTGCATGATTTACCCTATGATATTATGAAATGCTTTCATCTTTATCCTGAACGAAACTTCTTGACACTTTCTGGCGGGCGTGCTAAAATTATCTCACTTTCAACAAAGTGCAAATGTGTTGACGGGGATAAAACGATCTTTTTTCTGCGTGCAGAGAGCCGCCGGGTGGTGCAAGGCGGGTGCAGAGAACTTCGGATACTGGCCCCCGAGCGGCAGAACTGAACGGACAAGTAGGTTCTGACGGACGCCCACCGTTACAGGGGCAGCGATTCGCCGTTTTGGCCGATCGTGCAAAGTGGCTGTACCTGACCGTGCAGCAAGGAGAGTGGTACCACGGGTGCCCTGTAAAAGCAATTTACAGGCTCTCGTCTCTCAAGGTTTTCGCCTTGAAAGACGGGAGCCTTTTTGTATGCGGATACCCCTTCAGGCATCGCTACGCGATGCCAGCTCCCCCAAGGGGGCGCCTTTGGCAATGCCGCAAACTTTACCGTATTCCGGAAAGCCGTCCCCTTGGGGAAGGTGGATGCGAGTGAAACGAGCAGACGGAAGGGGTGCATTTTTATGCACCACAACATCAGGAGGACAACAGGATGATGGACGCTACCAAGTACGCACCGGGGTACTACCCGGTACCCGCCGGTTATGACAGCTGGGTAAAAAAAGACCATATTGAAAAGGCTCCCGCATGGTGCAGCGTGGATCTGCGGGACGGCAATCAGGCGCTGATCGTGCCCATGAGCCTTGCAGAAAAGCTGGAGTTCTTCCAGATGCTGGTGAAGATCGGCTTCAAGGAAATCGAGGTGGGCTTCCCCGCCGCCAGTGAGACCGAGTACGAGTTCCTGCGCACCCTGATCGAAAAGGATATGATCCCCGCCGATGTCACGGTGCAGGTGCTGACCCAGTGCCGCGACCACATCATCCGCCGCACCTTCGAAGCAGTCAAGGGCGCACCCCGGGCGGTGATCCACTTCTACAACTCCACCTCCGTGGCGCAGCGGGAACAGGTGTTCCACAAGTCCAAGGAGGAGATCAAGCAGATCGCTGTGGACGGCGCAAAGCTGGTAAAGCAACTCAGCGAGGAGTACGAGGGCAACTTCCTGTTCGAGTACAGCCCCGAAAGCTTTACCGGCACCGAGGTGGACTACGCCGTAGAGGTGTGCAACGCCGTGCTGGATATCATGCAGCCCACCCCGGAGCGCCCCATGATCATCAATCTGCCGGTGACCGTGGAGATGAGTATGCCCCATGTGTACGCCAACCAGATCGAGTATTGCGACAAGCACCTGAAGTACCGCGACAGCGTGATCATCTCTACCCACCCCCACAACGACCGCGGCACCGGCGTAGCCTGTGCCGAGCTGGCAGTGCTGGCGGGTGCACAGCGCGTGGAGTGCTGCCTGTTCGGCAACGGCGAGCGCACCGGCAATGTGGACGCCGTAACGCTGGCCATGAATATGTACAGCCACGGCGTAGACCCCAAGCTGGACTTCTCGGATATGCCCGCCATCTGCGCTACCTACGAGCGGGTGACCCGGATGCACATCTACGAGCGCACCCCCTATGCCGGGCAGCTGGTGTTTGCGGCCTTCTCCGGCAGTCATCAGGATGCCATTGCCAAGGGTATGGCGTACCGCAAGCAGACCGGCGAGCACCGCTGGACCTGCCCCTACATCCCGGTGGATCCCCACGACATCGGCCGCACCTACGACGCCGACGTCATCCGCATCAACAGCCAGAGCGGCAAGGGCGGCATCGGCTTTGTGCTGGAACAGAACTACGGCTACAACCTGCCCCCCAAGATGCGGGAGGCACTGGGCTACAAGGTCAAGAGTGTGTCCGACCACAGCCACAAGGAGCTGAGCGCCGCCGAGGTGCTGCACATCTTCGAGGATACCTACCTCAACCGCGCAAAGCCGCTGAACGTGGTGGAAGCCCACTTTGCACAGGTAAACGGCATTACCGCCACGGTCACGCTGGAACTGAACGGCCAGCGCAAGGTGGTCACCTCGGTGGGCAACGGCCGTCTGGATGCAGTAGCCAACGCCATCCAGAGCGCCACCGGCATGGACTTCCATCTGGAAAACTACTCTGAGCACAGTCTGGATGAAGGCTCTACCTCCCGCGCGGCCTCCTATGTGGGGCTTGTCTGGGGCGACAACACGGTCACATGGGGTGCCGGTACCGACACCGACATCATTGTGGCCGGTATCCGTGCCCTCGTCAGTGCGATCAATAATCGATAAAAAGGGAGATGCCGCTTTCCGCTGCGCCCCTTCTGTGAAAATGCGTTTGGAGCAGCCCGCAGGCTGCGACAAACGCGGAATTTAAAATCATAATTCCGCTATTTATGGCCAAAGCAAAGCGGAGGCCATTTTAAATCGTATGAGCCTCCAAAACGCTTTTCTTATCAGAGAACCGCTTCTGAGAGCGTGCTACACAAGTAAAAAGGAGAAAACTACCATGGGAATGACCCTGACGCAGAAGATCCTTGCCGCACACGCCGGACTGCCGGAGGTCAAGGCAGGCCAGCTGATCAACGCAAAGTTGGACATTGTGCTGGGCAACGATATCACCACCCCGGTGGCTATCAATGAGTTTGAGCGCGCCGGTTTTGACCGCGTGTTTGATAAAGAGCATATCGCCATCGTGCTGGATCACTTTGTACCCAATAAGGATATCAAGAGCGCTACCCAGTCCAAGCAGTGCCGGGAATTTGCCAATAAATACGATATCCTCAACTTCTACGATGTAGGCCAGATGGGCATCGAGCACGCCCTGCTGCCGGAAAAAGGCATCGTCACCGCCGGCGACTGCGTGATCGGCGCGGACAGCCACACCTGTACCTATGGTGCACTGGGCGCCTTCTCCACCGGTGTAGGCTCCACCGATATGGCCGCAGGCATGGCCACCGGCATGGCATGGTTCAAGGTGCCCTCTGCCATCAAGTTCGTGCTCACCGGCAAATTCAATCCCCGGGTGTCCGGCAAGGATCTGATTTTGCACATCATCGGCATGATCGGTGTGGACGGCGCACTGTATAAATCCATGGAGTTCACCGGCCCGGGCGTGGAAAGCCTTACCATGGACGACCGCCTGTGCATCTGCAACATGGCGATTGAAGCCGGTGCCAAGAACGGCATCTTCCCGGTGGATGAGGTGACCAAGGCTTATCTTGCAGGCCGCAGCCAGCGCCCGCCGGTGTTCTACGAAGCCGATCCTGATGCCGTGTACGAAAAGACCATCGAGATCGACCTCGGCGCACTGGAGCCCACCGTCAGCTACCCCCATCTGCCCGAGAACACCCATGTTGCCAGCGAGGGCAAGGACATCAAGATCGATCAGGTGGTCATCGGCAGCTGCACCAACGGCCGTTTGGAGGACATGGAAGCCGCATACAACATCCTCAAGGGCAAGCACATCGCCAAGGGCGTGCGCGGCATCATCATTCCCGCCACCATGGCAGTCTATAAGGAGTGCATCCTGCGGGGCTGGACCACCGCCTTTATCGACGCAGGCTGCATCGTATCCACCCCCACCTGCGGCCCCTGTCTGGGCGGCTATATGGGCATTCTGGCAGCGGGCGAACGCTGCGTTTCCACCACCAACCGCAACTTTGTGGGACGCATGGGTCATGTGGACAGCGAGGTCTATCTGGCCTCTCCCGCCACCGCCGCCGCCAGCGCCCTGACCGGCTGCATCACCGACCCGCGCACGGTCTGACCCGAAAGGAGCATGAGCATGAACGCAAGAGGTTCTGTTTTCAAATACCCGGATAACGTGGATACCGACGTCATCATTCCGGCACGCCACCTGAACACGCAGGATGCCAAGGAACTTGCCAGCCACTGCATGGAGGATATCGACAAGGATTTCGACCAGTTCCTCAAGATGTTCACGTGGAATTACCTCCAGAAGCATTTCATCAAGCAGGACAACCTCTCCGTAACAAAGGAGGAGGCGCTCGTCGAGGCCAAGTCGCTGGCCGCCGCGCAGTTCGCGCAGTACGGGATGCCGTCGGCGCCCGAGGATATGCTCGCCGGCTATGCCGAGAAGATCCTCGCCGACAAGGATCAGGGCCAGAAGATTTACGAGAAGCTCTACGAAGCGAAGGTCGTCGAAGATGTGAAATCGAAGATCAAGGTGACGGAAAAAGCCGTATCTGCGGAGGATTTCGCTAAATTGGCCCAGGCACTTTAGTATTTGCGGAAAAAATCTTATCTTTGGACTTTGCAGGCGTGATGTTTGCAAAGTCCTTTTGTTTGTTTCAGCGCCTTTTCCGGTGGCGGCCGAAAGAACCGGATATATGGAAATTCTCCCTGTGCAAAGGGAGGTTCAGCGGGATTTTAATTATGGAATGCGGTGCGCGGAGGCGCCGTAATATGAGTCCGACGAGTTCCATGAGCGAAAATCCCGACATGCTTTGTAAAACCTGAATTCGCCGGGCTCGCTTTTGATATGTCAGAATTTGAAAAATACGCACGGAACCACTGCG
>OHPW01001366.1_pt1 | contig 13710 bp, 10 predicted proteins | sample 1577771 | NCBI WGS metagenome assembly OHPW01 (sample SAMEA3879608, study PRJEB24766) | human gut metagenome | biome: human-associated habitat; feature: feces | place: USA | collected 1985/1987
GGTTTTCAAGACCGCCGCAATCGACCACTCTGCCACCTCTCCAAAACTCCTTTATTAAGAAGCGCTTCCCTCTGAAAGCGGTGCAAAGGTACGTATTCTTTTTAAATCTGCAAGCATTCTGACGATTTTTTCACGAAATAATCGTATTTTTGCTTCGTAATTCAAATTGCAACAGCTAATCTCAATCATAAATCATAAATAGATAAATCGTAAAGATCAATGATATACCCTCAAAACTTTGAGCAAAAAATAGGATTTGACCAAATCAGACAACTACTGAAAGAAAAATGTCTCAGTACATTGGGAGAAGAAAGAGTGACAGATATGACTTTCTCTGACCAACACGATAAAGTGGAAGAGTTACTGAATCAAGTTATGGAGTTTGTCCGTATCATTCAAGAAGAAGACAGTTTTCCCGATCAATTCTTTTTTGATGTCCGTCCTTCACTAAAACGGGTAAGGATAGAAGGAATGTATTTGGACGAACAAGAACTGTTCGATTTGAGACGTTCACTTGAAACGATCCGTGACATCGTTCGCTTCCTCCATCGAAATGAAGAGGAGGAAGAGTCGGACTGCCCCTACCCCAGCCTTAAACGGCTGGCAGGAGATATTGCCGTATTCCCTCAATTGATAGGAAAAATAGACAGTATACTGAATAAATATGGCAAGATAAAGGATAACGCCTCCACAGAGCTGGCACGCATCCGTCGAGAATTGGCAAGCACGATGGGAAGCATTTCCCGTTCACTGAACAGTATACTGCGCAGCGCCCAATCCGAAGGATATGTAGATAAGGATGTAGTTCCCACCATGCGCGATGACCGTCTGGTGATCCCCGTAGCCCCCGGACTGAAACGAAAAATAAAAGGTATCGTACACGATGAGTCCGCCAGCGGGAAAACCGTCTTTATCGAACCGGCAGAAGTAGTGGAAGCTAATAATCGTATTCGAGAACTGGAAGGAGACGAACGACGGGAAATCATCCGTATTCTTACAGAGTTCTCCAATGTATTGCGACCCTCCATCCCCGAAATACTCCAATCGTACGAATTTCTTGCCGAGATAGATTTCATCCGGGCGAAAAGCTACTTCGCCATACAGACCAACGCATTAAAACCGGCTCTTGAAAACGAACAATTGCTCGACTGGACAATGGCTGTACACCCGTTGTTGCAATTATCGCTTTCCAAACATGGAAAGAAAGTTGTTCCTCTTGACATCGAACTCAACCAGAAGCAACGTATTCTTATTATTTCCGGCCCTAATGCCGGCGGTAAATCCGTATGTCTCAAAACGGTAGGTCTGTTGCAATACATGTTGCAATGCGGAATGCCGGTTCCGATGCACGAACGCAGCCATGCCGGGATATTCAGTAACATATTTATCGACATCGGTGACGAACAGTCCATCGAAGATGATTTAAGTACCTACTCTTCTCACCTCACCAATATGAAAGTGATGATGAAAAGTTGTGATGGACACAGCCTCATCCTTATCGACGAATTCGGAGGTGGAACAGAACCACAGATAGGTGGGGCAATCGCAGAAGCGGTATTAAAGCGTTTCAATCAAAAAAAGACATTCGGAGTTATTACCACACATTATCAGAATCTTAAGCACTTTGCCGAGGATAATGAAGGGGTAGTAAACGGTGCCATGCTTTACGATCGCCACCTTATGCAGGCACTTTTCCAATTACAGATCGGTAATCCCGGTAGCTCGTTTGCTGTAGAAATTGCCCGCAAAATCGGATTACCGGAAGATGTCATTGCAGACGCTTCCGAAATTGTGGGCAGCGAATACATCAATGCAGACAAATATTTGCAAGATATCGTTCGTGACAAACGCTACTGGGAAGGAAAACGCCAGACCATTCGCCAAAGGGAGAAACACATGGAAGAGACCATCGCACGTTATCAGACAGAGATGGAAGAGTTGCAGAAATCCCGCAAGGAGATTATCCGTCAGGCTAAGGAAGAAGCTGAACGATTATTACAAGAATCAAATGCACGGATCGAAAACACGATACGTGCCATCAAAGAGGCACAGGCCGAAAAAGAGAAAACCCGGCTTGTCCGTCAGGAATTAAATGATTTCCGTGCTTCGGTAAACGAACTTGCTTCCAAAGAACAGGAGGACAAAATTGCCCGGAAGATGGAAAAGCTGAAGGAAAAGCAGAACCGGAAAAAGGAAAAGAAGCAGGTTTTTGAAAGTCAAACACCTTCACCGCAACCCCCTAAAATCACTCCGATTACCATTGGCGAACATGTAAAGATTAAAGGTCAAAGTGCCATAGGCGAAGTATTAGAAATCAACGGTAAAAACACCGCCGTAGTAGGTTTTGGAAGTATCAAGACAACAGTAAAATTAGACAGACTGGAACGCACCAATGCAGCTCCACAGAAACAAGAACCTGCAAAAAGTACATTTGTCAGTAGCCAGACGCACGACCAGATGTACGAAAAGAAACTTGGCTTCAAACAGGACATCGATGTACGCGGAATGAGGGGCGACGAAGCTTTACAGGCAGTTACCTATTTTATAGATGATGCCATCCTGGTAGGTATGGGACGCGTACGCATCCTGCACGGCACAGGAACAGGAATCTTGCGTACCCTGATCCGACAGTATCTGGATACAGTACCGGGAGTACGTCACTTTGCCGATGAACATGTACAATTCGGTGGTGCCGGAATTACAGTAGTAGATTTAGCTTAAAAGAAAACAAAAGCACAGGACAGCTTGTTCTCATTATAGTCGTGAGTAGCTTTCAAATTAATACTCATTAAAGAAAACCATTACCTTTGTCGTAGTGGTCTTCTTAAACAAAAAAATAAAGCATGAAAAACAACCTGTTAAGTGAAAAATTAATTTATACGGGTGAGAGCCAGACTCCTACCCATCTGCATCTCTGTACATACAATCTCAATGAAATGCAGGAATCTTCAGGAACAAACTTTCATGAAGTCAGTAATTCACTGAACAATGAACGTATCAACTGGTTACAAGTACACGGTTTGAAAGACACAGAAACGATTCGTGAAATCTGCGAACATTTCGAAATAGACTTCCTTGTACTGCAAGATATTTTAAATGCCGACCATCCTACCAAAATAGAAGAACATGATAAATACATCGTACTTATTCTAAAGCTCTTCCACCCTGCTAAAAAAGAAAATGAAAACGATCTGGATGAATTGGAGCAGCAACAGGTATGTATTATCTTAGGTGCAAACTATGTATTGACCTTTCTTGAAAGAGAGACTAATTTCTTTGACGACGTAAGTATAGCCTTGCGCAACGATGTATTAAAGATACGAAGCAGACAAAGCGATTATCTGTTGAGCGTACTCCTGAACAGCGTAATAGGGAATTATACTTCAATGGTCTCGGATATAGACGATGCACTTGAAGACCTTGAAGAAGAATTGCTCAGAATCAGTGACGGTGATGATATAGGCATTCAAATTCAATCTCTCAGACGCCAGTATATGTTGATGAAAAAATCCATATTTCCTCTAAAAGAACAATATATCAGACTGCTGAGAGGAGACAGTACATTGATGCATAAAGCCAACCGCGCCTTTTTCAATGATGTAAACGACCATTTGCAATTTGTTCTCCAGACAATTGAAATATGCCGTGAAACACTGTCATCTCTGGTAGACCTCTATATATCCAACAATGATTTACGGATGAACGATATTATGAAACGGCTGACAATCGTATCTACCATTTTTATACCGCTGACCTTTCTTGTCGGTGTGTGGGGGATGAATTTTAAGATGATGCCGGAACTGGACTGGAGATACGGATACTGTTTCGCTTGGGCATTAATGATCATTATAGGGATCATGGTCTATGCATTTTTCCGGAAAAAGAAATGGTATTAGAGGAGGGAGAGTTGAAAGTTGAGAGTTGAAAGTTTATTAGAAAGAATAACAAGAGTACAATAATATGAAGTCAATCAAAGAGTTATACCGTATTGGCACAGGTCCTTCCAGTAGTCATACGATGGGGCCGCGAAAAGCGGCTGAAATGTTTGTAACACGCCATCCGGATGCAGCAAAATTCAAAGTAACACTTTACGGGAGTCTGGCAGCTACAGGAAAAGGCCATATGACGGATGTCGCTATTATCGATACCCTCGAACCGACAGCACCGGTAGAAATTATATGGCAACCCAAAGTCTTTCTCCCTTTTCATCCGAACGGAATGACTTTTGCAGCTTTCGACACTGATGATAAGCTCATTGAAAACTGGACGGTATATAGTATCGGAGGAGGGGCATTAGCCGAAAACAGCGATACGCCTTCCATTGAAAGCCGTGATGTATACGGAATGAACAGCATGACGGAAATTTTAGAATGGTGCGAACGTAGTGGAAAAGGCTATTGGGAGTATGTAAAAGAGTGTGAGGACTCTGATATCTGGGATTACCTGAATGAGGTATGGAAAACAATGATAGACTCTATCCGTCGGGGATTGGAAGAAGAAGGGGTCCTGCCCGGTCCGTTAAACTTAAGAAGAAAGGCTTCCACTTATTATATACGTGCTACCGGATACAAACAATCGTTACAATCGCGCGGCCTTGTATTTGCATATGCATTGGCAGTCAGCGAAGAAAATGCATCCGGCGGAAAAATTGTAACTGCGCCCACTTGCGGCTCTTGTGGTGTAATGCCCGCAGTGCTCTATCATTTATACAAAAGTCGTGATTTTAGCGATATACGTATCTTACGCGCATTAGCCACAGCCGGCCTTGTAGGAAACATTGTAAAATTCAATGCTTCTATCTCCGGAGCAGAAGTAGGCTGTCAGGGAGAAGTAGGCGTAGCCTGTGCCATGGCATCAGCAGCAGCCAACCAATTATTCGGCGGTAGCCCTGCCCAGATAGAATATGCTGCCGAAATGGGCTTGGAGCATCACTTAGGAATGACCTGCGACCCCGTTTGCGGATTAGTGCAAATCCCTTGCATTGAGCGCAACGCCTATGCCGCCGCACGTGCACTGGATGCCAACCTCTACTCTTCATTCACAGATGGCATGCACCGCGTTTCTTTCGACAAGGTGGTACAAGTAATGAAGCAAACAGGACACGATCTCCCCTCCCTCTATAAAGAAACAAGTGAAGGAGGACTGGCAAAAGATTACGAATTTAGCTAAAAGAGAATTATAAAAAAAAGGGGACAACGGGAATAAGAAGAATAAAGGGAAATGGGAGAAGTACTTTGCATCATGATAGTGCAATCACTTCTCCCATCTCAACTCTCCCCTCTCCCATTATTCCACGTCCGGCCAGTGTGTGTCATCCGCATCGGTAATATCCTTTTCAAGAAGGAGACCTCCATATGCGGAGTAATACAAAGCACGTTCCTGTGCACCTCTCTGAACTTCAAAGACAAATTCTTCCGACTTATGCGGAAAGGTTAGCTTAGTAAGGTTGTCAATCACCCAATCACCGTAACCACTCTCCTCGTAAGCCGTATTGACGGCTGCGGGTAGCTGTTCACGAAAAATCTCCATCTCCGTCATGATCCAATTGGCATTTACATCAAACCACACATCCAGTTCCGACCCATTTACCCAACAATCAGCTACATAATAAACACCCTTCTGACTCCATTCTATATCCTGTACATCAGGATAAAGTTGCTTTAACGCTGTAATGATGTCCTGATTAGGTGGCATATAATCATCATCGTTGTCACAAGCACTGAAAGAAAACAGGATTATCGCCAACATTACGGCTCCTAAATAATATTTAAATTTCATCATCTCTAAAATTATATTGGTCAAGGTTCTATATCTTACAATCAATCATCCGCTTTACGGAACTTACCATTCTTATCAAACTTAAAAGTCAAATCGGTATTCAGTTCTACTTCATACCCTTTACGGTCCCGTTCGATCTTAGTAACGAACTCAGTAGTGAAATTATTCGTCTTCAAATAGTTACTGACGAAAGAGGGGATAATCGTTGCCGGTACCTTTCCCTTTTTAGCATCCACTTCCTGCCAATTCCCTTTGCCATCAAAATCAATTTCGATACCATTGGTCAATAAAACTTCGTACTTCTTAGATAAAACCTCGCTGTCTATTTTAATATGAGCCACTTGGGGTTTGGTGAAATGCTGGTTAATGAAATTGCGTGCCGACAGTGGCAACTGGTTAATATCCTTAGTAATCACATCACCGGCAAATGCAAACTGAACGGCTACGATAGCCATCACAAGAACAGATAAAATTTTCTTCATAATCGTTATTTTTTAATGTTAATAATATAGTTTCCTATGTTTTTATAATGCAAATAACGATAGTGATTCTGGAAAGATTTAGGAATAACAGAGTGAGATCACATTTTTCAGTTTCTTTAACTATCAACAGAATGAAAACAGCATAGTGTCAATACATGTCGAATCAGCCTGCATATTCACAGATTCCGTCAAAAGAACCAACTTTTCATTTTGGGCAGTAAGTATTAAAACAACTATCGCCAGCAAAGAAAAAGAAAAAATTTAGATATTATTCATAAGATGTCAGTTCAGCATCCTCATTCCTCTTATAAATCATAACATTTATTGACTCCGCTAAAATACGAAAGGCAACCTGACGGTTGCCTTTCAATTGTTTTAAAAAGTATTACATTTGTGTAAATCCATTGTCACGAATGCATTAGAAGGCTTAAACACCCTCTTCATCATAAATTTCTTCCAATAACTCTTCCCGTGCCATCGTCATTTTACCATCAGCAGTAATCGTTATGGAAATAGGAACATACAAGTCCGTCTGCGGATAACACACACTGGCAGCATATACAATTCCTTGCGGGGTAGTCTTGTTGTATACCATTCCTTCCAAAATAGACTTTGCCAAAAAGTCCTCTCCTACTATTGAAACAAAATTTCTCTTTGTAAAAGTCATATTGAAGATTTGCTCATTGCCACGCGTTAAACGAAGCTGAATCTTATTATCAACAAACTGATTCCCCCTATCATCTTTTACCAACGGCAAATCCTCATCCGGAGTGCGTGATATAAAAGAGTGATAATCCTTACCTTTAAACTTGATATCAACATCCGCCTTCGATACCTGCATACGTTGTAAGCCACGTGCATCAACGCTATCCTGCATAATCAGCAATGATTTTTCTTCTGCTTTCTTATTTCCACCACAAGCGGTAATAACAATGAAAAAGCAATAGGCAAGCAGGTATATGAGTTTCTTCATAATTTATCCGTTCTTTAATTACGATGACAAAGGAACAAAAAGAGACGGAAATACACAAATGTTCGGAGTTGAAAGTTGATTACTTCCTCTCTCTCCGCCCCTCCTTCATCCGTTGTTCACGTTCGGACTGTTTCTTCGTATAAGAAGCATATTGCTCTTCCGTCATAATCTTTTGTAACTGTGCATTATACTCGTCATTGGCGTTTTTCATTTCCGCACGCATCTTTTCCCGCTCTTCCTTTGTCATCTGGGGAGCTTTTTTCCCGTCTTTCTTTCCATTTACATCCGGACGCATAGACATACGGGCATCCATTTTTTCACACCGTGCCAGATTCACCTCCAACAATTGTTTCTTCTGCGCATCATTCAAGGAATACTCTTTTACCATACGTTCCGTCATCTTTTCCGCCCGTTCTGCCGGAGTCATCTTTTTATGTTCTCCACGCTGACCTTGAGCCATAACCACCCCACCTATCATAAACAAGGCGATCATTAAAAATGCTATTCTTTTCATACTAACTTTTTCTTTTTGTTAAAACTACTAAATCTATTTTTCTGTTGCAACTTTATATATGACCCAATAAAAAACGGGAAGTTTAATTCAACTTCTCATTTTAATAATAAATAACCTTATAATCCTCTTAATCTATGCTTTAAGAGCATAATTAAATAATGTACCAATTGGCTGTGCTACCATTCCGCGCAGCTAATTGACACATTGGCGCATTGGCATATTGGCAAATTATCTAATTATTTATCAATACTTAAAGTCTGTCGGCTTCACATAGATGCGATATTCCTTAATCATTCCCGGATACCCTTTTTCGGCACGGGGCAGATAACGGAAACCTGTGAGCGTTTGCTCTTTATCCAAATCGATAACCAGTTGATGAGGATAGGCCACATTATCCACTGTCATCCAGAAAGTAGATTCCTGAAGATCGAAAATTTTATCAGCCGTACGATTTCCACTACGGGTTTCCTCACTGTCGGCATACCGGATTTTCCAATGCTCGCGGGAAACCGGTTTGCCATCGGCACCCAAGACATCGAACTCTGCAATAGCGGCTATATTATCCCCGGCCTGTGGAGAAAGAGCTTCCAGACAGAAATAACGTCCTTTCACCGGATTGGCAAAACGTACCTCCTGCCAGCCGTTACCCGGAATGAAAGCACCTTTATGAACGGGAGTTTCGGCTGAAAGATTCAAATGTTCACCCTCTTTGCGGTGAGTTTCGGGAGCTTTTTCGCGCAGTACATCGAGAATTGGCTTCTTCAATCCCTTTACCATAGCTTTCTCAGGACCTTTCAAGTCGAGAACGATAATCTCATTCACTCCCTTTTTCAGCCAGCAACCCGGCATAAAGAGCGTCTGCTGCGGACCGATTTCCCAAAAACGCCCCATCGCATGGCCGTTCACCCACACCATACCTTTGCCCCAGGTACTCATATCGAGGAACGTATCATCCGTTTTCGAAAGTTTGAAAGTCGCTTTATAGTAAGCGGGCATCGTCTGCTTGCCACCCGAAACGTACTGCTTATTGCTCGCAAAAGCATAATCGACCGGCAGATTATACACCTGCCAATTCTTTACTATTTGCTTATTACCGTCCGTAGCCGCCAGCACCACACTATCCGTGATACCTTTACGGTCGTGAATGGACTTATCGAAATTAACACGTCCCATAGCTTCTACCAGAATATCGAGCTGAGTACCCTTTTTCAAAGCAGGCAATGTAACGGTAAATTCTCCTTTCCGGCGATCCAGACGCGCCAACAGGGTATTGTTGGCAAAGACTTGCGCCCAATCGTGCACTTCGGTGATTTCGAGCACTGTTCCGGCTTTTACATCCTGTGGCAAAACAGTGCGGTAGAGGATACTTCCCCAACCCTGATCGAATTGTTCCATCGGCTGAATATCTATTGCCTGTTTTGCTACGGGCAGATTGCTGAATAAAGGAGCCACCTGCGTGAATTTGATCTCTGGAATTTCCATTACCGGCAGAGCTTCGGGAATAGTCGGCAAAGACTGTCCGGCAGGCAGATAACCCTTCAATAAATCACGAAGCAGGAAATATTTCTCAGTAGCCCATCCGGCTTCACTAATCGGGGCATCATAATCATAAGAGCTGCACATGGCAGAATAGGCAGGATTATTGGCTCCTCCCCAGTGTCCGAACGTGGTACCTCCATGAGTCATATACAGGCTGAACGAAATATTACGGTCGAGCATATCTTTCAATCCCTGCACCATATCCTTGGCCGGACGTGTTTCGTGTTTACGCCCCCAATGATCGAACCATCCGCTCCAAAACTCGCTGCACATCAACGGCGTTTCCGGACGCAGTTCCTTTAGTTTCTTAAATTGCTGGTCTATGTTGGCTCCTGTTCCGAAGTTGACCGTCCACAGCAAATCATCCAAAGCATTGTTGGTGAAATTACTGCTCCAATCGCACTGAAACAAAGGTACTTCCGTGAAACCGGCACCACGCACCATATCGCGAATGGCAGAAACGTAAGGCTTATCCGTGCCATACGAACCGTATTCATTCTCTACCTGCACCATGATAATATTACCGCCACGAGTAATCTGCAAAGGGACAAGCTGTTCACCCACCTTTTTCATAAAGATTCCCACGCGCTCCATATAATAAGGGTCGAGCGTACGCAAAGCAATGTCTTTTTTCTTCAACAACCACCACGGCAGTCCACCCATCTCCCACTCCGCACACACATAGGGGCCGGGACGCACTATGACATACATTCCATGTTTCTGTGCCAGACGACAGAAAGCAGCTATATCGTTCTGACCGGTAAAATCGAATTGTCCCTCTTCCTGTTCATGAATATTCCAAAATACATACAAGCAAATAGTATTCATCCCTAATGCTTTACACATTTTGATCCTATGCTCCCAATAAGGTTGTGGAATACGTGTATAATGCAGCTCGGCCGCTTTTACAATGAAAGGTTCTCCATTCAGTAAAAAAGTCTTTTTTCCGACTTCAAAAGTTTTAAATTGCTGAGCCTGTCCCGGAAGTGCCAGGCATGTACAAAACAGTAACAGATAAATAATTTTGTTCTTCATGTTTATTTCATTCTTTATTCTGCTACAAAATTAAAGCAATATGATAAAACCAAGGGTATAATTATAAGTCAAAAAAGATACAATTATCAGTCATTTTATCTTTTTCCCATAGAATTGTTTATAAAACAACCAACAAAATCTTCGTTCTCTTTGTTATATTAAAAGTAATCCATTAAAATATCTAAAATTATGGAAGAGAAAAAACTAACATCTGCCAACGGTCGTCCCATTGCCGACAACCAGAATTCACAGACAGCAGGCCCTCGTGGCCCGATCACCTTGCAAGATCCGTGGTTAATTGAAAAACTGGCTCATTTCGATCGGGAAGTAATCCCCGAAAGACGTATGCATGCCAAAGGTTCCGGTGCTTACGGAACATTTACCGTCACACATGACATTACAAAGTATACTCGTGCAGCCATTTTCAGTGAAGTCGGAAAAAAGACAGAATGTTTTGTACGTTTCTCTACCGTAGCCGGAGAACGCGGAGCGGCCGATGCAGAAAGAGATATCCGAGGTTTTGCCATGAAATTTTATACAGAAGAAGGAAATTGGGACCTGGTAGGAAACAACACCCCCGTATTCTTTCTTCGTGACCCGCTAAAATTTCCCGACCTAAACCATGCCATTAAACGCGATCCGAAAACAAATATGCGTAGCCCTAACAGTAATTGGGATTTCTGGACACTGCTTCCCGAAGCATTGCATCAAGTCACCATCACCATGAGCCCGCGCGGTATTCCTTATTCTTACCGTCATATGCACGGATTCGGCAGCCACACTTACAGTTTCTATAATGCAGAGAACAAACGCACCTGGGTAAAATTCCACCTTCGTACCTTGCAAGGTATTAAAAATCTGACAGATCAGGAAGCAGAGGCGATCGTAGCTAAAGACCGTGAATCTCACCAACGAGACCTTTTCGAAAGTATCGAGAAAGGTGATTTCCCGAAATGGCTGTTCCAAATCCAAATAATGACGGAGGAGGAAGCTGATAATTATCGTATCAATCCATTCGACTTGACAAAAGTATGGCCGCATAAAGACTTTCCCTTGCAAGACGTAGGTATACTCGAACTGAACCGCAATCCAGAGAACTACTTTGCCGAAGTGGAACAATCCGCATTCAACCCGATGAATATCGTAGAAGGAATAGGCTTCTCTCCGGACAAAATGTTACAAGGACGTCTCTTCTCCTATGGAGATGCCCAGCGTTATCGTCTCGGCGTGAATTCCGAACAGATACCGGTGAACAAACCACGCTGTCCGTTCCACGCTTACCATCGTGATGGATCGATGCGGGTAGATGGCAATTATGGCGCAACCAAAGGTTATGAACCCAATAGTTACGGTGAATGGAAAGATTCTCCGGAAAAGAAAGAACCGCCCTTGAAAGTTCACGGTGACATCTATAACTATAACGAACGGGAATATGACGATGATTACTACAGTCAACCGGGCGACCTTTTCCGATTGATGCCGGCAGACGAACAGCAATTACTCTTCGAAAACACGGCTCGTGCCATGGGTGATTCCGAACTATTCATCAAGCAACGCCATGTACGCAACTGCTATAAGGCCGATCCTGCTTATGGCACAGGTGTTGCCAAAGCATTAGGCATCAACTTGGAAGAAGCTTTGAAAGCCGACAGATAAAGTCAAAATTAAAGTGTATACTCTTGTCATACAAAAGTATACACTTTTGTATAGTAAAACTATATACTCTTACCATATAAGAGTATATAGTTTTAAATTATAAAGCTTTCCACAATTTCTGGAAGTCTTTGTATTTACCGTAACACACCAGTTCATCCCCTTCCTGTATCTTATCATTCTCCGGTAATTCATTTACAATCTTACTATCAGTCAACGATATACCAAGACAATTTTCTATTTTTTCCGCACGCTTCAAGCCTATGATCTTCAAATGAAACTCTTCGTTCAGCTTCAACTCATTCACAAAATAGCCGATAAATTTTTCCGGAACACGGAACTTGACGATATAATACTCTGCATCTATCCGGAAAACTTCCATGGAAGTACCAAAATCAAACAGACGAACCAAGCTACGGGCCGCATCTTCTTCCGGTGTCAGAATCTTATCCAAACTGAAAGCTTCCAGAACTGCTTTATGTACATTATCAATGGCGCGCGCATAGATATGCTGCACTTTTTTTTGCTTCAACAAAGCCACCACGCGGATAGAAGCACCAAAATTTTCACCAATCGCCACAATCACCACATCCACACTGTTCAATGGAAGTACACTCAATGACTGCTCGTCCGTAGCATCGATCACAAAAGCCGTAGCCACTTTATCCTTAATGCTGTCTACACGACTCTCACTAATATCCGCCCCTATCACTTCATGCCCCAAAGCAGAAAATTCTTCTGCCAACACATGCCCATAATTTCCTAAGCCAATAATAATGTATTTCATATCCTCCTATTTTTTCAATTAACCACTGCCTTCGTCTGCACATGACGTTTTTCCCATTATTGCGCAGCCAATCGGCACATTGGCATATTAGTTAATTATTATATCATCACTCGGATAACGATATTTCGTATTCTTTTTCTGTTTCACAATTCCTAACATCAAGGTTATCAACCCTACACGCCCCACAAACATCAACAAAGCCACCAACAATTTGCTTTCATCGCGAAGCAGAGGAGTAGCGTTCAAACTCGAACCAACCGTGCTTAGCGCAGACACACACTCAAACGTAAGTGTCATGACCGACATTTTCGGTTCTAATATACTCAATACGAAAATAAACAAGAACAATACCCCGAGAGACATCACCACCGTTGCATTGGAACGCCGGATAGAATCGTGGGAAAGTTCGCGCCCGAACACCTCGACACGTTCCGTTCCGCGTAGAACAGCTATTAAATTGAGAACCACAACTGCAAAAGCGTTCACCTTGACACCGCCGGCAGTGGATTGAGCCGCACCGCCAATCCACATTAGAAATATATAAATCAATATAGTCTGCACACTCAAGCTCGTTAAATCCACACTACTGAATCCTGCTGTTCGCGGACAAGTGGCATTGAAAAAAGCCTGTGTCCATTTGTCGGCTACGGACATTCCGGCAAAAGAACCGTTCCATTCGAAAGCAGCAACAGCCAATGTGCCCAATACTAACAATAATAAAGTCACAATCAGCACAATCTTCGTATTCAGGTTGTACAAATGTTGTTTTTTATGCCTGTCAAGCTTCAGAGTACGCACAAATTTCCAGAAACGACGTAAATGATAGAGTACTATATCTTTGAAATTCACCAGAATAGGAAATCCGATTCCTCCTAAAATAATCAATAAAGAAACTGAAATATAAAGAGAATTGTGCCCGGTCATCACCATCGGATTGCCTAAATTTCCG
>OHPW01001388.1_pt1 | contig 13537 bp, 9 predicted proteins | sample 1577771 | NCBI WGS metagenome assembly OHPW01 (sample SAMEA3879608, study PRJEB24766) | human gut metagenome | biome: human-associated habitat; feature: feces | place: USA | collected 1985/1987
GATGTGAAAAATGGAAAAATTGAACTTATAGATATTGTAAAATTATTTGCATATTTTGCATATTTTATAAAAAAAATATTAAATTTTAATGCAGTAAAGTGGTAAAATTGCATAAAAATAATCCGTTACACTTATATCTCGTATAGCGGATTACCCTGTAAAATACAATTATTTATAATCTTGAGTGTCCAGCCATAGACCATCATACTGTCATTATTAAGAGAAAATGACAGCATATTTTTATCAGAGAGCAGTGAATTACTTTGTCACATATGTCAGAAAGGCGGTCTTGTCTTCCGTGATTAGCATTGTAAGCAGATAAGCACAAAAGAAACCACCGCAGGAATTTAGCTTAGTTAAAGCGTTAAATTCTGCGGTAGTTTTAATTATGCAGTCTTTTTAATTTCTATATCCATAATACCAATACCAATATAGCGCATTCACCAGATTTTTTAATTCCTCAGATGAATTTCCGCTATTAATGACCTTCTGTGAATAGCTGAACGGACCATAGTCCAGCTCGAAAATACAGGCCTTATTCTTTTCGGTGACTTTGCATGCAAAAATACTATTCAGGTTGCGTGCCATTATTCCGTTTATATCTACACAATACACCCCATCTGAAGCCTTTTTAGGTGTCAGACTGACTTCATTGCCATCTGCATTAACATAGCTGAACTTGTAATTGTTTATATCACAGCCTTCGTTCACCATAAAATAATGTCTTACTGTCATCTCAGACTTACATATCAGAGAGCTTCCGTAATATGTCAGTCCATTACTCTGACTATTTGCACTATCTGTTTTAATAACAGCCTTATATTCCTCAAAATCAGCCGCTGCTACAGCTTTATCTGTATCGCTCAAACCAGCATTTGCCGGCTTATCAGTGTTATATTTAAAGAAGTTCTGCGCTGCGGTTCCATAGTTTAAGAGTGCCTTCACAAGCTTAATGGTCTCCGCCGGATACTCGTTTGATTTTGACAGGAGCTCGGTGGCATATTCTTTTACACTGTAAGTGTACTCATTTCCACTATTACCATCCACCACCATTTTGGCTTTAACCGTATCTGACATCTGTGCGGCATTTAGCGGACATGCAAACTTATATATAACCTTTCCGTTTTTCTCAACAGGGATTGCATCGTTTACGCTGACCTTATATGGCTGGCTATTATTCACCGTAAACTCCATATATGCGTTGCTGTTTGATTTGATACTTTCAGGAAGCTCCATATAGTAGTTCATATCAATATTATCTTTTAAAGTAAGGCTCCTGCCAACAAGCTTCTCAGAATCTTTTTCTACATTATTGGCGGTAAATGCTTTAATACAGAAATTACCATACACATTCTGATAATTCCAATTGCGGGAATATGCCAACCCTGTACCATAGAAATAATAGCTTGCCGTATTATCACTTGACACATGATTCTCCCACACCATTTCATTATTATCATTTATATCTCCGGTCATCGCTGCCTCAAGATCAACGGCAGGTGTATCAGTAGTCACTACAACCGAATAGCTTGTCCCAGGCTTCAGATTAACCGCTGATTTAAGTGGAATTGTGTATACTCCGGCATAGGTTGTCTGCCCTGTAGTGGTAGCAGTCTCCTGCTTTGTTCCGCTGGTTGGCTTTGTCTTATCCTTTAAATCTGTATAAATCTCTATTGTATAATTCACATTTGTTTTAGATGTAATAGACAGGGAAACTGCTTTTAAGTCCTCAGAAGATACTCCCTGTTTTGTCTGAGTAGTAAAAACATTGGCCAATTTCCTGTAACTGCTTTGATGGGCTACATTTAATCCTCCATCAACCTGATAATTGTTATCATATCCATCATTAGCAGAAAAATCAAACACCCAAGCCGTATCGGATAAAGAAAACGTTTCATATGACATCCAGAAATAACTCTGATTATAATATGAACCGGTTCCGTCTCCCCAACTATTACGAATAAGCCATGCACCATCTTTTTCAGGTTTAACACCATCTCTGAAATTATCTTTAGAATAGTTATCATCCCATCCAACAATCATTACCGCATGACCTGCTCTGTTATTTGTTTTATCATTATAACTGTTATTTATGTAATGATATCCGGTATCATTATGACTATACATAATTCCCACTGCACCATATTTTTTTATGGCTTTTTTCACATCTGATGCATTTTCCTTGATATTAATCATGTATGTATTTTCCAGATGTGCCTTGTCCTTTGAATATGCATATTCATCCGATAAACCTGTATTAAGAAAAGTATCAATAGTGCTTGCTGTATATCCGTTGCTTGCCACCTTACTATATGGTACATCACTCTCGCTTACCGGACCACACCACTGTCCCATTCTGCGTGCCGCCATCAAATAGTTGCCACCACGATTGAGATAACCATACTGAACACTTGTATTATTCATATAGTACTTTGCATAGTCCCCCTCTGTTCCACCAAGCGGATCTAACAGCGAATTATATGCATAATACGCCAGATGCAGTTCACTAAGATCTATATTTTTATCAAACGCACCATCATTAATCAGATCAAACTCTGCAAGGCCTATTGACGAAAATGTCCAGCATGTGCCAAGAGGATTTTGATTACGAACAGACGGATATTTCGCCTTGATATCGCTGACTCCATTTGCCGGATACTTGTTCTCTATAGTTTCATCTGCAGAATATCCCCAATCATCAGAATACGGCACCGCCTCATCCGGTTCATACACCGGTGTATTATAATCCAAATCACTCAGAATATATCCACTTGTAATGCTATTTTCTACAATTGGCTGTTGTTCTGCTTCAACGCCTTGTCCTGCTGACACCGGTTCTGCTGCGACCGGAACAGCCACACCTAATATCATAGCCGCACTTAACACCAATGATAAAAACTTTTTTGTCTTCATTTGCCTTTCTCCATTAAAATAATCCGCTACACTTATATCTAGTATAGCGGATTACCATGTAAAATACCATTACAATGTATCGTTCTCCATTGTATTAACTCCTCTTACGTTTCTTCTTCAAATGTAGGTAAAACCACAACTGATGTCACATTAGTCAATCGGTATAATTGGAAGCTCTATCACTCCGTTATCAGATTTCGGTTCATTATTATTATTCATTCCTGAATTGTCATTATTTGAATCATCTGTGCCTGAACCACTATCTCCTGAATTGTTTATTTCAGATTTTTTATCAATCTTATCACCTGTTTTATTTACATCGTCTGAAGTGTTTTCTGATTCATCATTTTTCATTATATCAGTCTCATATGAATCCCTGGAATCATTATTATCGGTGTTTTCTGATGAGCTCTTTGTATCTTTCAAGCTTTTGCCCGTTTCTTTTGTAGTTGTTGAACTTTCGTCAGAATTCTTTGTATCACCAGATTTGTCCTTATCATCGACTACTGTTGCTTTGTCTTTTGAGAAATCTGATGAATTCTTATCCACATTACTAGTCTCTGTATTTTCTGTATCCAATATCATCTCTGTAGCTGATACTGCCTCTGTGGCTATTTCTGAGCTTGTTTTATTTTCAAGCGCTATATTCTTTGCAGACAGTGCTGCAACTGTAATTGCTACGCCAAAAATCAATATCACTATTGTGCTAACCATTTTTTTGTTAAAATTAAATTTCATTTTCTATATCCTATTATAATTATGGTGTAGTCAATCAAGACTACTTGGTTAATAAGTTTCTGTAAATCAGATAACTAAAGAAGGGATTCTTCCTTCATCAGATACTCTTTACTTGTCCAACTATATGGCAAAAATACTTGTGGCATTCCATCTCTTCTTACACTAATTTCAAAATACTGCCGATAATACTCAATTCCTTCAATCCCAGCCTTGCTCAAATAATCATCAAATATTCTATTGATATTTGCAAATATTTTCAAAGCCTGCCTACGGTTGTGCACTACAATGCACTCGCTTAAATCATCAATTGAATGCTCTTTAATATACCCATCATTGCATATATATCTATGTTCCTTTTTTACCAATTCAGCCAAGCTGCAAGTAGATGACTTTTTAAATTCGAAATAGAAATCTATAGGTTCTGTCTTATAATCGTCAGACACTGAAAAAGCCTCTAAAAAATTCCACTTCACATAATTTTCTTTTATATATGCATGCTTTTTAGCAAGCTGAATTTCCTCTAACTTCAACTCTCAAAGTCAGGAATTATACTCTAGTACTATATTTTATGCAACAACTTATTTAATTTTTTGATATTCAAACCAATACATTGCATCAAGCAACGTCTTCAATTCAGAGGTTAGCTTTGAACTGCCATATGCTTTTGCAATGTAGTTCATCGGCTGATAGTCCAATATAGTTTCTGTATTTCCATTCGATACTATCGTCCTCATGCCAGAAAAGAAATTTCTGTTTGTACAAGTTACTTCTATATAATACATGTCTTTATCTTTCGAACGACATGGTGTAGCATAGCCTATCATATCTCCGCCCACATACGTTGCAAACGAATAATTTGATATATCTCTGCCGGAATCAAGCTTAAAATAGTGTCTGAGCTTTACATCATCTCCCACCACAAGGCTCGATCCGTAATAGTGTATTCCACTCATTGAAAATTGGCGGATACTTGAATTGGCAGCATACTGCTTCAGCGTTGCCTGTGGAATTTGTTGTATCGCCTTATCGGCATTCGTAAGGCTTCTGTTGGCTAATGCATATGTCATAAATCCAAAATACTGCTGTGATGCAGCGCCATAATTCAACATCGCTTTTACCACCGGCTTATATGCTGCATATTCTTTTGTATTGCTTGCCAATAAGCTCTTGGCATAATCCTCTACTGATGTTGAAAATGTATCCAGCACTTTTCCACTATTAGAGAGTAACTGTAAATTTACTTTTTCGGTCATCTCAACTGCGCTTATATCAATTCTTGAGCAATATGATTCGCCATCACCAACCGGACTCCGGTTCAATGCCACATAGTGTGGTGTTCCGCTGTCACCTTCATAGGTGTACTTGACCATGCAGTCTCCTATGTCATACGTAGAGCCGGTCATTTTCCAGTAGATATTTAGACCGATATTATGATTCTCCAATAAGGATATACTCTGACTCTTCGATACACTTACCTTTTCGCTTCCTGTGTTTGTATTTTGACTTCCGGATGAGGTATTTCCCGGATTTGCAGTTTCTGATGAATCTCCATGATCTCCATCTGCCTGTCCATCTGTTACCAGATACCATATTGATTCTTCTTCAAAATAAACATTACCGGAAGCATCAAGTGCTCTTATTCCTATACAAAAAGCTCCTGATTCCGAGGCATTTGCTGGTGTTATTTTAAGCCTATTCTGTGCAGTTTGTTCTATGTTTACCGCAACATTTTCTTCTTTTTCACTTATATACCATTCGTATGCAACATTATCTACATATTTACTTACAGCCTTGCCACTCTTATCATAGGTTGTCTGCTTTGTTCTAAGATTGCATGTATATGAGGCGCCACGGTTTATAAGCATACCAGAGCTGCCACGTTCTTCATCGAGTGTATATGTGGCAGGAACCACTTCATACTCAGCAGTTTTCTCACCGGTACATTTTTCCTTGCCATAATAGTAGTGATAACGTACTGTGAGTTTTGTCTTTCCAGGCTTCATTCCGGTATATTTCCACTCATTACCGGCATTGGATATTTTTATGATGCTTTCATCCTGAGAAATTACTGAGTCAACTACACATATGTATTTTTTTCCGCCAGCCTGCGACCGCGCATCCTGTGTCAGTTCGCCTTGTCCGTTAGTTCTGATATTTTCTGTCTGATTGACACACACTGTTCCGGCTGCAAAGTCTATATCAAAGCCATCCTCAGAAACAAGCTTAGCATTTGTCTTAGATACCTCAGCAGTTCCATTGTAAGCAATCGCAGTAATATCAATATCCTGAGGGCTGTACTGGCTCAGCCAATTCGTGGATAAAGTAAAATATACCGCATCCCCAAGAACTCTGATTGTATATGAGTTCCGGTCAATTGCTTGCTCACTTCCGTCCGATATATAAAACAGCTTATATGAATCACAAGCCACAGAAAGATTGCTCTTTGATACACATACTGTCAAATCAGCGCCTTTTCTATAAGCGTAGCTACTCTTAGTGAATACAAATCCTGATTTATATTCTGTCTGTGCAGTCTGAACATTTATCGATGCACTGTCTGAATTGGTGTCTGCATATGTGATTGCGTGAATCGGTGTTAGGGCGAGAGTTAATGCTATTCCTAACGCAATTGGTTTTGTCTTATTAAATTCCATGTAACCTTATTCCTTAATTTCCAGTTAATTACTTTGATGCAGTACCTAATTCATAAATCGCAGTCACTAAATCGGACAATTTATTACTACTATTTTTTGAATTTAGCACTTTATTACAATAATCATTTACGCTACATGTAACAAACGCTTTTCCATTTACATTTATAGTAAATGATTTAGAATAATCGGCTAGTAATATTCCTGTTAAATCAACATAATATTTACCATCTTTCTTAACCGGTTTTAAAATCTGATTTCCTACTGTAAACTTATAATCAGATATATTTTTACTATCAATGCTGAAATAGCATAGTCTTCTAAAACTATAGTACTCTTTCTATATGAAATTTACAAGCAAAACTATGCCATTTGTTGTTTCTGATATTCGAACCAATACAATGAATTCAGTAAAATCTCTGCATCAACATTGCATTTTGTATATGCCTTGGCAACATAATTCCGGTACCTTGAATTGCTTTCTCTGCTCACGAATTTTTCTGTTATCTGTTCTGTCCTTTTTCGCCATCCTAATCTCTCCGTTCCACTCCGGTCGATGCTAAACCAATGTCCTCCGACCACCCATCTCCCTTAAAAATATCAATACTCTTTAAGGTAGGAATTGCACAATACTTTCCTATCAGATAATTTTTCTCATAGTTTTCGTCCTTACGGATAGGTAATAGTATAGCTAAAAACCCCAAAATACTAGTAAGTTCCTGCAAAGTTTACCATATCCACTGATTACGTACCTCGTTTGCCTCATCAGATGATTTACAAATCTCACGCCATTTTTCCACACCCTTACCGCAATTTACTGTCTTCCAATCAAATAGTCTAAAAGCCAGAGCCGCACAAGCCTGTCTAAGCTCAATACAATGCTTAATATCTTTCATGGCAGCATTATCGTAGTTAATTAATTCTGCCAAAAAAAACAGTAATCTATCTATTCTTTCAATTCCAATAGTATCTATAACCGTATTCTTCGCATATACCAGATTATGTAATATCCATATAGCTGAAAGCAATCCCGGTTCTTTTCTAAGCTCAATTAATTCGACTATCTTTCCAAGCATTTGACTGGTAGTAACACTATCAGGATAACGTATAATATACTTTTCCATAGCTCTAAGTGAATCTATTGATTGAGATTCATTCATTGCAAAAATATTCTCTTGTACATCACGCTCCCATTGTTCATCCCGCAAAATAAATATATCAAAACACTTTGTGTAAATCCCCTTTTCATTCATTTCATGTGCCAATTTAATAAGAATCTCTCGTGCTTCATCGGAAATCATACCATTACAATTTTCCAGCACAGCTGCTATTGCATATACAGCTTTTCTAGAATTATCCTCAAACATAATATTTGCTGTATTCTCTGCGATTTTGTACCAGTATTTACTTATCTTATTTATAATAATAAGCACATCGTTTTCATTCCAATAGCCCAGCTCCGTATTTGCACATAAAAGTGTCAATTGTTTTAAATACAAATCATTGCTATCCTTAGCAATATCATTTGTAATAAAATAATTCTTAACCGACAATTTGGGAATTGATTCATCAATGTATGGTAGCGTTTCATATACCCATAAGTAATAACCGGCCAATTTTGGCAATTGAGTTTTCTCTTCAATATTTGACCAAAGTAACTTCACATATTCATCATGCTGTTTAGTGTTTAAAAGATGATATTCATCTAAAATCTTTAATCTTACGACTTTTGTCTTCCATTCGTAATCAGACTTCCAATCATCTTTTAATAGCCAATTTATCACATCTTCATCTATCAACACATGATATTCTTCAAACAAAGTATCCAATCCTTGCTTGTTAAAATAACAGTCAAAAATATCTATTCCATTTGAACCGTCAACTCTCGAATGCATTGTTACTTGCTCTACAATCTCAGTTTCCATCATTAGATGAAGTAGCTTAACCTTCATACGTTCGGATATTTGCCGTAATAGCTTATCCATTAATTGAGTTACTTCAAATCGAGGTGGAATGTTCCTATAACTCATAATTTTCTGAATAAACTGTAATTCCTTTTTTTGCATCCTTTCAGATGCCCGGCTTGAAAATCTTTGCAATAATATCGGAACATTTTCCCTTATATGCCCAGCTAAATATTCCGGGAAACCATTTCCCATTGCAATTATTTCACCGATATTAACCTCAATAGCATTTATTAAAATATCTATAACATCGTCAATATACCCACTCTCTAAATCCATTACAAATTTTCTATTAACAAGTTTTTCTATTGTCCCTGTACTTGAACAACGAACTAACAGTAACAAACCTAATCTATTATTAAAATTATAAATAGACGCTATCAAAGACAATTCCATATCTGAAATAACAGTAACGCATCCACATTTAAATGGGATTCCAAGTTTCTCTAACACTTTATAAAGCTGGTATCCTTCCGCATGACCCGAACGACTATATGAACATATGGTCACTGTACTCCTGTTTAGTTCAAATGTTTCCTTTTCAAATTGGTTATCAACACAATGGTTAAAAAGTTCTTTAGCAACATTATTTTTCCATGATTCCCAGTCAAAAAATTCTTTTTTTCGCTCAATCTCTTCTAATATCTCATCGATTCCCATTTGCTCAAATTCGTATATTTCTTTATGCAAAGAGTATGCCTGCTGACAAATAGAAAGTAATTGTAATACCGATGCCTCTAAACTCTTTAAATAATAATTTTCATTATTCTCATCTACTTTACAAATTAAATCTTGTCTGAGCTGCTTTAACTTTTCAAGTGATTCTTCCAATTTTCCACATTCCAACTCGAGTCCTATTACCAACAGTCTCTGTTCATAACACTCCTTAGGAATATCGCACTGATCCAACTCCTTTCTCAAACTCGGTATGTCTAACTGAAAATAACATGCCTTAGCTCTTTCTATCATTAAGTCGACTTTACCATTATTTCCACTATCCTGATAGACAATCAAAATGTCCATAAGACGCTGCCATTCGTTCCAATTCATAGACTCCCTATAACAAGAAAGCAGTATCTGTCCTATATAGAACCACTTTCGTATTTTGTCTGAACCACCGGCATTTTCCTTAATTTTTATATAATACTTGTCCCATATCTGCCTTAAGTGAAATACTTCATACTCGCTATATGGTAGCATTGTTTTTATACATCTCCAGCACAATTCATAAGCAAAATCCAACATTACGTCAATATCTTCCGTCTCATGCTTTTGTAACAATCCATTCTCGTCAGTATACATACTTAACTCTACAGCCGTATTATATGGAATAATATACCAACCCGGATATTCATCACGTTCCTTTTGCCACGTTTCTGTTAGTTTAATAATATCATCCGTATAGCTATCTTTGTGCGCAAATATACCATCAACTTCCACCCTCTCCAAATGCCATTCAAGTAATGTATATGAACTCTTATCCTGCCAGTCTTCATGTGTCGTTGGACTCTTTTGATTGTATTCACCATCATTTTGACTCATCAATTCAAGAATCTTATTGAGCGTCTCGTTACTAGATTGCGTTGAAGCCATCAAACTATTAACATTGTCATGGATATCTCCCAAGCAATAAGAACCATACCTCTGCGGAAATAACTTTTTAATTTGATAAATTACTATATCCTCAAAATGTTTCTTGCATCTAGCTTTATTGATGCTATCAAGTTCACTTAAAGAAAGTAAATCATTAACACATCTATCCAAATCATTTAGCCAATCAAAACTATTACTCTTTCTTATTTCATTAGCTAAAAGTCTCATAGTTTCCTCACAGAACAAAATCTTCCTAATGTCATTCTGCTCTGTGTTATCTTTTTCATATTCAGCAACCGTTTTCCCAGCTGATACGAATATAGCCTCAAACTGTTTCTTATCCAAAATAGATAAACCTATTTTTTTTAAGACTGACTTAGGATCCCCAAAAAGTAAATCAGTTCCAGCTTCCACTACATCATGCTCATCCATTCTTTACCTCTCCTTCACAATAACTCTTCAGATTGCAGTAAAAACAATTTATACTTTACCACTTTTTCCTATGCTAACTCGGACTCATGCCCTCCACCGTCTTAAAAATTCGACTGAAATATAAGTATAGTAAAACACTAGCATTTTCTGATACTCATTATGAGTAAATAATTAACTTGTTGCAATCCGTCCTTTCGGCAAACATATTTTCGACAAATTATATTATTCAGTATAGCGAATTTTAGGTTAATATTCAATTGATAACTATTATAAATTGCAAAGTTGCGGCAATGAAATGAGCTGAAGCCTGACAAAAATGAGAACCGATTTTGGACAAGATAAGGAATCATAAACACCAATATGTTCCGCCCAGATAACAGCTCGATAATTTTATCTTGCATCAACTTAAGACATTTTCCTTAAGTTGATGCTTTTTGACCACATTGGTGCCTGCCCCCACCACTCATTAAATCACACATCTTCAGATGGACTTTGTATGAAAAAAGCAGCTCCCCTATTTTTCATAGACTAACTGCTTAAACCTCTGGTGCCATATTAAATTTTAATTTTCTGAAATGTCCTCTGTCCGGCTTAACTGCTTGCGAACATCACGTCCACGATACATAATTCGAACTATATACACTATTTCATTTTCATCATTTGTCTTATAAAATACCAAATAATTGTCCACCGGAAAGAACCGAAGTCCTCTGCTGTGCCATAGTTCTTCCTCATAAAGCCGGTTTCTATTCGGCATGGTGTCCAGCTTTCGAATAGCAGCCATAATTCGGTCTGTCTGTCCGGCAGCGTTCTCTGGAGCTAACAGTTCCTCTGAAATATATCTGAAAATATTTCTCAGATCTCTTTTGGCTCCTGCTGTATACATCACTTTATATTTCATATACCAAATTCCCGTTTCATTTCTGCTTCAACTTCATCTGCTGAATATACTCTGCCTGCTTTAATATCTTCCATGCCTTTTTCTATTTCTGCATCGAACTGTTCCTTTGTAAGAGAGCCATACGCAACAGGTTCCTCATAAGCCGGAAGTTTCATTTCAAAAGGAATTCCTCTCTGGAGTACAATCTGTCTCAGAAACATTCCTACCGCATTGGACATTGGAATGCCAAGTCGATCAAGCACCTGCTCTGCCTGTTCTTTCACTTCAGGCTCAACACGTGCAAATACATTTGCTGTTCTTGCCATAGATATCGCCTCCTCTTTTTTCTTCATTATATTTCGTTTGATTGCTAATTGCAAGCAGTTTGCACTCTTTTTTAATATCGTCTTTCATCCTAATTCAATGTATTTAGGCAGATAGGTTATATATAAAACTCTGTATTTTTGTAAGAAATATAATGATGCCTAACCCCACTGTTAATTGTAGCAGCTCAATTAAATAGAAGCCCCAGTAGTTCCAGCTACTGGGGCTTCTATTTGGGTGTGCCATGACACTCTTTAGCATTTCAATCTAGAACATCTTATATTTATGTTCTAAAAATTTTTTAATATATCTCTACTTAAATATCCTAATTTCGGTTTTGTAATTGATTTATTATGTTTTTTCTTTCATCCCCTTGAATTCCCAAAGCATTTAATGCCTGATCCGCTGTAAGTTTCATATTCTCCATAAGATTTTTCACAGAAATCATCTTTTCCTTTACCGCATATTCCTTTGCATATTCTTTTGCATATTCCTTTGCATATTTTTCAACTGCTTCACACATTTGCTCACGCCCCTTTTCAGTATCCTTAAAATGCTTTACACCTTTTGCTAATGCAGCATAATGAATCTTATCTGAATCTGTCTGACGAAAATCATTCATTAGCTGTCCAATTTCATCATTACCTTTATAGTTACCATTTACATATATAATATGGGAACCATCATCAAATAATTCTTCTGTTTCCCTTATATATCGGTCTATGTGATATACTGGTAAACCCTTTCTAAATTTATCATGTTTATATATAAATATGATATACGAATCCTTAAGTTGCCTGAACTCCTGTCCTTCGTCTAACATTTTAGAATCTACCATACTGCTATGATATCTTGCTCGTCTGATATGTGCCCCTGCCGAATTTCCTTGTACTTCAATATCAATTTCATCACCGTTCACATCAATCGCATGAACATCCAATGTTATATTTCTTCCACCAGTTCATTAACATTTTCCTTAGCCATTATATCCTCTCTTTCAAATTCATATTACCTCATAATAATTAGAGTAAAATGCCGGCATCTAGCAAACATACGTATGGTAAAACACTAGCATTTCCTGATACTTATTATGGGGTGATAATTAATTTGTTGCAATCCGTCGAATTATTTTGCGCTTACATTTTATTTTGTATATTCCGTTCCAAGTGAGAGCCACCATTCCGGTATCGGGTGAGCCAGTATTCCGACTGGCATTAATCCACTTTAATTTTGCTTAGGTGCTATCTATGAGAGTGGGCATATCTTGTCAAACCATTGCCGACACAGCGGTGCGATAGCAGGCTTTATAAGATATGTTCAATCTCATACCCTAGCCACATCAAAAACAATTGTATATGAAGTGGCTCACTTTGCACTGGACAGGTGGAACAATTACAAAACGGAAGTGTGGCTCAATCGCACAGTTCAAAAGTGTGCTATAAAATTCTTCTAACAACCGGATTAGGTGGAATTTCTCTTTGAATGTACAAAAGCTTTCCTCTAAAATAAAATGGTTTATTTGACAAAAGTAAATCATTTCCTAAAGTATCTTTATTCTCTACAAGCTTTTTAATTCTGACAAACTCCGCATAATTATTATATTTCATTGCTTCTTTATATGCACTCGTCACCAAATACAGCTTTATATCCTTATATTTAAAACGATCATTTTCAAAAATATACTTAAAATCCTGTTTTAAAAATCTGTTTATGGCAGTATCGAACTTCTCATTAATCGCTGAAGTAGTATAAGCTCCCGGTCTACCGGTATTTTTAAACTCCATAATATAAAGAACATAACTGTCACATGTGCAATCAACAGCCACAATAAAATCCACTGCTTTTGGTGTTTCCCCCTGTAGATTTAATCCCATATAATAATCGTCTATCTTAATCCCTATATACTGTTCTTTATCTAATGTATCATCAATAGCCACCTCAATACCTGCATCTTCGATTTGATGAGTCGTATAATTACAAAGCTGTGCATCATTCTTAATTGTTTTTATCATTATTCTCCCTTTTCACTCATTTTCTTAAGT
>OHPW01001389.1_pt1 | contig 13536 bp, 8 predicted proteins | sample 1577771 | NCBI WGS metagenome assembly OHPW01 (sample SAMEA3879608, study PRJEB24766) | human gut metagenome | biome: human-associated habitat; feature: feces | place: USA | collected 1985/1987
GCAGATACATCTGGAGAAAGGCAGGAAGAGAGTGTCACTTCTATGGATGAAGAAGGAAACATGAAGAAAGTGGAGAGTGGTCCCAAATTAATTGAAAATCCAGAAGGTCCCAATAAATCCAGGACGGGAGAACCTCAGGTGGTGAATTTCCGCACGAAAAACAATGCAGTAACGGAATTTATTGAACAGGAAACAGCTAAACCAGGATATACCAACGGAGCTTATGGTGCAGACGCTGTATATCTGGGTTATGCAAATGGAAAATACAAGTTTATGCTTTCTGGGGTAGTAGGCTGGGTAAAAGAGAGTGAAGTGCAGGTAGTGAATCTTTCACAGGCAAAGGCAGTGAGCTGCTATGAAGTAAATGATGGAAAACTATTACATCACATTGTGCAGGACATGACAACACCAGGATATGCTACCAGTTTGAATAATGGTCCGGCCCCATCCTATCTTGAGCCAGGAATCACTTATTATAGTTATGATGGACATTATTTTTACCGAGACTATGGTGTGATGGTGTCAGATTATCGGAAGGATGAGAGGGGGCAATCTGTAAATCCAGAAGAACCTTATTATAATTATTTCCAGTATCTTCCTATGCGGAGTCAGTCATCTTATACAGGAATAGAAGTCAATAAGATGCTGGATGGGACGTTGAAGGAAGGTTCTAAGATGAAAGACACCGGAGAGCTTTTTGTAAGTAATCAGAATACATATGGGGTAAATGCACTTCTTATGACAGGAATTGCAGCCAATGAAAGTAATTGGGGAAAAAGCAGCATCAGTCAGCAGAAGAACAATTTGTTTGGGTTAAATGCTACGGATAAAGCTCCGGGAGTAAATGCGAATCAGTATGAAAGTGTTGCTGCATGCATTGAAGACTTTGCCAATGGCTGGATGTCAAAAGGCTATCTTTATCCAAAGGACTATCGTTACAACGGGGGATTTCTTGGAAACAAAGCCAGTGGATTAAATGTAAAATATGCTTCGGACCCTTATTGGGGAGAGAAGGCGGCAAATATTGTGTGGAGACTGGATCACACAATGGGAGAAAAAGATGCAGGGAAGTATACCCTGGCAGTAAAAGAAATTGTGCCAAAGGAGCATGTTTCTGTGAATATACGAAAAGAACCCTCTGCTTCTTCCACACTTTTGTATAAAACAGGAAAGGCAGCCAATTATGTAGTGCTGGTACGAAACCAGGAGGCAAAAGATGGATTCTATGAAATTCAAAGTGATGGGGTACTAGATGAAAAGCGGGAAGGTGTAGTAAAAAGCAGTGGGAACTATAGCTTTGAACAGATGTATGGTTATATGTCAGCAGATTACCTTACGCTCATAAGTTCCTCCAAACAGGAAGATGGGGAAACTCAGGAACCTGCTGTGCCGGAAGAAAACCAGAAGCCAGAGGAGATTACTCTGTTTGTGACGCCGGAAGCAGTAGAAGTCTTGCAAGGTGGAACCCAGCAATTTACAGCTACGGTAAAGAGTGAAACAGGAACCCTTCCGGAACTGGTTTGGACTGTGATTGGAAACCAGAGCCAGAATACAACAGTAGATGCCAACGGAATGCTTACAGTAGGCAAAGATGAAACTGCAGACAAAATCATTGTCAGGGCAGCGCCGGCAGCAGACACAGGCAAAGGGGCAGATGCAGTGGCAGTCATAGCAAAAGAACAGGAGTCGGATAAGGTTCCGGAGGAGCCGCCAAAAGAGGAAGAAACACCAGAAGCGCCGGAACAGGAAGGGGAGACAGTAACACCGGAAGAGCCTGAGAAGCCGGAGGAAGAAGGGGAAACACCCCAAGAACCTGAGACACCGGAAGGAGGAGGGGAAATACCAGAAGAATCTGAGAAGCCGGAAGGAGAAACCGAAACACCGAAAGAACCTGAAGAGCAGGATAGTGAAGTGACAGATCTAGAGGTGCCAAAGCAGGAGGAGCCACAAAAGGAAACAGAGCAAAATCTTGCCGGACAGGAGGTTCACCAGGAAATGAATGCAGAACCGTCAAAATCACAGGATAAGCAGAAACAGGAAAAGAAGCAAGAGAAAAAAGAAAGTGTCAAAACAGGAGATGAAACACCGGTTTTTCTCTTTGTCTTAGCCGGAGGTGTGGCAATTCTATTTTTACTGTATCTGACAGCAAGAAGAAAAAAATGTAATTAAAGAAAAAGCAGGAGGAAGGACGCCCCGTTTCGGGAGAAGCCTTCCTCTTGCTTTTTACTAAATTTTATGAATTTCCATATCCTTTGGCAGCAGTAAATCCAGAAGAATGGACACTACAAAGACCACTGCCACGCAGTTTCCGCCAAATACATCCTGAATAATCTGTGGAAATACATGCCAGATGCCAGCTTCTGTAGCAGAGGTAGCTCCAATACCAACAGACAGTGAAAGGGCTGCAATAGTGGTATTTCTCTGGTTAAAACCAGCTCTTGCCAGCATCTGCACACCGCTGACCATAATAGAACCAAACATCATGATTGTACATCCACCTAAAACAGCATCAGGCAGTGAGGCAAAAAATGCGCCAATAGGAGGGAAAAGCCCTGCAAGAAGCATGCAAACAGCGCCTGTCATAATGGCAAAACGGTTTACTACTTTTGTCATGGTAATCAGTCCGATGTTCTGGCTAAAAGAGGTCACCGGCGGACAGCCAAAAAGTCCGGATAAAGTACTTGCAAAACCATCGCAAGCCAGAGAGCCGGAAATTTCCTTTTCACTTACTTCTCGTTCCAGACCAGTGGCACAAAGCGCTGAGGTGTCTCCAATGGTTTCCGCAGCAGATACCAGGAAAATAATGGCAACCGAAACAATAGCGCCTACATGAAATTCCGGCATAACAGGCAGAAGAGAAGGAAGTGCTATAAATCCTCCTTCCAGAATACCGGAAAAATCAACCATTCCCATAACAGATGCCAGAATATAACCAACTACTAATCCAAAAAGAACAGATAACTGTTTCCAGAAGGATTTTGCAAAAATATTAAAAAGCAGGCAGGCAACCAGGGTAACTGTCCCCAGAATCAGGTTCTTTGGAGAACCGAAGTCTTCCGTATAACCGCCTCCAAAGGAACGGATGCCAACGGTAAGAAGAGAATAACCAATGGTAGTAACCACTGCGGCAGCTACAACAGGGGTGATAATCTTACGCCAGTATTTTGCCAGAAGCCCAAGGGTTCCTTCCATGATACCGCCTATGAGAACAGCGCCAACAACAGCCCCATAGCCGTAAGTGCCGCCAACATAAGTAAGAATCGTTACAAAGGTAAAGCTCACACCCATAACAATGGGAAGACCGGAGCCAATGCGCCAGACAGGATAAAGCTGAATCAAAGTTGCAATTCCTGCAATAAACATGGCATTTTGCAGCAGTAGAGCTGTTTTTGCCTGATCCAGACCAGAGGCAGTGCCAATGAGAATAATCGGGGTCAGGTTGGACACAAACATAGCCAGGATGTGCTGGATGCCAAAAGGAATGGCTTTTCCAAGAGGCACCTGGCCATTTAGCTTGTAGATATTACTGATACTTACATTGCTAGATGGTTTCGTTTTCATAATCTCCTCCATAATTCTTTTGTATGTCGATTTTTAGTATATCTGGTACAGAGAGCAGAAGCAAGAAAAATCTTTAGGGTTTTCCATTGTAATTAGGCGGGGGATGGGATAGAATGAATAGCAAAGAATGTAGCATAGGAATTAATTTGAGAGGATGAAAAATGGAAAACACAGAAATTTTAGCCATTTACGGCACTAATTATAAAGAAATGACAAAAAAAATTCTAAAAGAAAGCCAATTGGCAGAGAGAATTCCGTCAAAAGAATGCAGAATCGGTATGAAGCCCAATCTGGTATCTCCGTCAGAACCTTCCTGGGGAGCCACTACACATCCGGAAATTATAGCGGGAATTATTGAATACCTGCAGGAACATGACTTTCGGAATCTGGTGATACTGGAAGGCTCCTGGGTAGGAGACAAAACAGCAGAGGCAGCAAAGCTATGCGGTTACTATGACATAGCTGAGAAATATCAGGTGCCTTTCCTGGACTTGCAGAAGGACACTTATGAAACCTATGACTGTGCGGGGCTGGATTTGAAAATCTGTGATGAAGCTATAAAGCTGGATTTTCTAATAAATGTGCCGGTGATGAAAGGCCATTGCCAGACAAAAATCACTTGTGCCTTGAAAAATATGAAGGGATTAATTCCAAATACAGAGAAACGACATTTCCACGCCATGGGACTTCACAAACCCATTGCTCATCTGTCAACCAGATTGCGCCAGGATTTTATCGTGGTGGACAATATATGCGGAGACTGGGATTTCGAGGATGGTGGGAACCCGGTAGTTATGAACCGGATTATGGCAGCAGCAGACCCGGTGCTTTGTGATGCATTTGTGTGCCATCTCATGGGGTATGAGACAGAAGAAGTACCCTATATTAAAATAGCAGAAAATCTGGGAGTTGGACTGGGAGACTGGGAACTGGCAGAATTTCGGGAATTAAACCAGCCGAAAACAAGAATCTCCACACCAAGAGAGCGCAAGATAGTGGAGCTTGCAGATGCAGTAGAAGAGGTAGAATCCTGCAGCGCCTGCTACGGATATCTCCTTCCGGCATTACAGAAACTAAAAGAAGAAGGACTGCTTGAGAAACTTCAGGACAAAATCTGTATTGGACAGGGATATCGGGGAAAAACAGGGAAGCTGGGAATCGGACAGTGTACCAGAAAGTTTGAACATCATCTTTTGGGATGCCCTCCTACGGAAGAAGAGATTTATGAGTTTTTGAGGGGGTATTTGGAAGAAAGGTAAAAGATTTTGCTTTTCTTGGGGATATAGTATATAATTGCACAAAAGAATGTTTGATAGGAGTTCAAAAACATGAAGTATGATTATCTCATTGTGGGATCAGGTTTGTTTGGTGCTGTATTTGCATATGAAGCTAAGAGAAGAGGAAAAAAATGTCTGGTAATTGAAAAACGGAAACATATTGGTGGAAATATTTACTGTGAAGAAATGGAAGGCATTCAGGTTCATAGATATGGAGCTCATATTTTTCATACATCAGATAAAAAAATATGGGAATATATGAATCAGTTTGCAGAATTTAATCATTATATTAATTCTCCGATTGCTGTATATAAAGACGAATTATACAATCTTCCCTTTAATATGAACACATTTAGTAAAATGTGGGGAATCCGGACACCTAAAGAAGCACAGGAAATCATACAAAAGCAGATAGAATCTTTGCATATTACAGAACCTGAAAATCTGGAAGAACAGGCTCTGATGTTAGCCGGAAAAGATGTTTATGAAAAACTTATAAAAGGATACACAGAAAAACAATGGGGACGTCCATGTACGGAACTGCCTGCCTTTATTATTAAAAGGCTTCCTTTCCGTTTTACTTATGATAATAATTATTTCAATGATCCTTATCAGGGAATTCCGAAAGGTGGTTACACCAAGATTATTGAGAAAATGCTGGATGGAGTAGAGGTAAAAACAGATACAGATTATTTCTCTTTGGGAAAAGAAAGTGAAAATCTGGCAGAAAAAACAGTATTTACAGGAATGATTGATGAATTTTTCAGGTATCGTCTTGGCGTTTTGGAATATCGTACTGTGAAGTTTGAAACAGAAGTGCTGGATATGGAAAATTATCAGGGAAATGCAGTAGTAAATTATACAGACAGGGAAGTACCATATACCAGAATTATAGAACATAAACATTTTGAATTTGGAAAACAGGAAAAAACTGTGATTTCCAGGGAATATTCTACTGAATGGAAAAAGGGAATGGAACCCTACTATCCAGTGAATGATGAAAGAAATATGGAATTATACAGACAGTATAAAAAACTGGCAGAGCAGGAAAAGAATGTGATTTTCGGGGGAAGACTGGGAAGCTATCAGTATTATGATATGGATAAAGTAGTGAAAGCAGCGTTAGAGACAGCAAAAATTTATCTTGAGAAAAGTATTCTGTAATAGTATAATGTATATATTTGTGATAAAAGCCGGAAAGAAGGACAAAGGAGAAGTATGGAAAAAAAGAACAATAAGCAAGAACATTTATTAGATTTACAATGGGTAAGAAGAGCCCTGCTCCTGGCTCTGATTGATGCTGTGATTATAGCATTATCATCAGTAATTGCTTTAATGGCGCGATTTGATTTCTCATATGCAGGAATTATGGCACCTTATTTGTCAAATCTATACCATTATATGCCTGTTAATATAGTTTTAACACTGATTGTTTTTTATTTTTGCAGAATGTATCATAGCCTATGGAAGTTTGTCGGTGTCCATGAACTGGGATATATGTTAGTTGCTAATGGTATTTCTTTTTTTGTACAGATAACGGGAATGTATTTGCTTCAATATTCTATGCCGCGGAGTTATCACTTCTTTCAGATTTTATTACAGACAGTGTTAGTGTGTGGAATAAGATTTTCTTATCGGTTTTTTCGGCACTTACGAGAAGTGAAGGATCAGAAATTTGGAAGGGGATACAAATGGAAACGCGTTATGGTAATTGGAGCGGGGGAAGCTGGAAAAGTAATTATTAAAGAGATCATAGATAGCCAGCTATTAACTATGAAAATATGTTGTGTTATAGATGACGATAGAAATAAAGTTGGACGTTATATCAATGGTGTTCCGATTGTAGGAAACCGCTCTACAATTCTAAGTAATGTAGAAAAATATAAAATTGATAGCATTATTTTGGCAATTCCTTCTGCTCCGCTACAGGAAAAAAAGGATATTTTGGAAATTTGTAAAATGTCGGGATGTGAATTGAAAACATTGCCAGGAGTATATCAGTTAATTGATGGAGAATTAAATGTAAGTAAACTGCGTGATGTGGAAATTACAGATTTGCTGGGAAGAGAACCAATTCAGGTAAATTTGAATGAAATTATGGGGTATGTTAAGGATAAAGTAATTCTGGTAACAGGAGGTGGCGGATCCATTGGAAGTGAATTGTGCCGACAAATTGCCGCTTATCAGCCAAAGCAGTTGATTATCTTTGATATTTATGAGAATAATGCCTATGAGATTCAGCAAGAACTAAAACGTCATTATCCAGATTTAAATTTGGAAGTGCTCATTGGTTCTGTACGGAATACGCATCGCTTAAATATGGTTTTTGCAACCTATCATCCAGAGATTGTCTACCATGCAGCAGCACATAAGCATGTGCCGCTTATGGAAGACAGCCCTAACGAAGCTATTAAGAATAATGTTTTTGGTACGTTTAAAACGGCAAAGGCAGCCAGTGATTATGGGGCTAAGCGTTTTGTGCTGATTTCTACGGATAAAGCTGTGAATCCAACAAATATTATGGGGGCGTCTAAAAGATTGTGCGAAATGATTGTTCAGAGCTTTAATAAAATGTCAGATACAGAATTCGTGGCAGTACGCTTTGGAAATGTATTGGGAAGTAATGGAAGTGTAATTCCCCTTTTTAAGAAGCAGATTGCAGAAGGCGGACCAGTGACAGTTACAGACAAAAATATTATTCGGTATTTTATGACCATTCCTGAGGCTGTATCTTTGGTTTTGCAGGCTGGAGCTTATGCAAAAGGTGGAGAAATCTTTGTGTTGGAAATGGGAGAGCCGGTAAAAATTGATGACATGGCAAGAAATCTTATTCGTTTGTCAGGTTATACACCGGATGTTGATATTAAAATCCAATATACAGGATTACGTCCCGGAGAAAAACTTTATGAGGAACTTTTAATGGCAGAGGAAGGCATGAAGGAAACTGCAAATAAATTAATTCATATTGGAAAGCCTATCGAAATGAATGAAGAAGAATTTTTCCAACAGTTATCCGAATTAAAGACTGCCTGTTATGAAGATGATGAGCATATTAAAGAAAAGGTTGCCCAAATGGTTCCTACCTATCATATGAAACCAGAAAGTGAATAACAATTAGTGGAGAATATAAAATGTATAGTAAATATTTAAAAAGAATCATTGATTTTATTATGTCACTTTGCGGATTAATTATACTTAGTCCTGTATTTTTGATATTATGTATATGGATTAAATTTGATAGTAAAGGACCGATTTTGTTTAAACAAAAAAGAGTTGGAATTCATAAGTCGTATTTTAATATTTTAAAGTTCAGGACAATGTATATAGATACACCGAAAGAGGTGCCAACACATTTATTATCAAATCCAGAGCAATACATTACTAAAGTTGGGAAGTTTTTAAGAAAAACTTCCCTGGATGAATTACCACAGGTTTTTAACATTTTAAAAGGTGATATGTCTGTTATAGGACCAAGACCAGCGCTTTGGAATCAGTACGATTTAATAGAAGAGAGAGATAAGTACGGTGCAAATGATATTAAACCAGGTCTTACAGGATGGGCTCAAATTAATGGAAGAGATGAACTGGAAATTGAAGTAAAAGCTAAATTAGACGGTGAATATGTTAAGAAAATGTCATTATGGTTTGATATAAAATGCTTTATTGGAACTATATTTTCTGTTTTGAAATCAGACGGTGTTGTTGAGGGTGGTACTGGTGAGATAAACAAGAAGGAAAAATAGCAGAATTGAATTATTGCTGCCTGTCTCAGTGGTTACTGGCATTGAAATGGAGATAAATATGAAAAACGTATTAATTACTGGAAAAGGAAGTTATATAGGAAGTAATTTCCGAAAATACTTAGAACAATATCAAGATGATTATCAGGTAGATGAATTGGATATGAGGAATGAGCAGTGGAAAGAGTATGATTTTTCTGTTTATGATGTTGTTTATCATGTGGCAGGATTAGCTCATTCCACACCGGATGAAAGTCAAAAAGCTTTATATTATCGTGTGAATACAGATTTAACATATGAAGTAGCAAGAAAAGCAAAAGATGAAGGAGTAAAACAGTTCATTTTTATGAGTTCTGTTATTGTATATGGTAGTGGTGAAATAGGAAAGCAGTGCATTATTAAAAAAGATACACCATTAAATCCAGATAACTTTTATGGCGATAGTAAAAAACAGGCAGAAATTAAAATAAAAACATTAGAAGATAATAGTTTTAAAATTGTTATATTAAGACCTCCTATGGTTTATGGGAGAAATTCAAAAGGAAATTATCCCATGTTAGCAAAATTTGCACGGAAAACTCCAATATTTCCAGAAATGAAAAATCAGAGAAGTATGTTGTATTTGGGAAATTTATTAGAATTTGTTAAGCTGATGATTGATTATGAAGAATCAGGTGTATTTTTACCACAAAATACAGAATATGTTTGTACAAGCGAATTGAATCCCTTTATCAAATTATTTGCCAAAAATGTATATATAAATAAAATATTTGGAAACTTTACAATAGAAAAAGGACTGTCATTGTATAAGGTAGATTATAATAAATACTCTTTTGAGGAATCTATAAAACTTACAGAGGGGAAAATGTAATGAAAAAGGCTTTAATGTATGCGTCAGTTGTATCTATGATTCAACAATTTAATATGAACAATATTAAGCTATTGCAGGAATTAGGATATAAGGTGGAAGTTGGGTGCAATTTTGAATTTGGTAGTACGATATCTGACGAGAAAATCAAAGAGTTTCAAGAAACATTAGATGGCATGGGAATTGCATATTATCAGATTCCAATTCCAAGGAAAATGCATGATATTAAAAGCTTATTCAAATCATACAAGACAACGTTACAGTTGATGAACAGGGAACACTATGATTTAATACATTGTCATTCTCCAATAGGGGGGATTATCTGTCGTTTTGCTAATAGAAGAAGTAATTATTATAACTATAGCAAGATGATATATACTGCACATGGATTCCACTTTTTTAAAGGGAATCAGTTCCTGAAAAATTTTTTGTTTAGGAATATTGAGCGATGTGGTGCACTTTTCACAGATACATTAATTACTATTAATTGTGAAGATTATGAAGCTGCTAAAAAATTTAAACTAAAAAAGAATGGCTGTGTTAAGTATGTTCCTGGTATAGGAGTAGATGTTTCGCATATTAAGGCTATGAAACCAAAGAGAAAAGAGCTGTTAGAAGAGCTGGGATTAGAAGAAGATACAAAATTAATAGTATCTGTTGGAGAATTGAACAGTAATAAAAATCATAAGGTGGTTTTAGAGGCTTTGGCAAAACTTCCTCAGAAATTTCATTATATTATTTGTGGACAAGGTGAAAAAGAAAAGGAATTATTAAAATTAGCAGGAGAGAATAATTGTTTTGAAAGATTTCACTTATTAGGATATAGAAAAGATGTTATTTCTATTGTCAAGTCAAGTGACTTTTTTGTATTTCCTTCTAAAAGAGAGGGGTTATCAGTGGCGCTTATGGAGGCATTAGCCAGTGATGTGATTTGTCTGGCTTCTGATATTCGTGGAAATAGGGATTTGATTTGCCATAAGAAAAATGGATTTTTATTTAAAAGCGGTGAGGATGAAGCGCAAAGCATCTATTCAATCATTCAGGCAATTGATACAAAGGGAGTTCAGTTTCAGGATTTAGATAAACAAAAGATATTGCAAAAAATAGATATCAGAAGCATTGAAAATGATATGAGAAATATATATAGTTCATGATTGACAATATTGTTAAAAAATAGGGAGAAATTGAAGTGAAAAAAAAGATTTCAATATATTTGCGCAATAAAGAAATTAATCCGTATTTTCATGAAATGAATATACAAAATATTCGCTATAGAGAACTTGTTCCGGATTTTATTTATAAAAGATATCATTTCCAAAATAATTGGTTTAACAAATTGATGTATAGCGCAGTGATTTTACTGAAGAGCTTTTCTGATCTAGTAAAAGATATTCTTTTTTACAGACCGGACATTGTTATTATTAACCGCGAAATATGTCCTAAAATACAATCAACAATTCATTATTTACTCGAAAGAAAAGTACTGAGAAATGCATATGTGATTTGGGATTTTGATGATGCAATCCAAATAAGTGGAGAAATCAGCAAAAGAGAATGGGATTTATTAGAAAATGAGTCAGATAAGATAGTTGTCTTAAATAATTATCTTAAAAAAAGTATTTCCCCTCAAAGTTTTTCAAAAGTTGATTTTCTACCTACAACAGATGGTGACTATGTTAGAAAAGAATTTGAACATACTAACATTAGAAAAGAAAATTACAATAAAGAAATTAGGATGCTTTGGTTAGCTACAGCAACTAATATACCATATTTAAAGAAATGTCTGCCGTATTTGGAAAAAGCAGCTCAGATTCTTGAGGAGAAATTTTCAAAAAAATTGATTTTAACGTGTGTCTGTAATAAAGAAGTCAAGGCGGATGTAAAATATTTAGTAATCAAAAATATAAAGTGGGATAGACAAAAAGCTTTAGAGCTTATGCGCGATAGTCATATAGGAATAATGCCATTAGAGGATGATAATTTTACAAGAGGAAAAGGTGGTTTTAAATTAATTCAGTATATGTCAGCAGCAATGCCGGTAATTGCATCCGATGTTGGATTTAATAAAGAAGTCGTAAAGCAAGACTTTGGTTTTTTGGTAAAAGAAAAAGAGGAGTGGTGCAGTTCAATCATAAAACTGTCTACGAACTATGAGTTTTGGAGTGCATGTTCTCAGAGTGCCCAAAAAGAGTGGAATTTAAACTATTCATATCAAAAGATATATGATTATTGGGTTGAAGCTGTTAGATAATTAGGAGGTAGAGTAATTTTGCGAACAAATTTAAAAGAGACAATTAAAAAATTTTTAAAATGGGTAGGTAAAGCATTTATAGCTGGTATCTGCGCAGTATTACTCTTATCTTTATTTTGTATAGTGTATTCCTATGATGGGGTGCATGTAGAAAATAAAACAGGTGCAACTGACTATGTGTGGGAAGCCAAGCAATTAAAAACAACTATGAAAGAAGGCTTTTCTTGGTTTTTTGTGGATTCTCAAGGATTTAATAATATTAACGATGAGTTGGAAAAAACAGATATTTTGCTGATGGGAAGTTCTAATATGGAAGCTGCACAGGTTGCACAGAATGAAAATGTTGGTTCATTGTTAAATGAGATGATGCCTAATTATCATACGTATAATATAGGAATGTCAGGTCATACGCTATACCGGTGCGTCGATAACATGGAAAATGCACTTAAAGCGCATAAACCTCAGAAACATGTAGTTTTAGTTACAGATAGCGTGGATATGTCTGTTGATGAAATGCAATTAGTTGTAGATGGCAATTCATTGCCAATTCCATCTTATGACAGCGGAATAATGTATAATATGCAAAAAATACCGGCTGTCAAAGTTATTTATAAGCAAATTTCAGACTGGATTCTTTTACAAGGCGGACAAGAAGTATCAGATACTAATGGAAAAGAAAGAAAAGAAACAGAGGCAGATGATTATAATAAGGTTTTAGCTGAATTTTTAAAGATAGCCTCAAATGCGGCAAAAGAGTCAGAAGTTACATTGATTATTGCCTACCAGCCATCTCAGTATTTAAATGAAGACGGAGACGTTGCATATTCACATTCAAATAAAGACATTGAAATTTTTGAGCAGGAATGTAAAAAGCAAGATATTATTTTTTGTGATTTAACAGATGAATTTACTGAACTCTATGATGAAAAGAATGTGTTAGCCCATGGCTTTAGTAATACAAGTGTAGGCAGTGGTCATTTAAATAAATATGGTCATAAAGTAATTGCAGAGGCGATTGTATCTAAAATACAAGAGTTGGAGGTTGATTGATGTCATTTTTAAGTTTTCGATATGTTCTGTTTTTTTTAGTAATATATCTCATCAACTGGATTTATGTAGGAGGATGCCGGTGTTTAAAACAAAAATCCTACAAAAAATATAGTACCCTTTTATTAGTAGAAAGTTATGCTTTTATAATAATTTCAGACTGGAAAACTGCAATCTGCTTATTTTTGCAGACGATTATTGTATATTTCGTATCAAAAGGAATGAATAAATATAGGAATAATCGAAGATTATTCATAACAATTTTTACCTGTGGAATTGTTTTTTCTATTGGACAACTAATCACATATAAATATTGTGATTTTTTGGTACAAAGTATAGGGGAAATCTTAGGATTTACATATGAAACTAAGATTATTCATTTTGTGCCATTGGGAATTTCTTTTTTCACATTTTCAGCAGTTGGATATTTAATAGATTTGTACAGAAAAAAATATTGTGTTTTTGAAAAGCTAGACGAACTAGCTTTATATCTTGCATTTTTTCCTAAATTTATTTCAGGTCCTATTGTTAGAGCAGATAAATTCATACAGCAAACAAAAAGCGGGTTTTGTTCTGTAAGTTTGCAGAATTTGCAGATAGGAATACAATATGTTGTTTGGGGCATGTTTAAGAAGATGGTGATGGCAGATCATTTAGCCGTTTTTGTCGATGAGGTTTTTAAGGTACCTACTGCATTTAATTCAGCTACATGTTTATGGGCTATTATAAGTTATTCTTTACAAATTTATTTTGATTTTTCTGCGCTTTTTATCGGTTTCTTTAAGGTTTGTC
>OHPW01001390.1_pt1 | contig 13504 bp, 13 predicted proteins | sample 1577771 | NCBI WGS metagenome assembly OHPW01 (sample SAMEA3879608, study PRJEB24766) | human gut metagenome | biome: human-associated habitat; feature: feces | place: USA | collected 1985/1987
GGCGCGGGGGATGGGGTGATCCGCCGGATGCTGGCCGGGGAGACCATCCCGGAGGCGTTTTTGATGAAGATCCTGTTTACCGGAGTAGCGCTTGGCGCAGGCTTTAAGGGCGGCGAGATTGTACCATCCTTTTTCATAGGCGCAACATTTGGATGCCTGTTCGGCAATCTGACTGGCTTTGAGCCATCGCTGTGTACAGCTGTCGGCATGATTTCACTGTTCTGTGGTGTCACCAATTGTCCGATTACATCGCTGCTCATCAGCTTTGAGCTGTTTGGCTACGACGGCATGCCGTACTTTCTTTTGGCAATTCCATTCAGCTATATGCTGTCAGGATACTTTGGCCTGTATCGCAGCCAGAAAATCGTATATTCAAAATACAAGACAAGCTACATAAATAAATCAACTCACTAACATTTGCTAACTGCAACCAGGCATGATACCCCAGGTATTATTGCCTGGTCTTTTATTGTGTAAAGAGCTTTATCTCCCGCAGAAGATTCATCTGCAAGAACCTCCCACAAAGCATCTGCAAGTTTAATTGTGATTTTATTTTTGCCGGCATTGTAAGCTACGAACACCTTCTCTGTATCGTTATCAATAGTATATGCTACAACGCCATCAGGCATATCATCCATGAAATGTACGGATTTCTTAATCTCATCTACTGTGTCAAGATAAAATGACTTGTGAGCCCTTCTTAGTGCTATAAGCCCCTTATAGTAGGCTTTAAGGTCCGAAAACTGCTCAGCCCTGTCATAATCTATTGCATTGACAGAGAGAGGACTGCAATAGCTGTTCTCTACAGGAGCACCATCAGCCTCACTAATCTTTGTTCTCGCAAACTCCTCTCCATGCAGGAAAAACGGAATCCCCTGCGCTGTAAAAAGGATGGCTGCTGCAAGCTTATTCATACGGATACGCATCTCTTCACTCTCATGTGAATTGGATATGATAAACCTGTCCCAGAGAGTATAGTTGTCGTGACATGACAGATAGTTAATCGACTGCATAGGCGATTTGGCCCACTTAGCGCACGTAACAGCCTGCTTTAGCTCTTCACCTCTGTCTGCAGCTCCATTGACAAAGCCCAGCTCATCCATATAGAACACATGTCCCTTTACCGCATCACGTATATCATCCGAAAACATGCCGATGACCGGTGTCCTTGGAGCATTTATTTTCATGCCACGCTCTGATTCCGGCAGAGTGCTCTCTCCACCTGTCCAGCCCTCTCCGTACATTATTATATCAGGATTTATTTTTAAGAGAGCTTTTCTGGCTTCGTTCAATGTCTCGATATCAAGTACTCCCATCAGATCAAACCTGAAGCCATCAATGTGATACTCACTCGCCCAGTAGCACAGCGAATCAATGATATATTTTCTGACCATAGGCTTCTCTGAGGCTATTTCATTGCCACAGGCTGATGCATCAGAGTACTTTGCAGCATCCAGCATGCGGTAGAAATAATTGCCCGCAGTCTTGTAAAAGCAGCTGTCATGAACATTGAAGGTATGATTGTAAACCACATCCATGATTACACCAAGACCCGCCTCATGAATCGAGTGCACCATCTCCTTGTACTCTCTCACTCTCACGGCTCCATTAAACGGATCTGTCGAGTAAGAGCCCTCCGGCACATTGTAATTGTACGGATCATACCCCCAGTTATACTGCTCCTTTAAGGAATCACTCTCGTCAATGCTGGCAAAATCATACGACGGCATAAGCTGCAGATGTGTCACTCCCATATCCTTGAAATACGAAAGAGTTTTATCCTCAGTAAATGCCTTAAACTTACCCGGATACCCAGAATGAGCAGATGCACCGGCAGACACATCCGCGACAGACACCTCAGTGATAACCATGCTCATAGGATCTGCAAGCTTTGGCCTGTCCTCATCTGCAAATCCATCAGGATCAGTCTTTGACAGGTCAATAACCATAGACCTGTGCCCATTTACACCGCAGGCTCTTGCATACGGATCATGCGAGCTGAATGTGCCATCTGAGGTGTGAACCTCATATGTATAATAAACACCATCCAGATTTCCCTCTGCCGTAGCAGAAAAAATACTGCGAAGCTCTCCCTCTCCGCGCATCATCTCAAGCCTGCCTGTCTCGGTCGAATCATTTCCCTTATCATAAAAAATAACAAAAACACTGTCCGCAACAGGCGAAAACAGTGTAAATGTTGTCTTTTCCTTTGAATAAATCGCTCCTAATTTCATAATACTATCCTTTTCGTTTATTTTCGTATACATTATAATAAAATTTACAATAACTGTAAATAGGGCAATTCAACCAATTTTCAAAAACTTTTTAGTCAATGTGCCATTTTTTCTTTTGCTGATGTGAAACAATCTTTATATACAAAGATTGTGGCAGAAATCTGCCACAGGTTGTAGCAAGCTTCATCCTGAGAGTAGGCACTATGACCGTTTTGTGCTTCATCATCCGGTCTATGGCATAATTGGCGCAGTATTCAGCGGAAATCCCCTTCAGCGCAAATCGCACATTCGCCACATCATTGAATTCTGTATCAACCGGTCCCGGACACAGACATCCCACATACACATGGCTGTGGCTCTGTCGAAGCTCACATGCAACAGCCCTTGAAAGGCTCGCAACATATGCCTTAGAGGCATAATAGGCAGCCATGTACGGACCGGCAGGAATAAGACCCGCAGAGCTTGCCACATTTAATATAAAACCTCTGTCCTTTACCCTCATCTGTCTTAAAAGCTTTTTCGTCAGGAAGTGTACAGCACGCACGTTGACATCTATCATGCCCATTTCCTTAGCTATATCAGTCTCCTCAAACAGGCCGCAATCACCGTAGCCTGCGTTGTTTATAAATATTTCTATATCTTTTTCCTCGAGATAGTCCGAAAGTCTCTGACACTCATCAAGCTGCATCAAATCCGCGGTAAAAATATCACACTCAAGCTCCTTATGCATGGCTTTAAGCTTATCAGAAAGAGCTGTAAGCCTCTCCCGCCTTCTGGCAACAAGAATCAGGTCATACCCCTCCTTCGCAAGTCTCTTTGCAAACTGCTCACCTATTCCTGAGCTTGCTCCTGTAATCACTGCATACATATATCATACCCCTCTATTCTTCAATCATAAGCTCCCTGGAGCTCGCATCAAGCTCTACGCTTGTATTGTCGCTCTTATACATATCAAGCAGCAACAGCCACAGCGTGTGAATCTCGTAGGTGAGAATATTGGATGCAGGCACCGAGTATGGAAGCAGTGTGCTGATATCAAAGTATCTGATACCAAGCGGCGGTAAAAAAACAAGGTTGGTTGTCTGTCTTTTATCACCGGCAGTATGAATCATCTCATATGTAATCATCACAAAATCACTGCCCTTATAGGTACACTCATATGACACGTAGCACTCATCAACAGTCCAGGTGATGCCATCCTCTGTAACTGTCGGCTTTACTGCCTCATCATTGTACTCTGTAGTCTGACAGGAAAGCTTCCACTTAATCTGCCCCTTCTTTGTTTCCTTTACCATATCGGTAAGCTCTTTAAGTAATTCATCTTCTTTTTTCATATTATACACCTGTTTTCATTATCAATGCTCATCAACTCTCACACCATGTACCACAAACCTGTATGTCTCACCGCTTGTGGAGCAGGTTGAAAGTGTCACAACCTTGTCATCCTTTGTCGGGACTATGCCTGTATCCTTCATTGATGAGGCAGCCATCCTCTGTACGAATTTACCAAATGTCTCGTCAGGCTCAAAGCCCACAGTATACTCATCACTGTCATCACTTACCGTTTCATATGAGAAAATTTGGTACCTATACTTTTTGCCATCGACAAGTATCTGGAAATATTGATGGCTGTCATAGTAATTCTCATCACGGTTATAGTACTTAAGCTTTCCAAACATAGACAGGTTTTTCATATTGTGTCCATAAATGATTGTATGGCAGTCGCTAAAATCAGTCTTGTTTGAACCCTCAAGGAAGATGGAGCCTGCAGTGGCATGCTCTCTCTTAAAGGTCTTTCTAAGGTAATAGCTGTTATCCCCCGAATACATGACAGGGTAGCTGATATCCTCATTCTCAAAATAAATCCAGCCAACCACATCAGGGTTTTCGCTCCTTAGACCGGCGAAATCAATATCTATATCATCATACCACGGCGACTGTGCTTCACTGCCTTTCGTGCTGTCATCATCCTTCTTTGAATCGTCCACTGCATACTCATCCTGAAGCTTCTCATATGTCTTATCCGAGGTATTATAGTCAGAATAAATCTTAAACAGATGATAACCCGAATAAGCCACAAGAGACAGACCAATTATCAGAACTATAAATCTAATTACTTTCTTAACCATTTGTTTTCTCCATTTTTTTATCAGTCAGTACTGTAATACCGGTAAAAATAATCAACAATACAATGAATACAAATTTACCTTGCGAGGTTCCTAAAAAAGAAGCAGGATACCCCAGCACCGGGACATCAAACACAGGCACTCCGACCACATCAGACCATGCAACCGGCTGTACATCATTCACCTGATTGGCATCTCCCTTTGTAGTGTAGGTCTTTTCATCTGTATTTATTTCAACTACCCTGTGAGTCACAAGCTCGCCATTTCTGTAAAAGGTAATGGCATCACCTGTCTGTATCCCACCGGTATCCTCCTTTACATACAATAGGCTCCCCTTCATGTAAGAAGGCTCCATGCTTCCGCTTACAACTACCATAGGCTCGATACTAAACAGCTTAGGAGCAAATATTACAGCAATAATTAAAACAAGAATTAATAAAATTACACCAGAAATAATATTAATAAGTCTCCTCATGAAAACACCTCTATATCAGAAAATATCATTTGTCACTCACAAAACTGCTGTAGCAGCTTACCGGCTCAATGTCAAAGTGTATTGTCATATTACTATGTGTGTCACACGTATGATTGAACCTATCGATAATACGCTTCATGACATCGGAGGCTGTATCGCATGAGCACTTCGACAAAAGCACAATGTACTGTGAATCACTGTACTTTGCTGCCACATCATCCACACGCAGGCTCTTTCTAAGTGCTCTTTCAAGTGTATGCATGGAATCCTTCATCCGGCTATGCTCCTTATCAGCTAAAGTGTTAAACATCGGTGCCACAGTAATCAACACAAGACTCTCCGGAACAGTGGAGCGCGCACTCTTCCTGACCTCCAGATGATAAATCTCCTTGAATACAGGATATCCGCACATGAAAACACCCTCCATGCTCTCCTCGTTGATATCCTCCTTCACCTCATCTATATTGTAGCTTGAAACACCCTTTGTGACAGATAAAAGCTCCTCATACACCTTGTTGAGCATGACAGTCTTTCTAACGCCAAGATCCTTGTCCATAATAGCCTTGGCAGTCTCATAAGTATCAAAAGCCATCTGTACCTTTTTGGTACGCATGCGTGCCATAATAAGATATGAGTATATCTGCTCATCCGAGCGCTCATATACAATCGCCCTGATGCACAGCTGCTCAAGCTTCTCATAGCAGCCTGTATCAATATACAGCTTTGCCAGAGCCTTTACTGTATTCACGTATCTGGAATGGTAAAATGCATTGAGCGTCATAAACCAGTGTGTATCTGTCCTAAGAGGCAGGAAATCACCATGATAAAGAGCTATGGCCTTCTCATAGCTTTCAATAGCGGTCTCCTTGCTCCTGCAAAATGCCATCTCCGCCTCATTTATATATCTGTCAAACTCTTCGACATCAATGGTTACTTCCACATCATCATTCCATTTGTACAAGCCGCCTCTAACAGAGACTATGCACTCCTCGTCAAAGGAGGCATCTCTTAGAGCCTTTCTGAGCCTGTATGCCAGATTCCTACCGGATTATCGGTTTCTTCCTCAACCTGCCATATAGCCTCTGAAATATCCTCTATACAGACACCCCTGTTTCTGTTCATCGCCAGATATACAAACAGCTTTTCAAGCTTCTCAGACCTCCATGCCCCTTCCTGGACAGAGGTTATGTCATTACCCACCGTAAAGCTGCCAAAAGTTTTTAATTTAATCATATAAATTTCCCCATTTCTGACATTAAACATTGTTATATAGTCATAAACATATTAATCTTTTGAAATCCCTATAAAACGCAAAAATTAAACCCAGATTAAAATTTACGCAAATCATCACTGCCGTCGTCGACAGTATTTTGTATTTTCATTATCTTAACAAAGTATGAGTAGTCATCATTTACCTTTACCTCACACCTGTCACCCACCTTGTGCCCGAATATAGCGGCACCAAGCGGTGACTCCTTGCTTATCAGATTCTTTAAGGAATTGCCCCTTACGGTTGTGACAATCTTGTATGTCTCAGTCTCATCATCATCCTCAAAATACACATCAACCGTATTGAACATCCCCACCTCATCATCCTTTGACTCATCGGATATGACAACGGCCGTCTTAATCATCTTCTCAAGGTATCTGATACGGCTCTCGTTCTGGTTCTTAAACTGCTTGGCGGCCTTGTACTCGAAGTTCTCGCTCAAGTCACCCTGGGCTCTCGCCACCTTTACGTCATCAAGAGCCTTCTTTCTGACAACGAGCTTTCTGTACTCTATCTCGTCCTCCATTTTCTTTATATCATTTGCTGTCAATTCATCATGCATGTCTTAAACCCTCTTCCTGCAAAATTGCGTCAAAATGTATTTAGAGAAGCCCTGCGATACCACAAAGCAGCACAATCGCACCAAGAACTATACGGTACCATCCAAACACAATAAAGTTGTGCTTCTTTATGTAGCCCATCAGGAATTTGATAACAATAAGTGAAACGACAAACGCCACAATCATCCCGATAATCAGAATAGCAGCCTCTTCCCCTGTAAAATGAAATCCAAATTTAACAAGCTTCAGAAGACTCGCACCAAACATAACCGGAATAGCAAGGAAAAATGTATACTCAGCGGCAACAGTTCTTGAAACACCAATTAAGAGAGCTCCGACAATAGTAGCGCCTGAACGTGATGTACCCGGAAAAACAGCTGCAATAAGCTGGAAAAATCCAATCATAAGCGCAGTCGTGTAGCTTATGTCAACAAGTGAATTAATCTTAGCAGACTTGCCATTATGTCTGGTCTCAATCACAATAAAAGCGATACCAAAGAGTATAAGCATGATAGCTACTGTCTGGAAATTGTAAAACAATCTCTCGAATACATCATCAAAAAGCACTCCGATAATAGCTGCCGGAATAGTTGAAACAAGAATATGAAACCACAGCACGAAGATATCAGTCTTGATCCATGCACCGATACCGGTCTTTGCAAGAGGAGCTTTGTTATTCTTCCTGCCGAATGGCCAGATCTGGCTCCAGAACAAAACAACAACCGCCAAAATGGCTCCAAGCTGGATAACCACCTCAAACATACTGTAAAAATCATCCGGGTTCTTTCCTATTCTAAGTGGTAAAATCTCATTCAAAAGAATCATGTGGCCGGTGCTGCTGATAGGCAGCCACTCTGTAATGCCCTCCACAATTCCAAATATAACAGACTTGATAATGTCAAAGATTTCCATAAATAAATTTCCTTCCTTTAAATTATTTTCTACAACCAATTTATTATATTATTTTTCCAATCACAAGTCCATGGAATTTAAGAAAAATTTAAATTAAATCTTTTCATATTAGAAAATTTTTTGTAAAATACTCATAGCAATTATGAAAAGTGAAAGGACAAAGACAAAACATGAAGAAAAAAATCAGTATCATGCTTTGCATAGTACTCTTCGCCCTGACAGGCTGCACCAACTCCGGCAGCACAATACGCTTCGGAGCAGCCGATATTGGTGGAATGTACTATTCATTTGCAAATACATTTACGGAGCTTGCCAATGAACAGGGCTATGACTTTACCTGCAAGGTCCGTACCACAGCAGGCTCTAATGCCAATATAAGGCTTTTATCCGATGGCTATATAGAAATAGGCATCGCACAGGCAGACCTGATAGCCGACGCCTACAAGACAAATGAAGATTTAAGGGCTATAGCAGGGCTTTACACCGAGACCTGTCAGCTTGTGGTCCGCGCTGATTCAGACATCCAGACTCTTGACGACCTGTCAGGACACACTGTAAGCATCGGAGCAGAGGAATCCGGTACCGAGCGAAATGCCACACAGATTCTTGAGTTCGCCGGTATGCCATCATCCCTTGTTGCCACCAAAAACCTGGACTATATCGAGGCCACAAAAGAGCTAAAAGCCGGTGATATAGATGCCTTCTTCTGCACTGCCGGACTCACCACCACTGTCATAGATGAGCTCTCAAAGGAATGCGACATAAGGCTTATCCCGCTGACAGACACTGTGATAAGCAAGATGCTTGAAAGCAGCTCTGCCTACACAAGCGAGGTCATACCTGCCGGCACATACACAGGCCAGACCACAGATATAAGCACAATAGGTGTAAAATCAGTGCTTATCACAAAGTCTGATGTATCCGATGATACAATTGAGCAGCTTACATCGCTCCTGTTTGAAAAAGAAAATGAGCTCTCCTACTCCAACTCTCTTAAGCTTGAGCTGACATATGACTTTGCAACAGACGGTATACCTATTCCATTCCACAATGGAGCGAAAAGGTATTATGAAGCCTGCGGATATAGCACAAATTAATTCGCGAATTAATTTTCGGCCTATTACGTAATGTTCTAAAATATAAAAGAAAATAACAAGAATATAATCAATTAAAATTGAAAGGTAACACATGAAAATACAACTTGACATGTACCAGACACTGGCCGTTGCCGTGCTTGTACTACTACTTGGAAACTATTTAAAAAAGAAAATATATTTCCTTCAGAAATTCTGTATTCCGGCGCCTGTCATAGGCGGACTGATTTTTGCCATCATGACATGCATATGCTATGTCACAGGAATCGCAGAATTTTCCTTTGATGACACACTGCGCGAAGTCTGCATGGTATTCTTCTTTACATCTGTAGGCTTTCAGGCAAATCTCAAGGTGTTAAAAAGCGGAGGCAAATCGCTCATCGTATTCCTGGGACTGCTTATAGTGCTTATAATATTACAAAACTTAACCGCCGTGGGGCTTGCAAAGCTCTTAAACCTGAATCCTCTAATCGGCATGTGCACCGGCTCTATCCCTATGGTAGGCGGACACGGCACCGCAGGAGCCTTTGGCCCGGTGCTTGAGGACTTGAACATAAAGGGCGCGACGACCATCTGTACTGCAGCAGCTACCTTCGGTCTCATCTTTGGAAGCCTGATAGGCGGACCTCTTGGAAAAAGACTGATTGAAAAGCATAGCCTGCTTAATACAGCAGCAAACGAGGATGACAGCCTGCTGGTGGAGGATGAGAAAAAGCATGAGCGCCACACTAATATGTATGCTGATGCCGTATTCCAGCTCATCCTGGCAATAGGTGTCGGAACCATCTTTACAATGCTGCTCACAAAGACAGGGCTCACCTTCCCGATATATATAGGAGCGATGCTCGCAGCCGCACTCATGCGAAACATATGTGAGTACACAGGAATCGCCACCATCCATATGGGAGAGATAAATGACCTGGGAGGTATAAGCCTCTCTCTATTCCTAGGCATGGCAATGATTACACTAAGGCTCTGGGAGCTTGCATCACTCGCTCTCCCGCTCTTCATACTGCTTGCAGCACAGGTGCTTCTCATAATCATATTCACGTATGTTATCGAGTTCAACATCATGGGGCGCGACTACGATGCAGCCATACTTGTATCAGGCACCTGCGGCTTCGGAACCGGAGCCACCCCAAATGCCATGGCAAATATGCAGGCTGTCTGCGACCAATATGTGCCATCCATCAAGGCATATCTGCTCATACCGCTTGTCGGGAGCCTGTTTGCTGACTTTTTGAACAGCCTTGTAATCACATTCTTTATAAACTTACTGTAAAACAACCGGAGAAAAATATGTTTGAAAAACTGAAAAAAATATTTAAAAACAGAGACGAAAAAGAAAAACATAATTACGATTTAACTTTTGACAACGTGGCAATACCTGAGGTGCACGTAAAAAGCACCGAAAGTCACGAGGACACAGATAAAGAAAATGCACCTATCAGCTATGACAATGTTGCCATACCTGAGGTGCATATCAGAAACAGAAAAAATAAATAAACTAAAACTCCATATGCCTTTTGCCCTTTCACAAAGCTCCTATCCTTCCCTGCTTATTGTCCTTATTCTGCCTTCTCAACAGATATTATCTTTCCCTCAAACGGATCCACCTCTGAAATAGTTCCGGTATATTTTACAGTCACCTTATCTCCGCTTGCAACACCCTCAAGTCCGTCAGGCTTCTCATCGAAGTTAAAGCTGTATGGTGTATCCTTGTCATCAGTCACTACAAACATGAAGTCCTTTATGTCATCGATTGTTCCGGTAAGCTCCTTCTCTTCCTGTGAGCCCTTATCACCTTCATCCTTGGTATCAGCCTGCTTTGCACTTTCGGTGCCTGCTGCCTTATCCTGCTTTGTATTGCTCTGTCCGCAGCCTGCAAACAATCCTGCGCAAAGCATAGCTCCTATTACAATTGTAATCAGTTTTTTCTTCATTATGATATACCTCTTTCTTTTATTTATAAGCACTACTATGAGTACGTTTTCTAAAGAGTACTCTTCTATCCACCTAAAGTAAATAGAATACATAAAATATTAAAAAAATCTTACGAATTACTGCTTTTTTGTTCCTCTTGCGAGCCTTGCAGGATACCATTTTTCAAACCATCCGGTAAATATGCCCATCAATACAGGCATCAGATTGTTTACGACAATAAGTGCAGCTCCAACACCTGCCTTTTTCAGCAGAAATGTCCACACTGCTGTCAACACGTATAATACTCCCCATGCCGCCGCAAGTATATAATTCGTCTTCATAAAGAGAGGATTTTTATGTGCGGCTTCACCGCCATAATTGTATTTCACATATGTTGCGCATAAAGGCTCCTTTGTCAGGCATGAAACCAGCCAGAACAGCCCAAACACCAGATATCCGATATCTGTTGATATGTCACCTGCTCCTGTCAGGCTTGCAATCGCAGAAAGTATAGCAACAGCAACAATTGAGAGCTGATCCCATATTACAAATTTATGTTTTCTCATAATAAAAGGTATAGCGGATGCCACCAAAAGAGCAATCACAGAACCCTTTTCAGTATTGACAGAAACTGATATCCAAAACGTAATCCATGGTATGAGCATTGTCATCATGGATGGATTTTTCTGTACCTCCACACCTTGTGATGTTTTTTCTGCCTCTTTGACTGCCGATGTACTTCCAAAAAATTTATCCCAGTTTACCATCAGGGAAAAATCACCTGTCACCGTATACATCTGCTTTCCCAATGCCTCTGCGCCACCTATCTCGCCTCGGGAAATAGCCGACCATACCGTAAAAGGCGTATCTATGCGTGTAGTCGCGGCAAGGCTTTGGTCAGTAAGCACCTCACTACCTTTATCATCAAGCTTTATTTGGTATGTATGCTTCAAATCGGTATAGCATATCTCAAGCACGCGTTCCTTTCCGTCATAGGTATCCTTATTGTATAATGCAGCCATCTGTCTGGTGAAAACAAGGTCATCCGCTTCCTTTTCTCCTGTTGTCCTGCTGATTCCCCAGCTGGCATCCGCCATACTTTCAAATACATCCCTTGGATATAAAAGAGTATGGAGCGCCGCTTCTGTTTTTTCAGATATTTTTCCTGTGATGGCATATTCTGCCCCGGCACTTTTTACCGTAGTCAGATATTCGTCAGTCCTCTTTGACAGCTCTTTTACACGAAACAGCTCACCCTGACCACAAAATATGGTTGTATAATGCCCTTTTCCAAAGAAATGGTCAAACATCTGAAGTACACTGTCATAATTTCCCTCTGCAGAATAAAAGCCACAGGTAGAGATTAGCACATGCCTTTTGCCTTCCATGTCATATCTGCAATCATGGCTACCGCTTCCATATCCGTCATCCTTTGTACTCATAAACGGCAGGCTCATGGGAAGCTGCCTGTCAATCACGTTCTTTAGTATTCCCGGCACACTAAAATAGTACAGAGGAAACGACCACACAACAATATCCGCTTCAAGAATTTTCCCAATAACAGTCTGCATATCGTCATTTATGCAACACACCCCCGGTGTCTTCTGCCAGCATGCAAAGCAGCCCTTACACGCTCCTACATTCATTGAGGCTACATGCATTTCATCAATGGATATAGCTTCATTTTTGCGCTTATATCCTTCTTTGAAGCCTTCTATAAAGCTGTTTGCAAGCCTTAACGAATTGCTTCGTTTGCCTTTTGGACTTCCGTTAATCAGAAGTATGTTCATGCTTTATGCCCTCCTGTAAGTATATAGTTAATTTTAGTATAGCGGATTGACAGGCAAAAAACAATTAAAGTTTAGACTTAGAAACAATACCATAATTATACATTCAAAATACATTCAAATTCTTAAGTATGCCTTGTAATTATAATACTATGATAGTAAAATAGAGCTATATTATTTCAAATCAGGAGAATTCATATGGGTTACGATGAAAAAATTTTTAAAGCAAAGGCGAATATCAAGGCTCGCAGATTATGGCTTGTTTTTGCTATTCTGCTGACCGCAAATTATGGTACCGACACAGCAAATGGCGCTTATTCTGTCAGCAATTATATCATTTTTGTTATTTTATGCTGGCTGCCTTTCGTGTGTGGTGACATACTTCTAAAAAGGAAGGGGAAGGATAATGATCATTACAGGCTTGCATTTGTCATCGGATATGGTATTTTTTACGTATTTCTTTTGTGTACGACAACCTCACCGATTGCATTCACCTACATACTTCCGATAATCAGCCTTATTGTAATATTTAAGGATGAAAAATTCATGATTTACTGCGCCGTTGCAAATATGCTAAGCCTTATAGCAAGTATTGCATTTCACATATTTGTGCTGGGTCAGAACACTGCTGTAGACCACAAAAACTATCAGCTTCAGATAGCATGTCTTTTACTTTGCTACATAGGCTATATCATGTCCGTACGTCACCTGACTGAGTCCGATGCTGCACTCACCGAGAGCATAAAGTCTGATTTGAATCGCGTTGTCACGACAGTTGAGCAGGTTAAAACCGCTTGCAACACTATAATGGACGGTATAACCGTGGTCCGTGAGCTTGCTTCTGAAAACAAGCATGGCTCAGATGTTGTCGTTGAGGGAATGAATAAGCTTACCGGAAATAACAAGCAGCTTCAGTCCCACACTGTTTCTTCCCAGGAAATGACTACCGATATAAGTTCACAAGTTGAGAATGTTGCAGCCATGATAAATGATATGGTTTCCCTGACAACCGAATCAGGCAAGCATGCCAAGGTCAGCTCTGAGGACCTTGAAGGTCTTGCCCAGACAACAAAAACCATGTCAGAGCTTTCTACAGAGGTTGAAAACATCCTGACTACATTCA
>OHPW01001433.1_pt1 | contig 13167 bp, 9 predicted proteins | sample 1577771 | NCBI WGS metagenome assembly OHPW01 (sample SAMEA3879608, study PRJEB24766) | human gut metagenome | biome: human-associated habitat; feature: feces | place: USA | collected 1985/1987
CATACACCTTGTCCAGCTCTCCGCGCACCAGCGGCTTTGCGGGGATGTTCTGCACCAGATACTTTTCGCTCTGCTTCTGTACAATGATCTGGCCGCTGACCACGTCCTGATTGTCCATCTGGATGCGGCAGGCCTTGGCGTAGGCTGTCTTGTCGGCGGCAACCTTTTTAAAACCGGCGCACTCCACATACCGCTGGGGCAGGTGGTCGAAATCGGTCAGGTAGCAGGTGCCGTTCACGTCCGTGATGCTCTCCACCGGCTCCCCGGCGGCCAGACGGCGGGCGATCTCCACGGTCTGGTGCTCGCCCATGCCAAAGCTGATGAGATCCGCGCCGGAGTCCTCCGCGATGCTGGGCAGCACGGTGTCCAGCCAGTAATCGTAGTGGGCAAACCGGCGCAGGCTGGCTTCCAAACCGCCTAAGATCACCGGCAGGTCGGGGTAAGCCTGCTTGGCAAGCTTGGTGTACACGGTGGCGCTGCGGTCCGGGCGGGCACCGGACTTGCCGCCGGGGGAGTATTCGTCCTCGGCGCGGGGAATTTTTGCCACGGAATAGTGGCTGACCATGCTGTCCACATTGCCGCCGCCGATGAAAAAGCCGTACTTGGGCTTGCCGAACCGCTTGAAGTCTTCGCAGTCGGTATAGCGGGGCTGCGCCAGCACGCCCACCTTGTAGCCCTCGGCTTCCAGCAGGCGGCTGATGATGGCAGTGCCAAAGCTGGGGTGGTCCACATAGGCGTCACCGCCCACCACCACAAAGTCCAGCTGCTCCCAGCCCCGGGCTTCCATGTCCGCCCGGCTGATGGGAAGAAATTCGGTGTAGATCTGGGGAGTAGAATGTTCCATAATGCTCCTTTATTATTCCTCCGGTTGGTTCATCTGCATTTCCAGCCACTGCTGGCGGCTGATGAGCACGGCGCGGGGCTTTGCGCCCTCGTAGGGGCCGATGATGCTCTTTTGCTCCATCTCGTCCATGATGCGGGCGGCGCGGGCGTAGCCCAACTTGCAGCGGCGCTGCAACAGGCTGGTGGAAGCCTGACCGGCGTCGATGACCACATCCACGGCCTGCTTGAACATGGGGTCGGAGCCTGCATCCTCCTCGGCGTCGGCACCGCCGCCGCCCTTTTTGCCGTCCTGAATGGCGTGCTTTTCCATGGCCTCGATCATGGCTTCGTCGTACTGCACGGTGGCGCTGGACTTGATGAAGTCCAGCACACGGCTGATCTCTTCATCCCGCACAAAGGTGCCCTGGATACGGGTGGGCTTGGGTGCGCCCACGGGCATAAAGAGCATATCGCCCTGACCCAGCAGCTTTTCTGCACCGGCACCGTCCAGAATGGTGCGGCTGTCCACCTGACTGGACACCGCAAAGGCGATGCGGCTGGGGATGTTGGCCTTGATCAGGCCGGTGATCACGTCCACGCTGGGGCGCTGGGTGGCAACGATCAGGTGCATACCGGCGGCACGGGCTTTCTGGGCGATGCGGCAGATGGAATCTTCCACATCCTTGCCCACCACCATCATCAGATCGGCCAGCTCATCGATGATAATGGCGATGTAGGGCATCTTTTCCAGTTCCGGCTGCTCGGCAGCCAGCTTGTTGAAGGACTTGATATCGCGCACGTTGTTCTCTGCAAACAAGCGGTAGCGGCGCTCCATCTCCTGCACTGCGCTGCCCAGCGCACCGGCGGCCTTGCGGGGCTCGGTGACAACGGGCATTAGCAGGTGGGGGATGCCGTTATACTCGGCCAGCTCCACCACCTTGGGGTCGATGAGCAGCAGCTTGACGTCCTCCGGGCTGGAGCGGAACAGCAGGCTCATGATGATGCTGTTCACGCACACGGATTTACCGCTGCCGGTGCTGCCCGCGATGAGCAGGTGGGGCATCTTGCACAGGTCGGTCACCTGCGCCACACCGGCAATGTCCTTGCCAAGGGCGATGCCCAGCGGCGAGGTCATGCGCAGAAAACTTTGGCTCTCAAAGATGCTGCGGATGGAAACGGCGGTCTTTTTGTGGTTGGGCACCTCGATGCCCACGGCGGGCTTGCCGGGGATGGGGGCTTCCATACGCACGTCCGCCACCGCGAGGTTCAGGGCGATATCGTCTGCCAGCGAGGTGATGCGGCTGATCTTCACGCCCGCCATGGGCTGCAGCTCGTACCGGGTAACGGAGGGTCCGCGGGAGATATCCAGCACCCGGGTGCGCACGCCGAAGCTTTCCAGCGTGTCCACCAGCTTCTGGGCGTTGGCTTTCAGCTCCTCCTGTGCGCCGGGGTCGCTTTCCTCCTGCGTTTTTTCAAACAGCTCGATGGGCGGGTACTGGTACTCGTAGCTGTCCACTGGCTCGGCTTCCTCGGTGGGGGCAGTAGCGGCTGCCTGCTCCGAGACGGCGGGCTTTTCCATGGCCGCTGCCACCAGCGAGTTGATGTCCTTTTCCTCCACCGGCTCGGCGGTGATGCTGATCCAGCCGTCCTCGTCCGGCGCAGAGCGGAACGCCACGGCGTTCTCGGCGCTCACCCGGGGCACAGCGGGCTGGATGGGCGCAGCTTCCGGCTGCGGCGGCATCTGCGGCTGCACCACCGGCGCTGTCGGCTGGACGATGGGGGTATCAAAAGCGGGGGCAGGGGCAGGCTCTTCCGGCTGGGGGGCGTCCTTGGCAAAGAAATCTGCCGCAGCGGTGACCACCGGATCTGCCACGATGGGCGGCGGTGTGGGTTTGGGTGCAGGGCGCAGCGGGTCCTGCCCGAAGGTGCCGCCCGGCCCGACGATCAGCGGCTCAATGGGCTCGCTGCCGCCCTCGGAAAGGGCGGTGTGGTCGGGGCCAAGGTCTACGTCAAAGGCGGCGCGGGGATGGGCAACGCTGACCCGTACCGGGGTGATGGGCGGTGTGGCAGGTTCCGGCTGGGCAGGGGCGGCGTCCGCCGCGTCTGCTTCCATCTCCTGCGTTACCTTATGCCCCCAGCGCAGCACGCCGGACATCCAGTCCGGCACACCCAGATGCAGCCCGGCAGGCTCGTCCTCTTCGTCCAGCGGTTCGTCCTCGGTTTCGTCGTATTCCTCGTCGATCTCCCGCTCTGCCTGCCGGATGGCGGCACGCTCGGCGCGGCGGGCAGCGCTCTGCTCTGCAAAGGCAGCACCGCGGGCGTGGATGCCGCCGGTAACGGCGCACAGCCAGACCCAGACCTCGGCGGGGGTGATATCGAAAATGTACAGGCTGCCGCACAGCAAGAGCACGATCATGATGAGGTTTGCCGCCGGGCGACCGCACAGCAAAAGCAGCACGCCGCCCAGCACAAAGCCTATTGCGCCGCCGGACAGCCATGCGTTGACGCCGTTGGCGTAGCAGGCAGAAAGCATTTGCAGCGCCGACAGCCCCTGCGGCTGGATATCGGAAAACACGATGACTGTGCCGCAGACAAAGATAAGCCCCAGCACCAGCTTGAGGATGCGGGACAGCAGCTCCTCACCCCGGGTGTACAAAACGGCCAGACAGCACACGGCTGCACCCAGCACAAAGCTGCCGCAGCCGAACAGTCCGAACAGCACATCATGGAGCACCCGCCATACGGAATCGCCCTGCACAAAGGCCAGCACCATCAGCAGCAGGCCGCCAAACAGGGTGCCAAGTCCTGCCGGGAGCCGCTGTTCTGCCTTTTTACGGCGGGCAGCAGTACGCCGTTTCGTTGATTTTCGTTTTTTCGTTGCCATTCTACTCTGTTCCCCAACTTCCCATAGACACAATATTTGATTCTACTATTGTACCACGCAAGGGCAAAAATGGCAAACCATAATGTTGTTTTTGTTGAGGAAATAAAACTCCCCCAGTCTGCTCCCGCTGGTCGCAGCCAGCCCCTCTGGGATGGGGCCTTTGGCATGACGGTAAAGTTTCCGGCTAAAGTGCAAAGTTGGCGGCTGCGCCAGAGGCTCCCTCTCCGAGGGAGCTGGCAAAACCGTCAGGTTTTGACTGAGGGAGTTCGTTCCAGCCCCTCTCGTGAAAAGGCAGTTCCGAAACGCCCGCAGGCGTTTCGGAACTGCAAATAAAAAAATAATTCCGCTGCTTCTGCGCAAAGCGAACGCGGAGCGCAGTTCAAATCGTCCGGCGGGGGAGACGCAAGGCCTTACCCCTGCTCAATTTCTTTATACAGCCACGCCAGCGCGTCCGAAAGACCGCCCAGCTCGTCGATGAGCTTTTCCTTTACGGCGCGGCGCCCGTCCAGCACCGTGCCCATGTCCATGACCAGCTCCCCGGTGTGGAGCATCAGCTGGGTGTAGCGCTTTTCGGGCATACCGCTGTGGGCGGCTACAAAGCCGGTGATGCGCTGTTGCATCTGCTCAAAGCAGTGCATGGTCTGAGGTACGCCTAAGATCAGCCCGGAGTGCCGCACCGGATGCACCGTCATGGTGGCGGTGGGTACGATGAAGCTGTGCCGCGCGCTGACCGCCAGCGGGATGCCGATGGAGTGCCCGCCGCCCAGCACCAGCGTGGCGCTGGGCTTGGAGATGCTGGCGATCAGCTCCGCCAGCGCAAGGCCGGTCTCCACATCGCCGCCCACCGTATTCAGCAGCACCAGCAGCCCCTCGATGCGGGGATCCTCCTGCACTGCCACCAGCTGTGGGATGACGTGCTCGTACTTGGTGGTCTTTTGCCCCTGCGGCGCTTCGGTGTGTCCTTCGATCTGGCCGATGACGGTCAGGCAGTGGATGACATGACCGCCCCGGCTCAGGGTGACTGTGCCCAGATCCTCGATATCCTCTTTTTCCATCCGGTGCTGCTCTGCGGGGGTGTCTTTTGCCGTATCCATGCGCGTTCTCCTTCCGTAGCGGGGTCTTTGTGGGGTCAGTATCCCCCGGCTGCCGGGGAAGTATACAGGAGAAAAGAAACAAAAAACTTTGTGAATTTTTTGCTTTTTTACAAATAGGTATTTGACATTCGCCTTTCATGCTGTATACTTTAAATAATATAACAGGATAAAATGGAACATCTCTCTGCGCGCAAAGAAGCCCCTTGCATGGCGGCAGAAGCTGCAGCGCGTTGGGCAGAAAGGAGAATTTTCCTATGAACACCCCCCAAAAAGCATCGATCCCTGTGATCAAGCGTCTCCCCAAATATTACCGGTATCTGCGCTCTTTGCAGGCCGACGGCATTACCAGCATCTCCTCCCGGGAGCTGGCCTCTCAGATGGGCACCACCGCCTCGCAGGTGCGGCAGGACTTCAACTGCATCGGCGACGTGAACGGCCGGCAGGGCATCGGCTACTCGGTGGAGAACCTGCTTTCCATTCTGGAAAGCCTGCTGTTCGGCAACGGCGACCGTCTGCCCACCATTCTGATCGGCTGCGGTCGTCTGGGCAAGGCGGTGAGCCGCTTTATCACCACCGATACCAACGGCTACAAGCTGATCGCGGCCTTTGACGTGGCCGAGAACGAGGTGGGCAAGGAGATCAGCGGTATCCGCATCCGGCACATTGACGAGCTGGAAGCCTTCTGTGAGGAAAACAAGCCCAAGGTGGCGGTGCTCTGTGTGCCCCGCGATGGTGCACAGCAGGTCAGCGGTCGGCTGGTGGATCTGGGCATCGAGGGCTTCTGGAACTTCTCCCACTATGACCTGTCGGTGCCGTACCCCGATGTGGTGGTGGAAAACGTCCATCTGGGCGACAGCCTGATGAGCTTGGGCTACCGTCTGCGCAATCAGGAGTGACGGCATGGCAAAATTGTATTTCCGCTACGGTGCCATGAACAGCGGCAAGAGCACGGCGCTGATGCAGGTGGCACACAACTACGAAGAGCAGGGCATGAAGGTGCTCATTTTGAAGCCGCAGGTGGATACCAAGGGCGGCGGGGAGCTGGTGAGCCGTCTGGGCGTGCGCCGCAAGGCAGACCTGCTGATCCCGCCGGAGCTGAACGTGTTCGAAGCCGTGAAGGCGGCAAACGATGCTTCTGGCCCGCTGGCCTGTGTGCTGTGCGACGAGAGCCAGTTCTTTACCCCGGAGCAGGCCGAGCAACTGTTCATGGTCACGGTAGATCTGAACATCCCGGTGATCTGCTACGGTCTGCGGGCAGATTTTTCCCTCAAGGGCTTCCCGGGCTCTACCCGTCTGCTGGAGCTGGCACACACCATCGAGGAGATGAAAACCATCTGCACCTGCGGGCGCAAGGCCATCTGCAACTGCCGCAAGGTGAACGGACAGTTCGTCTTTGAGGGCGAGCAGGTAGCCATCGACCTTGAAAACGATGTGCAGTATGTCAGTATGTGCCCCCAGTGTTACTTCAAAGCGCGGCGGGCGTTCTACGCTGCAAAGAAAAACTGAGATACTTTTATGTTGTATACAAGCCACTGCACCGTGCCGGGTGCAGCGGCTTTTTTGCGTGATTTGCGGAAGAGCTACCCCCTCAGTCTCGCTGCGCTCGCCAGATTCCCCCTTTTGTCACCTGCGGTGACATCTTCCCCCGGCCGGGGGAAGTCGGCCCTCAAGGGGACGCCTTTACGCTATGCCGGAAACTTTACCGTCACCGCCAAAAAGCCGTCCCCTTGGGGAAGGTGGCTGCGAACACAGTGAGCAGACGGAAGGGGTATCCCCAACAGGCTGTATACAGATTGATATATTAATTTGCTGTGTTTCGCGGCCACTGATATATCAACTGGGCGAAATACGCACGTTTTTTGCGCTATTGATATATCAGTTCGGGCTGGGCAATTACTCGACGGAGGGGGGAGGGAGTGGGAAAAGAAGAGAGCAGCGGGGGGCGGCAGAGCAAAAAAAATTACAGGCAGAACGGTAAATGTAACAGGAATTATTGAAATTTTTGCCGTTCTTCCCATGTTGCATCCCAGATTTTTATGCAAGTCATTGAAGTATACAAGTTGCACAGTTTTTCAGCGCAAGTTTATTCATTTCGGCAAGGACGTCGAATCTCTTTCAAAAACAAGAGCAATATTTGTACGTTTTTATCCCGTATCACTGTAAATTGCATCTTTCTTTTTTCGGTGGCTTTTGTTATCATAATTGTATACAAGGGGGATATGTGCAGACCCCCTACATGAAGATGTTTTCTATTAGGAGGAGAACAAAAATGAGCAAGGCAATTTCTCGTCGTAACTTCCTGATGGCTACCGGCGCTGTCGGTGCTGCAGGTCTGCTGGCTGCCTGCGGCAGCAAGCCCGCTGCTTCTTCCACCGCTTCTTCCGCTGCTGCTTCTCAGGCCCCCGCTGCTTCCGCAGATGAGAGTCTGGCTCTGTCTGACGGCCCCGTCAACCTGAGCATCAGCTGGTGGGGCGGCGACAGCCGTCACGCTGCTTACCAGAGCGCTCTGGAGGCTTTCCAGGCTGAGCACTCCAACATCACCGTGGAGCCCACCTTCGCCGCATGGTCCGGCTGGGAAGAGAAGATGGCTGCTGCCTTCATCGCAGGCAACGCTCAGGATGTCTGCCAGGTGAACTGGAACTGGCTGTACAACTACTCTGCTGACGGCAGCAAGTTCGTGGACCTGAACACCACCTCCAAGTTCATCGATCTGACCCAGTGGGATGCCGCTGCTATGGACGCTTGCTATGTGGCCAACAGCCAGCAGTGCGTGCCCGTCTCCATGACCGGCCGTATCTTCTACTGGAACATGACCACCTTTAATAAGGCTGGCATCACCGAAGTCCCCAAGTCTCTGGACGATCTGATGGCTGCCGGTAAGGCTTTCCAGGAGAAGCTGGGCAACGATTACTACCCCATGCACCTGGGCGCATACGACCGTATGATCCTGATGGTGTTCTACCTCGAGTCCAAGTACGGCAAGGACTGGGCAGATCCCGTTACCTCCACCCTGAACTACACCGAGGACGAGATCGCTGAGGGTCTGGCCTTCATCAAGAGCCTGGTGGACAACCACGTCATGATGAACCTGAAGACCTACTACTCTGCAAACTCCGATACCGCTACCCACCAGTCCAACGAGTGGATCACCGGTAAGATCGCAGGCATCTTCGAGTGGGATTCCGCTGCTACCAAGTACGCTTCCGCTCTGGACGACAGCAACAAGGACGGCTTCACCGTCGGCGAGGAGATCAAGTTCGGCGACAACAACGGCGGCTTCTCCAAGGTGTCCATGGGTCTGGCTATCACCAAGACCTGCAAGAACGTTGCCGAGGCTGCTACCCTGATCAACTTCCTGCTGAACGAGGAGAAGGGCGCTTCCATCATGGGTTCTGAGTGCGGCATCCCCGCTTCCAAGGCTGGCCTGAAGTTTGCTCAGGACGCCGGCGCTGTCAAGAGCCTGGTTGCTGACGCAAATGCCAAGGTCATGGCATTCACCACCAACAAGCTGGATCCCCTGTTCGAGAACAACGACCTGAAGGCTTCCGGCACCGGCATCTATCAGGAAGTGTTCGACAACATCGACTACGGCGATCAGACCCCCGAAGAGGCTGTCGAGACCCTGCTGGACGGCATGGAGTCTGTTGGCTACACCGTCGGCTAAGCTTATTGCACTGACAGCAGCCTGAACCGGCAGCGATACTCTGAATGAAATAGGGGCATCTGCCGCCCGTACGACAGATGCCCTTGTTTTATCGGTGAATGGTTATCAAACCTTGAATGAATTGTTGCCGGTCTGTGACCTGCTGCACTGTCTGCTTCAAAATCCTGTAAAAGGAGGACTTCGGATGAAAAAAAGTAATGCGCCCGCAGGCGCACGAACTCCGTTCCAGAAATGGGTCGATAAATATCAGGGCCTGTTTTATCTGATCCCCTGGATCATCGGCTTTCTCGTCTTTAAGGCGTTCCCCTTCGGTCAGTCGCTATATTACAGCTTTACCGATATGAACTTCTTCAAGGACGGCACCAGCTTTGTTGGTCTGGCCAACTACATTACCGCATTCCACACCAAAAAGATCACCAAGGCGCTGATCATCACCTTCAAGTACGCCTTTATCACCGTGCCCCTGAAGCTGATCTTCGCGCTGTTCATCGCCTACATCCTGAACTTCAAGATCGCCTGCGTCAACCTGTTCCGCACCGTGTACTACATCCCCTCCATTCTGGGCGGCTCTGTGGCTATCGCCGTGCTGTGGAAGGCTGTGTTCAGCGTGGACGGTCTGCTGAACACCGTGGTGCGCGCTGTCACCTTTGGTGCGGTGCAGGGCCCCGAGTGGCTGTCTGACCCCAACTACGCACTGTGGATCATCTGCTTTTTGCGTATATGGCAGTTCGGCTCCGCCATGGTGCTGTTCCTTGCTGCACTGAAGGGCGTGCCCGCAGACCTGTACGAGGCTGCTACCATCGATGGTGCCGGCAAGTGGCGTCAGTTCTTCTCCATCACTGTTCCGATGATCACCCCCATCATCTTCTACAACCTGGTCACTCAGATCTGCCAGGCTTTCCAGGAGTTCAACGGCCCCTACATCATCACCAACGGTGGTCCCCGTGGTTCCACTACCCTGATCTCCCTGCTGGTTTACAACTACGCATTCAAGTCCTACGACATGGGCATGGCTTCTGCTCTGGCATGGATTATGTTCATCATCGTCTGCATCCTGACGATCATTGCGTTCACCAGCCAGAAGAAGTGGGTCTACTACTCGGATGAAAGGTAAGGTGACCAATATGGGAATGAAAGCATCGAATAAGATCGCAACCTTCTTTAAATACTTCGTGCTGATCCTGGTTGGTGTCATCATGATCTATCCTCTGCTGTGGATGATCAGCGCTACCTTCAAGGACAACAGCGAGATCTTTGCAGGCATCAGCCTGTGGATCAAAAAGCCTACGCTGGATGGCTACCGCAACGCCCTGAACAACTTCGGCGGCTCCATCAACATCCTGCAGGCCATGCTCAACACTTACAGCTACGTTCTCCCCAAGGTGATCTGCACTGTGGTGTCTGCCTGTATTGCTGCTTACGGCTTTGGCCGTTTCGACTTCCCCGGCCGCAAGCTGCTGTTCAACATCATGCTGGCCACCCTGTTCCTGCCGCAGGTCGTGCTGAACGTGCCGCAGTACCTGCTGTACAACAAGTTCGGCTGGGTCGACAGTCCCTTCTATCTGGCCATCTGGGTGCACTGCGCATTTGCTACCGAGACCTACTTCGTGTACCAGCTGGTGCAGTTCATGCGCAACGTCCCGCGTGATCTGGACGAGGCTGCCGCCATTGACGGCTGCTCCTCCTTCCAGACCCTGTACAAGGTCATCGTGCCCATGCTGGGACCCGCTCTGGTGTCCTGCGCACTGTTCCAGTTCATGTGGAGCTGCAACGACTTTATGGGCCCGCTGCTTTACGTCAGCACCCCCGGCAAGTACCCCATGTCCCTGTTCGTCAAGCTGTCCATGGACGGTGATACCGGCTTTGCTTGGAACAAGATCCTTGCTCTGTCCCTCATCTCCATCCTGCCGCAGCTGATCGTATTCTTCTGTGCACAGGATCAGTTCGTTGAAGGTATCTCCGCAGGTGCCGTCAAGGGCTAATGCGCCATAAGAACATCTGACCAAGACCAACACCCCCTGTGCTGCTCCCAACGGATGGCACAGGGGGTGTTTTGGTAGGTGCATCATTTCTTCTGCTTTTTGCGGTATTGCAGGGGGCTGATATCCGTCACCTCGCGGAACACGCGGCGGAAGTGGGCGGCGCTGGCAAAGCCGGTCTGCTCGGCAATAGCGCTGATGGAAAGCTCGGTGGTCTCCAGCAGCTTCTGCGCAGACTCGATGCGGCGGTTGTTCAGGTAGTCCACGATGGACTGCCCGGTCACCCGCCGGAACAGGCGGCTGAGATAGTAAGGGGAAAGGTAGAACCGCGCCGCTACCTCGGTAAGAGAGAACTTTTGCCGGTAGTTGGCGGCAAGGTAGGCACACACCTGCTCAACGGTCTCGTTGCGGGGGCGCGCCACGGCGCTGCTCTCGGCAAGGCACTCCTGCTCTACATAGTGCAGGATCAGCAGCAGGTACAGCCCGCCGGGGTAGTCCTGCTCCGGCATGGCGGTGCGCATCATCTCCAGCAGGGTGCGCAGGCGGCGTGTCCACGGCACCGGGCCGTACAGCACCGTGGCTTCACCGGGCACGAACAGCCGGACAAAATCCCGCTGGGCGGTGCTGCGCAGCTCGTGCAGGGCACTGAGCGGGAACCGGCAGCCTACCAGCTCCGGTACGGCTGCACCGGCGGCAGAGAGCACTGCATCCCCCGCACCCAGCAGCAGTGCGCTGCCGGGGTTCAGCAGCAGACTGTTTTCCCCCATTTGCAGGGTGCAGCTGCCCTCGCTTACCAGCAGAAAGGTGCACATCTCCTCGTCTGCCGTCAGCTCCAGCTTGCCGCCGGTCAGCCGCACGGTGTCTGCCTTTACCTTGGCGTTGATCTTTTCCCGTTCCGCTTTCATTTTGCGCATCCTTTCCGGAAACAGCCCTCCCAGTCGCCGGGAGAGCGCTTTTCCTCATGATACCACGTCTGCCCCGTGGGGGCAAGACAAACTCACAGGAGGTTATTTCGCATGAATCTGACCCTGATCCGTTCCATGACCCGCAGCGCCGTTTTCGAGCTGGAAAACGAGCTGTGCTACCGTCCGGCACACCCCTTTACCGTTGCCCTGAACGGCAAGACGATATACGAAGCCTGCAACACCAACGTGTTCTCCCTGTTCTCCCTGCTGCCCGGCACCACCTATACGGTGGAGGTGCAGGCAGAGGGCGAGACCCTGAAGCTGGATTTCACCACCGAGACCGAGACCTTCTTTGTGGATGCTGCCCGCTACGGTCTGGTGGCTGATGGCGAGACCGACAACACTGTGCGGCTGCAGGCGGCGCTGTCTACCTGCCCCAAGGGTGGTACGGTGTATGTGCCCGCCGGCCGTTACCGCACCGCCAGCCTGTTCATGAAGAGCAACACCACGCTGTATCTGGAAAAGGGTGCTGTGCTGCTGGGCGATAACGACCGCACCCATTACCCCATTCTGCCCGGCGTGCTGCCCAGCGAGAACGAGGTGGACGAGTACTACCTGACCGGCTGGGAGGGCAACCCGCTGGACAGCTTTGCCGGCCTGTTGAACATCACGCAGGTGCATGACGTGGTGGTGACCGGCGAGGGCACGCTGGACTGCGATGCCCAGAACGGCGACTGGTGGGTGAATCCCAAGGTCAAGCGCATCGCATGGCGTCCCCGCGCCGTGGCTGCGGTGGACAGCGAGAACGTCTGCCTGCACGGCATCACGGTGCAGAACAGCTATTCGTGGACCATCCACCCCATCTTTGTCAAGCATCTCGACCTGCTCAACTTCAACATCAACAACCCCTACAACGCCCCCAACACGGACGGCATCGACCCCGAGAGCTGCGAGTATATCCGCATCATCGGCATGAACATCCATGTGGGTGACGACTGCATCGCCATGAAGGCCAGCAAGGTCTTTTTGGGCATGAAGCTGAAGCGCAGCTGCGAGCACACCGTCATCCGCAACTGCCTGCTGGACAAGGGTCACGGCGGCATCGTCATCGGCAGCGAGATGAGCGGCGGCGTCAAGGATATGGTGGTGACCCAGTGCCTGATGGACCACACCGACCGCGGTCTGCGTGTCAAGACCCGCCGCGGCCGCGGCAACACCGCCGTCATCGACGGGCTGGTGTTCCGCAATGTGGAGATGCGGGGCGTCAAGGCACCCTTTGTCATCAATATGTTCTACTTCTGCGACCCGGACGGCCACGGCCCCTATGTGCAGTGCCGCGAGCCGATGCCGGTGGACGAGTACACCCCCAAGCTGGGCAGCCTGACCATGGAGAACATCGTGGCCACCGATGCCCAGTTCGCGGGCTGCTACTTTGATGGCCTGCCGGAGCAGCCCATCGAGCGGGTGACCATGCGGGACGTGAGCATCACCTTCGACCCCAACGCCAAGGAGGGACAGGCCGCCATGGCCGACAACCGTCCGCTGGTGAAAAAGCTGGCCATCTATGCCGAGAACGTCAAGGAGATCGACCTGCACAACGTGAAGATCGAGGGCTACGAGGGCGAGCGGCTGCACTTTGCCAACGTAGGACATTTTGAGGAGGACTGACCCATGACCCATGAAGAGATCCTGTCCATGCTGGGCGACTATGTGGACTACCTGATCGCCAATTCCAGCGCCGAGACACCGATGTGGAACATCGAAAAGGTGCGCAGCGGCAAGCCCAACAAGTGGAACTACATCGACGGCTGCATGATCA
>OHPW01001440.1_pt1 | contig 13123 bp, 11 predicted proteins | sample 1577771 | NCBI WGS metagenome assembly OHPW01 (sample SAMEA3879608, study PRJEB24766) | human gut metagenome | biome: human-associated habitat; feature: feces | place: USA | collected 1985/1987
TTAGAGCTTGGCGTATTGCTAATGAGAATCCGGTAAAGAGTATTAAAGTTGAGTAGTGTATTTGGAAAAAGGAGAGCGGGATGATATGTGTTGGGTATCATCCCGCTTTTTTCTTTTTACCTGATTCCTGTGAAATTTACATTGACACCATCCAATGTGCCTTTTAAGAAGTTTCCGGCCAACCATATATTTTCAAAATATGAAATGTCACTGGGACCGTAAACCATACGGATACATGTCTGTGCGCTGTTATCCCATCTCCATTCAAAATTGTATCTGTCTTCGGTTACATAGCCGTTTCGATGTTCTATTTGTATGATGTCTGTGCCTGTTCTATTTTCGTAAAAGTCTAGTCGTTGTGTGTAGTATTCACCGTCTTGTTCCCAAGTTTCCTGCCAGGTCCGGCTGCATAGTTCCCGAGTGGTTCTGTAATATATTTCGCTGTAATCATCATCATCGTACCAACTTTCTATGGATACTTCACAGGAGGTTAGGTTAACCATTATTATCAGTACAACTACCATTCCGAAGTATTTCAGTATTTTTGTTCTCATATCCGTTAATTTTAAAATTTGTTTTTCTTATGTCACAAAGATAAGTGGAGGGAATGATACAATAAACGGAATATTCCTATTTGTAAAGGAGAGTTTCCCTATTTGTAATAGGAAAATTCCTATGGTGAGGAGAGGGGAATAAGGTCTGTCTTATTTCTTTTACTATTAAACTGTAAGTTACAAAAAGAGGCTGTCCATTGGTGAGACAGCCCTGATAATTTCCGAAAAATGATAATAGGATATTTCTATATATTTTTAATTATCCTTGTTTGGGTATTATCTGCGTTTTTTTGAAGAAAGAAGTGGTGCTTCCTGTACTTGCTTCATTACTCTCAAGAGATTACCTCCCCAAATCTTCCTTAAGTCTTCTTCTGTATATCCTTTTTCAATCATTTTTATGGTCAGATTAATTAAGTCATTATCTCCTTTACATCCTTGCAGACCACCACCGCCATCAAAGTCTGTACCTATTCCTACATGGTCTATGCCGGCTACTTTAATCATGTGGTCCAAATGTTCGGCAGCATCACAAACGGATGCGGCTTTTGGGTTTTTATTGATATAGGCATCAAGGAGACATAACTGTGCCACTCCGCCATTTTTCGCTAAGGCACGGAGTTGTTCGTCTGTCAGATTACGGTCATGGTCGCATAAAGCCTTTGACGAGGAATGAGAGGCGATGATAGGTTGTGTACTATATTTTATCACATCCCAGAAAGTACCTTCACTGGCATGTGATATGTCTATCATAATACCTAACCGGTTCATTTCCTTCACTACCTCACGACCAAACTGTGTCAATCCTTGAGTCGCATCTTCCGTATGAGTGGACGAATGGCAAATATCGTTATCATAAGAATGGCAGAGAGTTATATAATTAACTCCCATCTGTTTGTATTTTTTTATCCCAATTATATACTTTAATGCACCAATCACACAAAAATAAAAGCCGCACCCAAATTCAAACTTAGGTGCGGCTATTTTAGAAAAATTTATTATATCCATATTATTAATTCATACTAACAGAAAACAATATAGTTAAAATAACAAGTTATATTAGCATTTTCTTTTTGCAATCTTATATCACCTGTTGTACCATTAAAACTAACCTTAAGTGTATTTTTTAGCTCAAGTTTTTTTAACGTAAACTCAACATCATAAATCTTTATATCAAATGTCATAACAGCACCATTATCAGCTTTAGGAATTAATAAACATGACGGTATTGGTATATATGGAGTTCTATTATTCCATTCTGAAATTGTATTTTCTATCCATATAAACAAATAATTCCAAGGTGCTCCACCAGGGTTTACGGTATAATCAGAATTATCAAAAGTAATACTACGTGATTGCCAATTCAAGTATTCTTTAAATCTTGCATTTATATCCGCTTTTGTAGGACACTCATTTGATGCCAAATCATTCCAAGCCATAATGTGCCTCCTTCCTGCTCAGGATTTTACAATTTCCTTTAAGATGTTTAACACATTTACGAGGTGGTACACCAATGGTGGATTTCGTCACTTGATTACCTAAATGGGGGGGGGGATATTAGGAATCTTTCTTTACACATAAATCTGTATTTCAATTTATGATTTATATATGTATAAAACAAGACCGTATCTCAATACTTATACTTTGATACGGTCTTGCCAAAATTCTCTATATTCAAATCATTTCTTCAACACTTTAGCTATTTTTCCAAATAGTCCAGCTTTTTTATAATCCCATTCTTCTGCTTTCTTTTCAAAATACGGTATCATCTTATTGTGCTCATCCAGACATTTCAATCTCATCAATTTAGTATCAAATTCAGTCCGACACCTACGATAATCTTCTTCATCCATTGACTTCAACAATGGGCCTAATATAGGTATAGGAGGAGCAGGTGCAAAATATTCTGCTACATCTTCTACCAAATGGGAAAGTCTGTCTATCAGTTTTTTTACTTGTACATCGGTTGTTTTATTTTCATCTTTATTTGTATTCTCTATCTTTTCCACCTTCTTCACAACTTCTACCTTCTTTTGGGAAAAAGCTTCAAACGGGAACATATAAACTACTGAACATTGTTCAATGGCAGAATTAGACTTCAAATAAGCAGAAACATAAGGCTCATTACCCAAAATGTCCTTATTATCTCTTTTGTTTTCATTTCTCGCCTTAGCATTCCAACGGAAATCGCTATCAACCATTGAATTAGCCCAAGTACACCAAGCAATAGTACCCCCTACCATCCAAACTTTAAAATACTTATCGCCTTCTTCTCCCGCATATTCAAATGCTTTCTGCGGACTCAAAATGATAATATCACTTTGATTAATATCCGTAAAATTAACTTGCTTTCCTTTACGCAAAGCATTCACGATTTTATCAAACAATACTTCATTGTTTGCTTTCAAATACTCTAAAACTGAATTTTCATTATTGCTCATATCTTCTCATTTTAATGTTTCTACCCAATTATCAAATTTCCGATAAACCACACTGCAAAAGCTGTCATATTGGCTACACCAAGTTTCTTTATAAAGATACCGAATGCAGAATTTACCCAAAAATCTCTTGGGGCAATCGTTACTTCCACACTCAAAGCATATCCTATAAAGAATGCTATAATACCAAATACTCCAGCAAGTCCCGAAGCTGCACTTTCAGCCCAAAACATAATATCTATTGCAACTAATGCAATGATATTCAATACTAACAATACGAATGTTATACAACCCATAATTCTACTATTTTAATGATTCAACAATTTCATCTACATATACATTTGCAACATTTTCAGTTGTTGCTTTAATATCTTCTAATATTGGAAACCTTTTGACTATCGCTCCTCGTGCAGTTCCCGACAAATGCGGCAACATTATTGATTTGGCATTTACCACACATTTATCTAAAACCTCTTTCGCTTTCTTACCTAAACAAACACAAAGATTTGGTCTCACTAAGTCTAATTCTTTTTGCAATATATCAGTATATACCTCTAATTTACTTTCTAAACAGGTTTTAGACATTTCTCTATCATGTACAAAATACTTATTCGCATCAGTCAGGTATATTGCAAACTCTTTCTTAATCAGACTATTAATCAACAAATCTGCCATTTTACCACCACTTCCACTTTTTCTATGGGTTGCATCATGCAGCCCAAATGGACTTGATACTATCGCATCATGGCATTCTTCATACCATTTCGCATCACGTAACGGGTCTTGCGCAATAAGCATAATTCGGACATTATCGACTTGAACATTAAACCAAGTCGGCAAATCCAAACCTATTGCACCTTTATCTGTAAAATCTTTTCTAAACAATGGATTCAAAATGGGAATACAAACAGAGGTAGTATCTGTATATCCATTAAAAGGCTTCAAATCATCGGAAAACTCTTTTTGCCATTCTGCATACGAGAAGTCATAGCACTTTCTCATTTGCTTATAACGAGCCTTTAACATATCTAATTGCTGAATACCCAACAATTCATCAGCAACTAACTTTGGAATATCATCCGACAAATGACAATCATTGCAGAAGACTGTTATCATACACAATCACTTTGCGCTCCCCCAGTCTCAAAGAAAGCATTTTCTAAAATAGGGAAGGCGCAAGACTGTTATCAAATTCCGTCAATGGGTTCTGGACTACCTCTGCACCGAAAAATGAAAACAGCTCACGCCTTTGGCTGTATATCAACACATCAGTGCTATATATGCAAACCAAAGGGAGCATTCTTTCATATTCCTCAGTGCAGGTGAATTGTCCAGATTCATTGACAAGGAATAAGCTAAACGCTTCCTAAACTATGTCTGTCCCTCTTGGGACAATGCAAATATAGGAACTATTTAGCAAAAATGCTACTTCGTGAACTGCTCTTTTTCTATTTTCAATTCAAATTTACCTATTCTTATGGGGAAATCAAACTTTGATACTTTAATCTTTTATATGCTGACATCGTAAAATAAGTAAATCTTTCAACATCTGTTAGTCCTCTCGTATTATATCTAAATGCAAATTCATCACAGTATTTATCCAAATGCTTTGGACTTACTTTATGATATATTCCTAATATTCCACGTTTCAAGTGTGACCAAAATCCTTCAATACTATTGGTATGGAATCCGTCTTTTACATATTCACCAGTACTATGTTCAACTACTTTATGAATATAATTTTTCGATATTCCAGTATAACCTTTCCATCCATCTGTTATAACGGTAGAACCTTCCTTGACTAAAGTATTGATTATCGTTTTCAAAACCTTTCCACCGGTATTTGGAACAACGGCTGTATAGGCCATTCCATTAGATAATAGACCTACTACGGGAGTCTTTACTTTAAGGCTTCTTCCTTGTGCATTCTTTACTCTACCTTTATTCTTACCACCGACATAGGTTTCATCAACTTGTGTCATATCATTAAATTGAACTACAAGCTTGTCTTTCAAATTATGTCTTATCCGTTCCAACATAAACCAAGCTGTTTTCTGTGTTACATCTATATCCTTAGATAATTGTATGCTACTTATTCCTTTCTTATGGGCTAAGAATATATACAATGCATAGAACCATTTCTTTAATGACACATGACTACCTTCAAACATTGTACCAATAGTAACCGTAAATCTTTTCTTACATCGTTTACATTTATATAGTCCTTTAAATTCTCCATTAGACTTTAACTTATAATGCTCTTTCGTTTGACAATTACAGTGTGGGCAAATCGGTTCTCCACGCCATTTAATATCTTCAAGAAATTCTCTGCATGATTTTTCATCATAAAAGGATTTCATCAAATCAATAAATGACTTTACTTCTCGCATTTGTTTATTCTTCTTTATTATTTCTACAATATTGATTATTTCTGTTTCCAATTGACATGTTATTTTTATTATATAAATATAATAAAAAATCCTAACATATAAAACATAAGTGATTAAAAATTAGATACTTAAATAAACAATTGGATATAATTATCATATACATATATCCTGTAATTATTGCTCATTTATAATCATTAACCAAGTGCTTCCAGTACGATACTTGGAACACTTGGTTTTTACTACCATGAAAACTACTTTGGCGAATTATACCCAAATCCAATCTCAAGTGTTATCTACTTAGGATTCTTTAACAAAATTCTTTGATTCACTTGAAAACACGGTTAAAAACAGAACTTGACTGCCGTAAACAATCAAGTTCTTAATGCAAATTTACCAATCTCCCTTAATCAATTCGATTAAGGACTTAATCAGCCAAATGCGGTATAATATTTGGTAGATTTTTACTGTAAAACATAAAACGCTGTGAAGCGTTCTAATCAATTCTTTTAATTTTTTCATAATTATAATCTCTCCATTTGAGGAGATTACAGTATTTATTTACCGCTTTTTACCAAATTTGGCTGATTTACATAAAGGAGCATTATTTAACCTTTATAAATCGGTTTTCTGATACTGAAAACCGATTTTTTTATCGAATTTCGACTATTATCTATGATATTAGAAACAAAGTTTAACAGAACTAACGTTTTGATTCACTTGAAAACGGGCATAAAAAATAGGGAAACCTAAAAGATTTCCCCATTGAAATAAGATATAAATAGATAGAATTAAAATTAGTACATTAAAGTATATAATTGGGTTTTTTATATTCTTTAGGTCCTTGCCGATGGCGTAACCATTCTCGATCCCTATAAAGAAAGCTTTCTTGCCTTCATTCTTTAAACGTACCAAATCCTCTTCCGTAAGGGCGATGCCGCAAAAATCTTTGTATTTTGCTACTTCGTCATAAATGGATTGAATCAATAGGGTGGTGCTTTCTACGGCTTTTTGTGAAGATACGTCATCTCGTTTCCCCTGCCATATAAATGCGGCTAGGAACTGTGCGTCCAATTTGCCTTCCTCCATTTTGGGGATGCTGACCATGTTGTCTTTTCTCAAGCCTACGCTGTAACCGTTTTTAAACCAAAGAGGAGTATCTGTATGAGTGTCAATGGATAGAATGCGGCTGTGAATTTTTTTAGCTAGGTTGAATGTATCAGCCTTGTTCACCAGGAATTTAAATAATTTATGCATGGTGGTATCTCCGGCAGCTGTAAATATTTCCGGATGAAATTGCACACCTATCATTTGCCGTATGGGATAAGCTTCTATAGCTTCCGCTATGCTGTCGGGTGCCCAAGCCGTGATTTTGAATCCCGGTGCCAATTCCCGGATAGCCTGATGATGGAATGTATTGACTTGCAGCACTTCTTGTCCTGTAATTTCTGCCAACTTGCTTTCCTTTATGATGGATATCGGATGGGTGGGGGTAGTGCCGGATTCTTTTTGGCGATGGTTGACACTTGAAGGATGTTGCGTGGGCAGATCTTGATATAAAGTTCCACCGAAAGCTACATTCATTAATTGTAGCCCCCTGCAAATTCCTAATATGGGAATATTCCGATCTGCGGCCATTTTCAGCACCATCAAGTCGAAGGTATCCCGGGCGGGGCTTACTTCTTCCAGTTTTTCATAAAGAAGGTCGCCATAATACATTGGTTGGATGTCTTCTCCACCTGTAAAGACAATTCCGTCCAGTCGGGATACAATTTGACGCAGTATTTCTACATTATCCGTTACAGGTATCATGTAAGGAATTCCTCCAGAGAGAATGACTGACTGTACATATGCCGTGTTTACGGCTGTCCGTTTCGGACTTATATCTGTGGAAATTCCAATCAAGGGAAACCTTTTTATTCCGGGAATCAATTCGGAATCCACTTTTTGATTCAACCGGACGAGTGCTTCGGACAAAGGATCCTTTTGACTTTTTTGTGCTTGTACATGGCAACATCCCAAAGCTAACAGTAATACTAAGAGGCATTTGTTTTTCATATGAATATAGATTTTGTCTTGCAGGCAAATGTATAAACTATGTTTTTATTGAAAAAATAAAATGCCATAAAAATAGAGTAGGAGGTACTTATTCCAAGCACCTCCCACCTTTATATTCAGAAAATATTCAATTTACTTCATATCTTCCACAGCAGCCTGCGCCGCAGCCAGTCTGGCAATAGGCACGCGGAACGGAGAACAAGACACATAGTTCAAACCAACTTTGTGACAGAATTTCACTGATGAAGGCTCACCACCATGCTCACCGCAGATACCGCATTTCAAATCAGGACGAACTGAACGGCCTTTATCTACAGCCATTTCAATCAGCTGGCCCACACCATTTTGGTCGAGTACTTGGAATGGGTCTACTTTCAGAATCTTCTTTTCCAGATATACCGGCAAGAAAGAAGCAATATCGTCACGGGAATAACCGAATGTCATCTGGGTCAAGTCATTGGTACCGAATGAGAAGTATTCTGCACGGCTGGCAATGCGGTTGGCTGTCAGCGCAGCACGCGGAATTTCAATCATGGTACCTACCTTGAACGGAATTTCCATACCTTCTTTTTCAAATAATGCTGCTGCTGCATCACGGATCACCTTTTCCTGAGCTTCGAATTCATACAGGATACCGGTCAAGGGAACCATAATTTCGGGATGCGGATCATATCCTTCTTTCTTCAGTTCAATTGCAGCACCTAGAATCGCTTGAGTCTGCATCTCTGTGATTTCGGGATAGGTGTTACCCAAACGACAGCCGCGGTGACCTAACATCGGATTGTGTTCACACAGGCTTTCCACACGTTTTTTGATTTCCTGTACGGTTACGCCCATTGCCTTAGCCATTTCTTCCTGACCTTTTGCATCATGGGGAACGAACTCATGCAAAGGAGGATCGAGCAGACGAACATTTACCGGACATCCGTCCATAGCCTTGAAGATACCTTTGAAGTCGGCTTTTTGGAAGGGGAGCAATTTAGCCAATGCTTTTCTACGTCCTTCTACATCCGGTGACAGGATCATCTCACGCATAGCGACAATCTTTTCAGCATCAAAGAACATGTGTTCCGTACGGCAAAGACCGATACCTGAAGCACCAAAAGCGCGGGCCACTTCCGCATCATGCGGAGTATCAGCGTTAGTGCGGACATTCAGCTTGGTGTATTTGTTGCAAAGATCCATCAATGCAGCGAAATCGCCTGAAACTTCGGCTGCTTTGGTTTCCACTTTACCTTTATATACTTCACCGGTAGTACCGTTCAGAGAGATGAAGTCACCTTCTTTTAAAGTAATACCTTCAATTTCTACGGTACGTGTCTTATAATCTACATTGATAGCACCAGCACCCGATACGCAGCACTTACCCATACCACGGGCCACAACCGCAGCGTGAGATGTCATGCCGCCACGTGCAGTCAGGATACCTTCGGCAACGGCCATACCTGCCAGGTCTTCCGGCGAAGTTTCGATACGTACCATGACCACCTTTTTGCCATCGGCAGCCCATTTAGCAGCATCATCGGCGAAGAACACAATCTGACCGGTAGCGGCACCCGGAGAAGCGGGCAAACCACGAGTCAAAACTTTCGCTTCTTTCAACGCTTTCTTGTCGAACACAGGGTGAAGCAGTTCGTCTAATTTATTAGGTTCGCAACGCTCCAATGCTGTTTTTTCATCAATCATTCCCTGGCGCAACAAGTCCATGGCGATTTTTACCATGGCAGCTCCGGTACGTTTACCGTTACGGGTCTGCAAGAACCATAATTTACCTTCCTGTACGGTAAATTCCATATCCTGCATGTCGCGATAGTGGTTTTCCAGTTTGGTCTGCAGGGCATCCAGTTCTTTGTAGATTTCCGGCATAGCTTCTTCCATAGAGGGATATTTGGCTACGCGTTCTTCTTCAGAAATACCTGCACGTTCTGCCCAACGCTGAGAACCGATTTTTGTGATTTGTTGCGGGGTACGGATACCGGCTACAACATCTTCACCTTGTGCGTTGATCAAATATTCGCCATTAAACAAATCCTCACCGTTACCTGCGTCACGAGAGAAGCAAACACCGGTAGCCGAAGTATCACCCATGTTACCGAATACCATGGCTTGTACGCTTACAGCAGTACCCCATTCGGCAGGAATACCTTCCATTTTGCGGTAAAGAATGGCGCGTTCGTTCATCCAGCTGCGGAATACAGCACAAATGGCACCCCAAAGTTGTTCGTATGCACAGGTCGGAAAATCTTGTCCGGTCTGTTCTTTTACAGCAACTTTAAAGCGTTTAACCAGTTCTTTAAGGTCTTCCACTTCCAATTCGTTGTCGAGCTTCACACCTTTTTCTTCCTTTACTTTTTCGATAATTTCCTCGAAAGGATCGATGTCTTCCTTGTTCACCGGTTTCATACCCAATACCACGTCACCATACATTTGTACGAAACGACGGTAAGAATCCCATGCGAAACGGGGGCGTCCGGTCTTGCGGCTCAAGCCTTCCACCACTTCGTCATTTAAACCTAAATTAAGGATGGTATCCATCATACCCGGCATAGAAGCGCGGGCACCCGAACGTACAGAAACCAGTAACGGGTTCTCTACATCTCCAAACTTGGAATTCATCAGATTTTCGATGTTGGCGATAGCTTTCTCAACATCCGCTTTCAGCAGTTCTACTACTTTATCTTTACCTAACTCATAATATTCGCTACAAACTTCTGTGGTGATTGTAAATCCCGGAGGTACGGGAACACCGATTAGATTCATTTCAGCCAGGTTAGCGCCTTTTCCACCAAGCAGATTTCTCATGTCTGCTTTTCCTTCAGCTTGTCCATTACCAAAGGTGTAAACTCTTTTTTTATCCATAATAAATGTATTTAAAGTTAACTCGCTCAAAAAATGTAATCGCAAAACTATACATATTTTAGTTATCTCCAAACCTTTTACTGAAAAAAAATAGTGGAAATTGCAATTTCTACTTTGCAATTTTAATATCTTACGATTTATGAGGCAATATTCAGGGAAAATGCTTAAATTTGTCCCCAAATTAACTTATTCAGAAAAGTGGCTAGAAAGAAGAAAGAACTTCCATTATTAGAGAAGATAACCATAACAGATGTAGCTGCCGAAGGAAAAGCTTTGGCGAAAGTGAATGACCTGGTAGTATTTGTGCCTTATGTAGTGCCCGGTGATGTGGTGGATTTACAAGTGAAGCGTAAGAAAAATCATTATGCAGAAGCTGTGGCTGTGAAATTCCATGAGTATTCTCCTGTGCGTGCAGTACCCTTCTGCCAGCATTATGGTATATGTGGTGGTTGTAAGTGGCAGTGTCTGCCATATACAGAACAAATAAAGTATAAGCAAAAGCAGGTGACGGATAATCTGACCCGTATCGGCAAGATCGAATTGCCGGAAATTTCACCTATCATAGGGTCGGAAAAAACGGAGTTTTACCGTAATAAGTTGGAATTTACGTTTTCTAACAAACGTTGGCTGACAGAGGAAGAGGTAAAGGAAGATGTGAAGTACGATCAGATGAACGCCGTAGGTTTCCACATTCCCGGTGCATTTGACAAGGTACTGGCTATAGAAAAGTGCTGGTTACAGGATGATATCAGCAACCAGATACGCAATGCGATTCGTGACTATGCATACGAACACAATTATTCTTTCTTTAATCTGCGTTCTCAAGAAGGAATGCTTCGCAACTTGATGATCCGTACTTCGAGTACGGGTGAGCTTATGGTGTTGCTGCAATGCAAGATTGTGGAAGAGAGCGAAATGGATCTGATGAAGCAACTGCTGGCTTTCGTGGCAGAACGTTTTCCGCAGATTACTTCCTTATTATATGTAGTCAATAACAAATGCAATGATACCATTAACGATCTGGAGGTAATGGTGTTCAAAGGCAACGATCATATTTTCGAGGAAATGGAGGGGTTGCGCTTCAAGATAGGAGCAAAATCATTTTATCAGACTAATTCCGGACAGGCGTATAATCTTTATAAGGTGGCCCGTAATTTTGCCGGATTGACCGGTAAAGAATTGGTGTATGATCTTTATACAGGGACTGGAACCATAGCCAACTTTGTTTCACGCCAGGCAAAGAAAGTGATTGGTATCGAATATGTGCCTGAAGCAATAGAAGATGCTAAAGTGAATTCGGCAATTAATGGCATTGACAATACCTTATTTTATGCCGGTGACATGAAGGATATCCTCACTCAGGAGTTTATCAACCAACATGGTCGTCCTGATGTTATTATCACTGATCCTCCGCGTGCCGGAATGCACGATGATGTGATTAATACAATTCTTTTTGCTGAACCTCAGCGGATTGTGTATGTTAGCTGTAATCCTGCCACCCAGGCACGTGATTTGTCTTTGTTAGATGCCAAATACAAGGTGATGGCCGTGCAACCCGTAGATATGTTCCCTCATACGCATCATGTGGAAAATGTGGTGTTGCTGGAAAAAAGAGGATAATCCGGATAGTTCAATTATAAATTGTTTAAACAGTAAATAGAATTATGTCAAGAGGTAAGAATAGTGATTCCGGCAGGCCAAAGGCGAGAAGTGTTGCCCGATATACTATATATAATGTGACGGAGCCCGCTGAGCTGATGGATTTTCTGATGCGGAAAATGGCGGGAATCAGTCGTAGCAAGGTAAAGGCGTTGCTTGCCAACCGCGTGATTTTGGTAGATAATGTGATTACTACCCAATATAATTTCGCATTGAAACCAGGTATGAAAGTGCAGATATCCAAGGTGAAGAATAATCGTGAGTTTAAACATCCGATGCTGAAACTGGTATACGAGGATGCTTATATCTTGGTGGTGGAAAAGAAGGAGGGACTGCTTTCTGTCAGCACAGAACATCAGAAGGAGCGTACTGCACAACATATTTTGAATGAGTATGTAAAACGTTCACATCGTTTCAACCGCGTATTTGTAGTACATCGTCTGGACCGTGAAACTTCGGGGTTGATGATGTATGCCAAAGATGAAAAAACCCAGAATACTTTACGTGATAATTGGCATGATATTGTGACGGACCGCCGTTATGTGTCTATCGTTTCTGGTGATATGGAGAAAGATTACGGTACTGTAGAGTCTTGGTTGACCGACCGGAAATTGTATGTCTATTCCAGTCCTGTAGATAATGGGGAAGGTAAGTTTGCGGTCACTCATTATAAAACAATAAAGCGGGCCAATGGATATTCATTGGTGGAGTTGGATTTGGAAACAGGACGTAAGAATCAGATTCGTGTGCATATGTTGGATTTAGGTCACCCTGTTGTTGGTGACCGGCGCTATGGCAGTGAGTGTGATCCTTTAGGACGATTGGCGTTACATGCCTTCAAGTTATGTTTCTATCATCCGGTAACAAAAGAGTTGATGGAGTTTGAAACTCCTTATCCTACGGCATTTAAAGGATTAATGCAGAAAAAATAGAAAGTTTCTTCTGTTAAAATTAAATATAAGGCTTCTTTGCATTTATTTTGGGCAGAGGTTAAGAATAAAAAAGCAATATCCATCCATTTACCAAACTGTAGACGGATGGATATTGTTGTTTTTAGAGATTTGGCAGTTTCATTATTAAATTGCCTTTCTTAATGCAAGAATGGTCATGTAGTCCGTAAGCATTCGGCCTCGTGCGTGTTTCTCTCCAAGTTATAATAAAGTCAAAAGCC
>OHPW01001442.1_pt1 | contig 13108 bp, 10 predicted proteins | sample 1577771 | NCBI WGS metagenome assembly OHPW01 (sample SAMEA3879608, study PRJEB24766) | human gut metagenome | biome: human-associated habitat; feature: feces | place: USA | collected 1985/1987
TTAGCAACACTTCATTTTAGATATTTAACCTGTCTACTTGACAGGGGGCATATCAATAGCTTAACTCCTGTTTTGTGTTATAAAATATAGTTATTATTCAGTAAATGTTCCAACCAATTTAACAAGCATAGCAACGGTCATATCCATGCCTTCAACAGTAATATGTTCATAAGGACCGTGGTATGCGTGTCCTCCAGTTCCAAGGTTAGGGCATGGAAGTCCTTTGAAGCTTAACTGACAGCCGTCTGTTCCCCCTCGGATAGGAAGAATAAGCGGTGTTATATTAGCCTGCTCACAAGCTTTCTTTGCATTATCAATAAGATTCATGCAGCCCGCAATGATTTCGGACATATTCTTATACTGGTCTTTAATGGTGAGCGTAACAGTTCCCTTGCCCCATTTCTCATTCATATTCTTTTCGATTAATCGCAGAGTATTTTTCTTTGCTTCAAATAAATTCTTATCATGGTCTCTTACTATATAATTAAGCGAAGCCTCACTGACATCGCCAGACATGCTGACAAGATGGTAGAAGCCCTCATAATCTTCTGTGCCGCGAGGGGTTTCCATAGCAGGAAGTGCATTGTTAATCTCCATTGCAACAAGACTGGCATTAATCATGGTGTCTTTGGCAGAACCTGGGTGTACATTGAAGCCTTTTATATGAAAATCCGCTTTGCATGCGTTGAAGTTTTCGTACTGAATCTCGCCTTCTGTGTCGCCGTCAATTGTGTAGGCGTATTTGGCACCGAACTGTTCTATGTTAAAATGTTCTGCTCCCATGCCGATTTCTTCATCAGGTGTGAATGCTACACATATTGTTCCATGAGGTATATTGCCTTTCTGCAAATGTTCTATCATAGTCAGGATTTCAGCAATACCTGCTTTGTCATCAGCACCAAGTATAGTGCTTCCGTCTGATGTGATAAGTGTGCGTTCCTTAAGAGTGCCAAGATGAGGAAAATCATGCACAGACAGAGTTATCCCGGCAGGAAGTGTAAGTGATTCACCATTGAAATTCTCTGTTATAACAGGTGTAATATCGTGATTGCAATAATCGGACACGGTATCCATATGTGCAATAAATCCGATAGCAGGTGCATTTTCATAACCTTTGGTTGCCGGAAGCTTACCATACAGGTAACACATATCGTCAAGTACAATGTCCGATAAATTCAATCCTTCCATCTCATTTTTTACAAATCTGGCTAACTCAAACTGGCATGCAGATGAGGGAGTTGTTTCACTGTTTTCGTCACTTGGTGTACGGAAAGTGACATATTTTAATAATCGTTCATAGGCTTTCATGATAATTCTCCATTCTGTGGATTGATATTCATATATTAACATATTCTGGTGGAAATATACGGATTATGCGAAAAAAAGCAGAAGATAATAATCTTCCGCTTAGTGATTAATATTATTCTGCCTCTGCAGCCGTTACAGCTTCTGTTGCATCAGCATTTTTTCTAACAAATATTGCCCTAAATATAAGCCTTACAAATGGTCCGCAATAGAACATCTGATAGCAGATTGCCATAGGGAAGTTCATTGCCCATGTTTTAACCCACATGCCAAAGGATGGCTCTTTGAAAAGGAATGTAGCTACGAGACTCATAATTGGACACATAATGCAGCATATACATATTGATATTGCATATGTGATGAACTGTGGTCTGTCAGTTGGACGCATAACAGTGAAAGCAAGCATTTTAGCTATCTTTCCTACAACGAAGAATTCGAGTACGAATGCAATTGGAACCATGATTGGCAATTCATGTGTTGCAGCTAAGAAAGTAGTACCATTTACAGTACCTGTGTTGAGGGCAACATTATATACGACCATTCCATAGACCATAATTGTTGCCATAATAATTGTGAAAACAACATCCTGAAACTTGTTTTTTGGCATAAAAAAATCCTCCTTAAATAATAACCTAAGCAAAACATGTGTTGTTCGTTATCATCCGGGGGATGTGTCGTTTCCAATATAACCATATTTAATTGTGCCGTGGTATAGTATCATAAAATTAATAAATATGTCAAGTACTTGATTTTTTAAAAATCAGGTCCAGAACTTTATAAATAAATTGTGATTAAAAAGTGAAGAATAAACATTCATTTTAATATCGTTCGTGTCGAAAAAATGTCATTTCATGTAAATGACATTTTTTTTGATGCCTTTTATTGTATAATACCACTAAGATAAAATGTATTTTTGTAATGCTTTATGGTATTGCATAGATACATTGAGTACAATAAAAGGAGGGAGAGTTTATGAAGTATTTAAACTTAAAAAAGATTACTGCGGTGGTATTGTCAATCGGAATGGTATTTTCAAGCAGTGCCGTTACCGGGTTTGCGGCAGATAACAGTAAAAAGATAGCTACGATTCCTAGCAGCTATATTAATAAAGTGGCAGAAGATATTGATAATAAATATTTTTATGATGGAACATATGTTGATGATTGGGGGCATACACGTAAGGGCAGGCAGCTTGGAGCGACATATACAAAGGAGTCAACTGAATTTTTGTTATGGGCACCTGCGGCAACATATGTAAAAGTTAATATTTATGCAACAGGTGATGATAATGACAGCAATGCACGTGATATAGGAACTTATGCATTAGAGAAAATGCTTGTAAATGGGGAATGGAATGGCCTCTGGATTATAACACTTATTGGTGATTGGGGCGGATTGTATTATGACTATACGATTACCACAACAGATATTACCCATATTGGCAGCGACAGAACAACAAAATATAAAATTCAGGACCCATATTCGGTTGCGGTAAGCAAAGACGGAAAGCGTTCGTATATAACAGATACATCTTCAGTATCTCCTGAGGGTTGGGACAGCGACAGACATGTGTATGTTGATTCGACAAAAGCAAATACTGTTTATAAAATAAGTGTCAAGGATTTCTCGTCAGATACCGCATCGGGCATGACTGCAGGCGGAAAGTACAGTGCTTTTACGGAAAAGGGTGCAAAAGTAAACAGTGCGGGAGAACTTGTATCTGGCATTGATTATCTGAAGGAACTTGGCGTTACGACAGTACAGCTTGCACCGTTTGCGGATTTTGATGGCGACAGTGAGTATGAGATTTTAAATTATAATGTACCTGAGGCAAGCTATGCTTCCAATCCGTCAGACAGCAAGACTGTTATAAAAGAATGTAAAGAGATGATTCAGGCACTTCACAGTGCGGGATTTTCTGTTGTGATGGAGATGCCGTATACGCATGTCTCAGAGGAAAATCCTCTTGAAAAGTCGGTTCCGTGGTTTTATTACAGATTGAATACTGACGGTACAAGGTATACAACAAATACGGGATATGACAATGAGCTTGCCACAGAGCGGAAAATGTATCGTAGTTATATGATTAATTCCATGAAATATTGGGCAGAGGAATATCATGTTGATGGATTTTCACTGGATTTGATTGACTGTGTCAATGTGAAGTACAAAGGTTCTTCGTATGTATATAAATGGCTGGATGAGATAAAGACATCACTGGCAAAGGAAGATGCCAATCTGGTTATATGGGGAGATAATTATACAAAGGAAGAAAGACAGAATAAAACTTCCTTTTATGATGAAATAATCGGCAGCACAGGTGGCACTTATGGCGAAAGAAACGAAAAAGCCGTAAAAATATACAAGCAGAAAGCAGCAATGAAATATGCTAAGCCGGGAACTTTGTTTATGGATGGCGGAGAAGAAATGTGTAACAGCGTTGAGGGAACAACTCTTGCAGACAGCAGTTACGTTGAATGGAAGGATTCAGCAGAGTACGCAGATGTAGTCTCATATTACAGAGGACTTATGGAGATACGAAAGGCATTTTCACCGCTTGCGAAAAGCCAGACAATAAAAAATTCTGAAGCTTATGTGCTTGCAGGTACAAAAGACGACGAGTGGAATACTATGGCAGTATTAAATAATGAGTCAGATGTGTCAAAAGAAATTACAATTCCTGTTCAAGGAAGAGCTGCTACGGACTGGGTTGTTATTGCAAATGGCGAAAGTGCGGGAGTTGTATCACTTGGTGAAGTCGCAGGCTCCGTTATAACTGTATCTGCGTATACTACAATGATTCTTGTAGATAAGGAAAGCTTTGATGATGTGGCTGTAACATCAGGCAAAGGAAAAGTAATTGTTAATTATGTGATAAAAGACAGTGAGCAGAAGTTACGTGAATCGATTACACTTCAGGGTACATCGGGAACGAATTATGCGGTACCTGAAAATATTAAGATTCCATCAGGATATACTTTTTTAAGCAAGACAGGCGATGAAAAGGGTGTGTATACATCAGAAACACAGACAGTTACATATTATTATAATGCGATTAATCCGGATACAGTGGTAGACGGTATTAAAAATAATGGAGTATACTGCGAGAAGGCACAGTTTAAAGTAACTTCTTCCGATTATACACAGGTAATGGCAGGAAATAAAACGCTTACACCTGATGCGGACGGTATTTATACTGTATCTGCAGCAGATGGCACACAGACAATAACATTGACGGATAATGAAGGATACAGCATTTATCTGTCTGTTACCGTAAATGCGAATCATACAATTGATAACAGCGACTGTACGAAAGAATCAATATGCTCTGTCTGCGGGAAAATATTTCTAGCACAGGCAAATCATAAGTTCAGCGACACATGGACAAAAGACGATACTTATCATTGGAAAGTGTGTGAGAATGACGGCTGTACGGTAACAACAACAAAGACAAAACATAGTGGTACAGATGATGGTGATTGTACAACACCTGTAATTTGTGAATGTGGTGAGATTGTTACAGCAGCAAAGTCAGAACATATATATGGTGAATGGAAGTCAAATGGTAACGGCACACATACCCACAAATGTACAACGGCAGGCTGTACTATAGAAGAAACAGAAAGCTGTGTAGGCGGAGCGGCAACATGTAAAAAGAGAGCCGTCTGCACGGATTGTAATGCTGAATATGGTACTTTAAATCCTGCAAACCACAGTGGAAATCAGGTATGGGTACAGACAGAAAAAATTCATCAGAAAAAATATGACTGTTGTGGTGCAGAGGTAACTAATATAGCAGATCATATCTGGGAGAATGGACACTGCACGGTATGTGGATATGATTGTATTCATAAAGGCGGAAAAGCAACCTGCACGCAGAAAGCGGTTTGTGATACCTGCCATAGTGAATATGGAGAAATAAATGCAGACAATCATACAGGAACAGAAAAGTGGACACAGACAGCAACAACACATGAAAAGAAATATGATTGCTGTGGTAAAGTGACGATAGCACAAGAAAATCATAACTGGAAAGACGGTGCTTGTGAAACATGTGGTTATGTATGCGTACACAGCGGCGGAGAAGCAACATGTACAAAAGGTGCGGTTTGCGAAACATGTGGCAAGGAGTATACAGATAAAGATATGGCAAATCACATTGGAAAGTTAGTATGGGTACAGACAGAAAAAACTCATAGGCAGGCATATGATTGCTGTGATAAGGAAGTATCAACAAGTGAAGCACATGGTTGGAAAAACGGTGTATGCACGGTTTGTGATTATCAGTGTAAACACGCAGGCGGAAGTGCAACATGTGTGAAGAAAGCGGTGTGTACAATCTGCAGTGAAGAATATGGCACTTACAATATGAGTATGCATGAAGACTTGCAGTCAGTAGCGGCAAAGGCGGCTACCAGGACAGATGAAGGAAATATTGAATACTGGTATTGTAAAGATTGTGACAGATATTACATCAGGCAGGATGGGCTTGTTGAGATTGAAAAATCACAGACTGTGGTTGCAAAGATTACAGATACAACATCATTGACCGATACGTGTAAAGACGATAATACAGAGACAGTAAAAGAACAGGCGCCTGATACGGGAGATAATAAACATGTATTTGTATGGCTTCTTATGTTTGTAATAGGAGGAGCGGCAGCAGGATTAACGGTTAAAGGTAAAAAGCCAGAAAATTAATATTTTTTAAGGAGACCGGAATCTCGCTTACTGTGTGGGTGCGAGGTTCCGGTTTTTACATGTTTTGGTTTTATTCATTTCCTTATATTAATAAATGTGTCAAGTACTTGATTTTTTAAAAATCAGGTGTATACTATAAATAATTTAATACATATGGAACTTCAGGGCAGGGTGCAATTCCCTACCGGTGGTAAAGCCCACGAGCCGAGGCGTAAGCCAGAGCATGATTCGGTGTAATTCCGAAGCCGACAGTAAAGTCTGGATGGAAGAAGTGATATTAAAGTTAGTTATTCATAATGTAATCATAGTAGAATGAATGGCTGGCTTGAATGTGGATACTGGCTCTGAGATGAATTATTATCTCAGAGTTTTTTGATTGTCAGAGTAAGAATTTGATTATAGAAATTCGATATTTTGGCGTATGGCTTCTGAAGTGGTGAAATGAAACTGCTTTGGAAGCCTTTTTTATGTCTGGGCTGGATTTTGGTTGTGCTAGGATGTCTGTATTATTGAGGCGGAGTCTGGTCTGAAATGTTGGAACTGGCAATTGTGGCGGCAGCATATTACGGCGATTTAATTCTGAGCAATCTGGCGGCATATTATAGCAATTCAGAGCAGAATGGCAGCAGGTAAATTTGGTAAAAACCTATAAATGTAAGCTTTTTGAGAATTTGGTAGGTTTATTTTGGAGGAAAACCAAAGAAAACATATGGATTTACCTACTAAATGAGCTATAAACAATGAATTTATAGGTTTTTGAGGAATAAAAATGCGTTTAATATTATAGACAAGATAAAAAAAGACCTACTAAACCATTGAAAATGCGACTACTTATAGGTATCACGACTTTGAGCCGGTAAAATCAGGGAAACAGCAAGCACATTAAGAATGAAATTAAGATACAGCAAACAAGGGAAATAAGAATAGAGAAAATCAGGACAGAAAAAAGCAGAACAGAGAAAAGCTGGACAGGAAAGAACAGAAAGAAGGTGCAGATATGCAGCAGGAAATAAATAAGAATTTTTCAAAAGAAGATGAATTATATATGAGACGGGCAATTGAGCTTGCAAAGAGAGGAACAGGCTGGGTTAATCCCAATCCGCTGGTTGGAGCTGTAATTGTAAAGGACGACAGAATTATAGGTGAAGGCTGGCACAGGAAATATGGTGAACTTCATGCAGAAAGAGATGCACTTTCAAAATGTAAGGAAGATACCAATGGAGCAACCATATATGTGACACTTGAGCCATGCTGCCATCATGGGAAACAGCCGCCTTGCACTGAAGCACTTGTGCAGGCAGGGATAAGCAGGGTTGTGATAGGTTCGATGGATCCTAATCCCCTGGTAAGTGGGAAAGGTGTTAAATATTTGGAAGAACACGGGATTAAAGTTGAAGGTTGTGTATGCAATGAAGAATGTCTGGCGATGAATTATGTATTCTTTCATTACATAAGGAATAAAGAGCCATATGTTGTGATGAAAACAGCACAGACACTTGATGGAAAAATTGCCACATATAAGGGACTTTCCAAGTGGATTACAGGTGAGCAGGCAAGAGAAAATGTGCATGCAGACCGTCACAGATACGCGGCAATTATGGTTGGTGTCGGCACTGTGATTGCTGATAATCCAATGCTTGACTGTAGAAGTACAGCCGTAAGCAATCCTCACAATCCTGTGCGAATCATATGCGACAGCAGATTGAGAACTCCGCTGGACAGCAGAATTGTAAAAAGTGCAGGGCAGATACCAACAATAATTGCTACATGTAGTACCGACAGCGATAGGAAATCTTTATATGAAAATGCAGGCTGTGAAGTGATAATTACAAAAGAATCAGAGCAGCACGTTGACCTTAAAGAGCTTATGAACATACTTGGAGAAAAAGGTATCGACAGCGTGATTCTAGAGGGAGGCGGAACACTTAACTTCTCGGCATTGCAGGCTGGAATTGTGAAACGGGTTCAGACTTACATTGCACCTAAGATATTTGGCGGGGCAGACAGTAAGACAGCAGTTGAAGGTCAGGGTGTTGCAAATGTAGATGAAGCATATCAGTTGAGAAACAAGACAGTTCGTCTTCTTGGTGACGATATTCTGATTGAAGGAGAGTTGTAATGTTTACAGGAATTATTGAAGAAATCGGACATGTAAATAATGTAAAAAAAGGAACGGCGTCGGCAATCCTTACAATACAAGCAGAAAAAGTCCTTGAGGGAACACATATAGGAGACAGCATTGCTGTCAATGGTGTGTGCCTTACAGTGACAGGGATATATGATAATACATTTACTGCGGATGTAATGCATGAGACGCTGAACCGCTCATCACTTGGCAAGCTGGTGAGTGGCAGTGCTGTTAATCTTGAAAGGGCAATGGCAGCAGATGGAAGGTTCGGAGGGCATATAGTTTCAGGACATATTGATGGAACAGGAAAAGTTGCAGCGATAACCAAGGATGATAACGCGATATGGTATCAGATTAAGACAGACAGCGGAATATTAAAATATATTGTTGAAAAAGGTTCAGTTGCCATAGATGGAATAAGTCTTACGGTTGCCAAGACGGACAGCCAGAGCTTTTCAGTATCAATAATACCGCATACGGCAGGTGCGACAACGCTGTCACTTAGGAAAGTCGGTGATGTAGTTAATCTTGAAAATGATATTGTCGGTAAGTACATAGAGAAATTCATCACATTTGAAAAGGAAAAGCCGAAAAGCGGGATAACGAAAGAGTTCCTGCTAAAGAATGGATTTTAAAATATCAAAGGGAAAGGAAGGTAAAAGAAAATGTTTGAGTATAACACAGTAGAAGAGGCAGTTAAGGATTTACAGGATGGAAAGCTGATACTTGTCTCAGATGATGAAAGCAGAGAGAATGAGGGAGACCTGATATGTGCCGCTGAATTTGCAACTACTGAAAATGTGAATTTCATGGCGACATATGGAAAAGGACTTATATGCATGCCTATGAGTGGAGATTTGTGCAGGAAGCTGGGACTTACACAGATGGTTGCTGACAATACTGATAACCATGAAACTGCATTTACAGTGTCAATAGACCATGTTAAGACGACAACAGGAATATCGGCAGAGGAGAGAGGCTTTACTGCAAGAGCATGTGTGTCAGATGAAGCAAAGCCTGAGGATTTCAGAAGACCGGGGCATATGTTTCCACTACGTTCAAAACCTAATGGAGTTCTTGAAAGAAACGGACATACAGAGGCAACAGTAGACCTTATGAGAATAGCAGGACTTAAAGAATGTGGTCTGTGCTGTGAAATAATGAAAGCGGACGGAACAATGATGAGAAAAGAAGACCTCATAGAAATGTCCGAAAAATTCAATCTCAAATTCATAACAATTAAAGCAATTCAGGAATACAGAAAGAGACATGACAACCTGGTTGAGTGTGTGGCAGTTACAAGAATGCCGACAAAATATGGGGAATTCATGGCACACTGTTATGTTAATAAGTTAAATGGCGAGCATCATGTTGCATTGGTAAAGGGAGACATTGGTGATGGCAGCAATCTTTTGTGCAGGGTACATTCAGAGTGCCTGACTGGAGACGCATTTGGCTCAATGAAATGTGACTGCGGTCAGCAGCTAGCGTCAGCGATGACACAGATTAACAATGAAGGCAGGGGAGTACTTCTTTATATGAGACAGGAGGGCAGAGGAATCGGGCTTGTTAATAAGCTTAAGGCATATGCACTTCAGGATCAGGGAATGGATACACTTGAGGCTAATCTGGCACTTGGTCTGCCGGGAGACGCACGCGAGTACTACATAGGAGCACAGATATTGAAAGACTTAGGCGCTAAGAGCTTAAGGCTTCTTACTAACAATCCCGATAAGGTATACCAGCTTGCAGATTTTGGAATCGAAATCAGTGAGAGAGTGCCTATTGAGATAGATGCGACCAGCTTTGACAGGTTCTATCTTAAGACAAAGCAAACAAAGATGGGACACATTTTAAATGTAGTGTAAAAATATGGATTATTTATAAGGAGGAATTGATGATGAGAGTTTTAGAAGGTAAGTTAGTTGACAGTGGAATTAAGGTAGGTATTGTAGCGGCAAGGTTTAATGAATTTATTGTGTCTAAGCTTGTTGCGGGAGCTAAAGACGGGCTTGTAAGACATGATGTTTCAGAAGAAAATATTGATCTTGCATGGGTGCCGGGCGCATTTGAGATACCATTGATAGCTTCAAAGATGGCAAAAAGCGGCAAGTATGACGCAGTTATATGTCTTGGTGCAGTTATAAGAGGTGCTACAAGCCATTACGATTATGTGTGCAGCGAGGTTTCCAAAGGCATTGCAAATGTTTCTTTAGCAAGTGATATTCCTGTTATGTTTGGAGTGCTTACTACAGATACAATCGAGCAGGCAATTGAGCGCGCCGGAACAAAGGCAGGCAATAAGGGATTTGAGTGCGCTGAAGGTGCTATTGAGATGGTTAATCTTATTAAAGAGATTGAAGGATAATATATAAATTTTTAGTAATTGTAAAAGGTCAGATTCGTCAGTAACCATTGGGCTTGGCGGGTCTGACCTTTTGTATTATAAAATATGATATAAAATGGATATGCGAAGCTGGTGATATAAGGTATAATAGATTTGTGTCCTTTAATAATTGTTAAATGAGGATATATTACATATAAATTTATAGAATTGATGGGAGAGATAAGATGAAGTGGGGAATTTTGGCTACAGGTAATATTGCAAAAAAATTTGCATCAACCATAAATCAGATGAGTAAAGAAAATGAACAGTTAGTAGCAGTTGGTTCACGTAACATTGAAAGTGCAAAAGCCTTTGCTAATGAGCATGATATCCCAAGATATTATGATTCGTATGAAGCACTGGTTAAAGATCAGGATGTTGAGGCTGTTTATGTAGCAACACCAAATACTTTGCATTATGAGAATTGCAGGTTATGTCTTGAACATGGAAAGCATGTATTGTGCGAAAAGCCGTTTACGATAAATGATAAACAGGCACAGGAACTGTACAGGCTGGCAGGGGATAGGCATCTTTTTATCATGGAGGGACTCTGGATATGGTTTCTTCCATTGTATGATCGTTTACACAGTATCTTACAGCAAGGAGTTATTGGAGAAATAAAACATATTTCATGTCAGTATGGGTTTGTTGCAACAGGTGCCAGAAAAGAGCGTAAATTTAACCCTGCACTTGGTGGAGGTGCTTTGTTGGACATAGGAATTTACAATCTGGGATTTCTGCGTATTGTTACAGGGAATGAGCCGCAGAATGTAGAAACTCAAAAAGTACATATTAATGAGTATGGAACAGATGATTACAGCTGTCTCAAACTGACATATAATGATGGATGTACTGCAGAATCAGTCCAGACAATTGGGCAAGAATTAAAACGTAATGCCAGAATTGAGGGAACAAAGGGAAGTATATTTTTACCGGATTTCCAACACGCCGAGACCATGATACTTGAGGTGGAAGGAAAAGAACCGGAAACAATCGAGTGTCCGGTTGATATAAATGGCTTTGAATATGAAATCAGAGAAGTAAGCAGATGCGTAAAACTTGGATATTGCAGCAGTGATGTATATACAGCTAAAGACAGTATTGCACTTACAAGGCTGATGTATGATATCCGTATGAGCTGGAGTTAAAAATAGGAGACAGATATATGTATATATAAGAGCAGGCTTTTCAGCCCCTTCTTTTTGCAACTGACCGACAGGCAATGCTGAGTGTGCTTGGCAGTTCCAGACATCCATCAGGTCTGTAATCATTATCATACCAGCTATATCCCTCACCACTGCCACATCTGCCTTGTTTGCCATCGTGCGGAAAGTGATTATCACCATCGTACATAATTGTCCACATAATAAATATTAAAGTTGTTTTTTATTTTTCAATTCGTTACACCTGTTATGTCATTATATCTTATATTGGCTTATCCGCATACCTGTTTATGGTGCAAATGTCAATATAAAATTGTCGGTTTTTTATCATATAAGAATGTAGGAAAACCTACACGATTATATGATGTTTTATTTGCTATTGCTATCTGCTCCTCGATTTTTCGTATAGCATCAATATCTTCTGTAAGTGTCTTTGTGTTTCGTATAATAAGATGCTTGAACGTCTATCGGAGGCATTTAAGATACAGAGGCAGTTTACTGAGAATGCGGCACACGAGCTTCGGACTCCATTATCATTAATGCAGATTCAGCTTGATTTATATAATTCTGGCAAGCATCCAGGTAATGATGCAGATACCATACAGACGATAAAGATGCTTACTGAACAGAATGAAAGACTTAGTAAAATGGTAAAAACGCTCCTTGACATGAGCGAGCTTCAGACAGTGGGACGTGATGAGATGATTATAGTTAATGCACTTATTGATGAGGTATTGGCGGATCTGGAGCCACTTGCACAGGAAAAGAATATAAAGCTTATTGGAAAATGTAAGGATGTAAATATGGTTGGAAGTGATATACTTATATATAGGCTTGTATATAATCTTGTTGAGAATGCCATAAAATATAATCATTATGGTGGACAGGTCATAGTAGAGGCATATCAGAAGGAAAAGCAGGTTTATCTGTCAGTAGAGGATACGGGAAGTGGAATTCCAGAGGAACTTAAGGAACGTGTGTTTGAACCTTTCTTTCGCGTAGATAAATCAAGAAGCCGTGAGCTTGGTGGTGTTGGTCTTGGACTTGCGCTTGTTAATGAAATTGTGCGGGTACACGATGGCAGTATTGCAATCAGGCCTAACCCATCAGGAGGAACAATAATAGAAGTGCAGTTTGCAGTTAACAGAACAACAGCTTAAGCTGTCTAGACATACAGTCTATTAAATAACACATACAATAAAGTAATAATTAAAGTAGTAATTATTACTATTTTATTGACTTATTTATGTAATTTTTATATTATATAATATAGATTTAAGATGTTTGAGGATTGCGGGAATTGCATAGCAATGGAGCAATCCGGTTACATCAGTGAGTGGCAAAATTTACTTTTGACACTCACATCATTATATATGATTACTTTCAAAGATAGTATAAAAGTCTATGATTCCGTATTAAGATTGT
>OHPW01001445.1_pt1 | contig 13096 bp, 12 predicted proteins | sample 1577771 | NCBI WGS metagenome assembly OHPW01 (sample SAMEA3879608, study PRJEB24766) | human gut metagenome | biome: human-associated habitat; feature: feces | place: USA | collected 1985/1987
AAATATAACTTTGATAAAATACCAAAAGTAAAATGGCTTGAATTTTTGGGTAATATTAGTTTTGAATTTTATATAGTGCAGCATGTGGCGTTACTTGCGTTTAGGCCAGTCTTTGTTCATCCTGTTTTTTATTTAATTATAACATTATTGTCAACTGTAATTATAGCTTGGATACTTAATAAGTATGTGACAACTAAATTTTTGTATTTATAATCATTATGATTCTTAATGTTTTATGTTCTTTTTTGCAAACGATCAAATATATTTTGCTCGGTAAGAAATTAGATGTGTTGCTATATTACCCACAACATTTCAATCGCTCTTCTAAAGGCTCTAACCCTTATTTTGATCCGATTGTAGAAGTTTGTAAGGAAAATGAACTGAAGTATCTTGTAATGGAAGAACCCGATAGTAGGACTTCTAATCCTCGTGCTCCACAATGTATGAAAGCGGATGCTTTCTTTTGGATGGTGACGATTATGCGCAAGTTGATGCGTATGATTTATAAAGAAAAAACATCAGTAGAAACAGATGTGAAGATAGCTCACTTTTTAGATGTAATTACCTCTCATAAATTTAGGGCAAAGAGGTATATTACGATTTCTAATTCGATGATTAATATTTTGGCGGAGCTAAATCCTGAAGGCGTTGTGTATGATTATCAGCATGGCATTATATTTAATGGGCATCCAGGATATTTTGCAGAGAAAGATAATTTAGCTTCTTCGTACAAAAACTCCAATAGGCGTATGATGTTATGGGGTACACTTTACCGACAAGCCTTTGAGAGGGCCTTGTGTAAAGAGGATTTAGATAAGAAAATTAAGATTGTTGGTTATCCGATACCGGCGTCTACAGCTGGTATTGTATCTCAGACACGAGAGTTTATTGTCATATCTTTACAAATAACATCTGATAGTGAGGTGTGGTACAAACATTCTGTCAAGATGTTGTATGAGTGCTTGGAGCAGTTGAAAGAATCGGGATATAAGGTGTTATTGAAGCATCATCCACGTTTTAATAATGAGGTTGATTTGTGGGGTTTGTCTCAAAACCGTTGGTCGAATTGGTACCTCAGACTTTGCTCCATATTACGTGGAGTTCTACTACCTGTTTTGAATATGCCAATTACGGTGTCCCTACTTTCTTTTTAGTTGACGAGGTATTGTCTCATGGAACAACAATTTTTTATGAACAATATCACTATCCTCTTTATAAAGAGATGAGCTTATTGGAGGTTGTAGCACACGTAGTGGACAAGCAGGAATATAAAGAAGATTGTAAGATTGTAAAAAAGTGGTATGACAGTGCATACGCTCCGTTTGACAAACAACAAATATTAAAAATATTGACTGGAAATGAAGACTAAGAAGATAAAGGTGTTTCTTGGGGGGTATGTGAATTGCACGAATGCGCAGAATTTGAACTGCAGAGCTTTGGCTAAATATCTTGATAAAGACAAATTTGAATGTGCTGTAATGCTTTTTCCCAATGGGAATCTACCTGTGGATAGCGATCTTGACGGAGTAAAACTTTTTAGTTGCCGACATCCCATCCGTTATTGGCATTATATAACTTTTCTGTGTGGCATAATGTGGTGTGATGTCGCTTATTTGCCTAAAGGGGAAATTTGGAAGTTTTGTTCCAAATGTTTGAAATTATTTAGAAAGAAATCATTTATAACGGTTGAGGGGGTAATATTTGGAACTAATTTGGAAAAGTCAATAGCAGCTTTAGGTTCAGAGAATGCAGTACGTGATAGCTATCATTTTACAACAAAGACATATTCTATTACAAAATACATGTCTCAAAAGAATAATGAACTACTTAGAATAAAGTCGGATGGAGTACTGTATCTGGGTGTTGAAACAAACCAGTTTCAATCTCAAAAACGAAATAGGCAAGTATTGTGCAATATCGTATTTATAGGTAATAATATACGTTATAAGGGAATTAATGATTATTACGCTTTGGCTAAGTCATTTCAGGATATCACTTTTCATATTGTTGGAGGTGGAATCGAATACAATGTAGCAGAGGAAATAGAGAAGCGAGAGTTGAAGAATTGTGTTTATCATGGCTTAATGAATCATGCTCAAATAGCAGAATTACTCAATGAAATGGACTTGCACATTTTCCCATCTCGTTCCGAAGGATTTCCGAAAGTAACACTTGAAACAGCAGCCATGGGAGTACCTTCTGTTGTATATGGGGATTATGGTGCTTCAGAATGGATAACCACAGGCAAGAACGGCTTTGTAGTTGATACTATTGATGAAATTGAAGCAGTTGTTAAAAACTTGCAACAACATCCGGAACAGCTTGATTCTTTGGCAAAGGAGGCAATAAAATTGGCTAAGTCTTTCGATTGGAAAGTTTTGGTGAAAGATTGGGAAAAGGTGATAGAAACTGTATATAATAAATGATTTTATGACACGTATTTACGAACTTGATTATATACGAGGCATCGCAATGTTGATGGTTGTGATGGGACATGTGTTGTTGTTTAGTCTAAAAATTGAGCACACAGCTTTAATTGGTATTATAGGTATATGCGAAATGCCATTATTTTTTGTCGTTAGTGGCTATTTGACTCATAAGGAGAGAGAGGAAAACTTTAAAAGGATGCTGTCTCGGTTATTGATACGTTCCAGAACGTTATTGGTACCTTTAGTGGTATGGTCTATTGTGCGAAATATTTGTGATGGAACAGTATCTTATTCTTTATCAGATATTTATAGGGGGGGGTATTGGTTCTTTCTCGCATTGTGGTGGTGCGATGTGTTGAATATGTTTTCGGCTTATCTCTCTAAAAAGTTTCGGCTTGGTATGTTAGGCGATGCATTACTTTATGGTTTTGTATATGCTGTTATTCTTTTGGGACGCATTAAAAATATAGACTTAGGAGGGGTGTTACCGGTACAAAGTGTACAGTATTATTTCCCATTTTTTGTAATGGGACTTTTGATGCGAAAATATCAATTCTTGAATGGAATGGTTCTTAATAAGTATAGTTATGCTGTTGGCATGTTACTGTTAATTATTGGTTGGTATTTCTCGTTTATAGAAAGTTTTGTTATTTGGTTTGTTGCAGCTTTAGGTGCTGTGGTTGTTGTATGGATGGCTTGCAGGGAGATAAATTCTGATCTGAAAGTGGCAAGGATACTAAGTATAGTTGGTATGAATACATTGCCTATATATGCCATTCATTACCTTTTTATAGGAGTCTTACCAAATACTTTACATGAGATGGTGTATATTTCCAATGGATTCTTTTTCCAGTTGGTGATATCTTTTGTATATGCGGTGTTTGCCATTATTCTGTGTCTGTTGGTTGATAGAATATTATCGCTCAATCCTATTACTCGTATGCTGTTTTGGGGAGAAAGTAAGAAACGGGAGTGGAGATTTTAATTTATAAGAAAGATTGAATGCAAAAAGATAAATCTATATATTTGGTAGTAACAGCTTTTTTCCCTTCGGTAGAATCTTTTCGTGGACCATACGTCTACGATCAGGTAAAAGCTATAATGAAGGATGGGCGCTATCAAGTGGTTGTTATGATGCCAGGACTATGTTTTCAGAAGAATGATGATTACGATTACGATGGCATACATGTGTATCGTTTCACTCAATATGAATTACCAACTAATGCTTGGCCGGGAGCAGGAGATTATTTCAATTTGCATTCCTTTGACAAGGCATTAAAACGCATAGGTATTGCATACGAAGATATAGCAGTGGTACATGCTCATGTGACGGGTAATGCCAAATATGCCAACTATGTAAAGTCTAAAAATCCTGCAACAAGGACTATTTTGCAGCATCATGGATATGATGTACTTAGTCTTACAGATGGACGTTTTGCAGATATGCAATGGCATAAAAGGCATTGTATAAATTATGGGGTGAACTTATGTAATCAGATTGATTTACATGTTGGAGTTAGCGAGCAAATACTTCATTATTTGGAAGCATATAAGGGTATTTATTTGAAAGACAAATATGTCTTGTATAATGGGGTTGATACTTCTAAATTTTATCAGATAGAAGAATCTCATACCGGATTCCATATTGGTTGTGTTGCTAATTTTTGGGAACTTAAAGATCAAATTACGCTTATAAAGGCTGTTGAAAATTTAATCTGTAACGGATGTACCGATATTCGTGTTTCATTTGTTGGAACCGGTTATACACGTGAATCGTGTGAGAGGTATGTGCATGATCATGCGTTGACAGACTATTTTGAATTTATGAATGAAGTGGATCATCGTCAGTTGAATGCTTTTTATAATACATTGGATTTGTTTGTTCTTCCATCCTATTGGGATGCTTTTGGATGTGTTTATACAGAGGCATACGCTTGTGGTGTGCCTTTTATGGCAGCTAAAGGTTCTGGTATTACAGAATATATACGAGAAGACGATTTTGATAATTGGGTGATAGAGCCGCATGATTACAAGTCTCTTGCTCAAAATATCTGTCGTTACATGAATCATCGGGAGAAACAGACTCTTAAGTATTCAGTGGATATAAATGAACTGATCAAGCCTTTTATAAATTATTTAATGTCAAGATGAATAGTAAAATTATTTTATATTTATCAGTTCTGATCGCTTTTTCAAATTCTCTTTGTATTAATCTACCTATACCTCAATCGGTTTATTATGGATGGTTTGCTCTTATCGGATTTATCGGATTTATGAAGGGAGCCAGGATTAATGTTACAATGATGTTATTTATCATAGCCTGTACATTGTCTATTCTTTTTAACGATGTACCTGCTATATTCCAAGCGGAATATAGGCTCATTTCGTTTTGTCTGATGATTTTGGCAATTGGACCATTAAATGAGGGAAATGTATCGAATAAGTTCAAGTGGAACTTGTATAATCTGATAAACAAAGTTATTGTAGTCGGTACCGTTATCTCCTTTTTGGGGTATTTAGCTCGTGTACCATTGTTCAATGGATGGACAGGGTTTAATGGTTTTACCAATCATACAATGACAATGAGTAGTATTGGAGGTATATCTTCTTTGATCTGTTTTAAATTGTTTTTAGATGAAACGCATAATCTGAATACAACATTTAAAAGAAAATGGGGATTTTTAGGTGCTTCTGTTGCTTCTATTCTTGTTTGCTTTTTAGGGGCATCTCGTGCAGCATTGGGTGCTACGTTTGTTGCTGTTTTCTTTTATTTGTGGTTTTATTTAGGCAATGTGGGTAAATTCATGAAATATCTATTAGGGGCTTTATTTTTTATGATTGTTTTATTCCCTGTTTGGTTTCCGTATACTGAAGTGGTACGTGAAAAGACAGAAGCCCGCGAGGCAATGGGAGGTCAGTTTTCCAGTAGAGATGATTTATGGAGTGCGCGAGTGGCAGAGTTTGAATCAAGCCCTATTTGGGGAATTGGTTTTTCGAGTGTCGATTTGGAAAAGACAAGTGTACGTGCAAATGGTGGAATAGAACCGGGTAGTAGTTGGTTTTTTATGTTATCCTCTGTTGGTTTATTTGGAACATTGTTCTTTTCGATATTAATACTGAGGCCGATTTTTAAATATATGTTCAATTCAAATAAGTATCCGCCACAAGTCTTGTTGGTGATGGCTTTATTAGTTTGGCGAGGTATCCATCTTTTTGCGGAGGGATATATAATGGCTGCCGGAGATTTTTCTTTTTTGTATGTGTGGATATTGATAGCATTGGCTAATGCACTCGTGAATAAAAATTATAAAGTAATGTAGAAAAAGTATGATAGAGATAGTAGATACGATTGATAAGTTTAAGACTTTGGAATCCGAGTGGAACTCTTTATTTTTTCAAGCAAAAGATGTGACATTTTTCCAAACATTTAAGTATAATTGGATTGCTTGGGAAACATTTTCAACCCCTGTAGATAGACTTTTTATCATAGCTTATCGAACAGATAAAAAAGAATTGCAGGCCATATTCCCTTTTTATTTAAATAAAAAGGGACATTTAAAATTTATAAATGATAAGCATACTGATTTTTGTAATGCGATAATATCCAAGGATGTTGAAGCTACATATAATCTTATGTATGATGTTTGGAAATTTATTGGAGATGAAAAGTCTGTAAAGTTCTTATTTTTGGATAACGTGGTAGCCAACTCTCCTGTTTTGTCGTATTGGAAAGTATTTTTTAGTAATGCCTTTGTTTTTTCACAGACAGAACATTCATGGATAAATTGTTTTAAATCGGATAATATCTTCACCGATTTTCAGTATTTAAGAGCTAAGGAACGTAAGCGTTTGGTTGTTCTTGACAAGAAATCATCACATTGTAGTTTGAAAATTTTTCATATTATGAATGAATCATATCCAGAAGATGTGGTGAATCGGTTGGCACAAGAAATGATGGCTATGGGTTTGAGGTCATCTTCTTATTTAAATGATACGATGCGAGTATTCATGCGTAGGTTATATGAAAGCGGATTGGTGGAGTTGTCCATACTTTATGATGGAGATGAACCGATATCAATGGGTTTTGTTTTTATAAATGAGCAAAGGACTTATAGTATGAGGTGGGTGATATTATATAAATCTACCCAATTCAATTTATGGAATTATGCAAGATATATCGTTGAAAAATCTCGGATAGGTGAATCTATTATAGATTTTGGACGTGGGGGTTATGATTATAAAATGAGTAATTTCCGTCCCCAAATAGAAAACCTTTATCGTTTTATGGCATCTAAAACCAAGTGGGGCAACTGGTATGTATTGTTTAAGATTGCTGCATCTCATATGCGTAAAACTCTAAAAAAATATAAAGGCTAATGAATGTTTTTGCTTTTCTTGCTGAACCTGCCAGTTATACAGTAGACCGGAATTTGAAGGTTTATGTCCCAATGGGAATAGATTACTGTTATCTGTTGGGTAATAGCGAGGCAAAAAATACAAGAGAGGAGAAGGTAAAGGATGTGTTTGTCCACTTTTCGAAAAGGCAACAGTGGAAATATATACGGCATGTGCTTAGAGAGTATGATACGGTCATATTTAATGGATATACAGGTTTGTCTTTTTTGATGTTGTTTGTCTTAAATCTATGGTATCGTAAATCCATAGGAATAGACTCGGACACTCAGTATCGGGAACCGTCGGGATTGTTTAAGCGATGTTTAAAACGCATTTATTTGAACTTTGTGTTTGGTAATAAACATGTTTATGGTCTTGCCGGTGGTAACCATACACACAAAAATTTGTTCCGCAATTTTGGCATGAAAGAAGATCGGATAGTTTTGATGCCTATGATGGTTGATAATTCCCGTTTCGATAATGCTGAATATAAGCAAAGATCGACAGAGGTCATACGTTTCGTGTATGTGGGACGGTTGATTGAATGCAAGAACTTGGATTTAATGATTCGGGCTTTTGTAGCTCATCATCAAAAATATCATAATAGTGAATTGCATATTGTGGGAAAAGGTGTTTTGGAAGAGTCTCTTAAAAAGAAATATGCGTCATGCGATTTTGTATTTTTTGATGGACCGAAGTATGGTGATGATCTGTTGGCCGTTTATCGTCAGAACCATGTGTTGGTGTTGCCTTCTACTTATGAACCTTGGGGATTGGTTGTCAACGAGGCCATGTCGGCAGGAATGCCGGTCTTGGTGAGTAACGAAGTGGGAGCGCATTATGATTTGGTAGATGGTAACGATACCGGTTTTGTATTTGATGCATACGAGGAACAATCTCTTATTGATGCCATGGAACAAATATCAAATATGGATACTTATAAGAAATATGCTGATAATGCCTATAATTTTATGCATAATTATTGGAATTATTCGCTTTATCGCAAGTGTTTGGAATACTTTATAAACAAAACGGCATAATGAGGAAAACAATCAAAAGGGCTTTGCTATGGTTTTCGAGTTTATTACATCATAATAAAAAGAGTAAAATACTGTATTACCATGACGTATATAGCGATCAAAAGTACACCGATATGGGGACTTCGCTTGACCGGTTTGCACAGCATATAAAGGTTATACGTGATGCAGGTTTTTCCATACAAGCTAAAATACAGAATCCATATAAAGAGGTAATGATCTGTTTTGATGATGGGTTTCGTGGTATTTATGATACTAAACAGTTCTTTATTGAGAATGGCTTACGGCCAACAGTCTTTCTTGCTATCAGTCTGATAGGAACCCCAGGATATCTTAATAAAGACGAAATCCTTGAACTACAGAAAGCTGGTTTTATATTCCAGTGTCATGCTTGGAACCATAGTGATTTGACAAAATTTACAAAGGAGGAATTGGTTTGTGAGCTGTGTGAATCGAAAAAGGCCCTCACGGAATTGTTGGGAAGAACAGTGGATGAGATATGTTTTCCCATAGGCTATTTCTCTCAATTAATATTGGATGAATGTGAACGCTATGGCTATCACACAATGTATTCCAGTATACCGGGTAATTATTTTGATGAATTGTATGTGGATGGGTTACGGACTCGTAATCTATTACAGTTTGCAAATGAGACTGAAGTAAAGCTTGTGTTGCATGGAGGCAACGAGATGATACATAGTAGATATGTTAAAATGCATTGGAGAGGGGAATAGTCATGAATATTTTCGTAATAGCCACCACCTTGCAAGCTGGTGGAGGTATAACCATTTATAAACAGTTTCTGTCACATTTGCCGGAATATGTAGGACAAAACAGATACTGGATATTTGTCAATCCTGTATTGCCGCAGGTGGAGATAGAGGGGGTGACTTATATTTCATTCCCATTGCAGTCTAAAGTAAAGCGAATCCTGTTTGAAGGGAAACTACTGAAAGCTGAGGTCTCTAAGTTAAGAGTGAAACCGGATGTGGTGGTGTCGTTGCAGAATAACGGATATAAATGTTTCAAAGATTGTAAACAGATCGTTTATTATCATCAATCATTACCTTTGTATCCAGGACGTTATAATCTTTTTAAGAGTACCGAAAGAATATTATTCAACTATAAGTATATTTTTCCTCACATAGTAAAGCGTACTTGGATCAAGGATACACAATTTGTTGTGCAAACTCCAGTAGTGAAAAGACGTTTTGTCTCATATTTTGGTGTTCCTTCTGCGAATGTTCATGTATGTTTCCCTGATATCGAAAAGATAGATGTTACATTGTGTAAAGCCTATGATTGGGGAGACAATAGATATCATTTGATATTTGTAGGTGATGATTCAAAGTATCGTAATGGTTGTACATTGGTGAAAGCTATGGGTCTTTTAAAGAAAAAAAAATCTCAGTTAGCAGAGAACATAACAATTCATGTGACTAGTTCACCAGAGAAAGCCCCTATTATGTACAATGAAGTACTTAAAAATAGTGTTTCAGATAATTTTGTGTTTGAGGGTATTATAAGACATGATAACCTGTTGGATTTTTATAAGTCTGCTACCGCTTTAGTTTTTCCTAGTTCAATTGAAACGGTTGGTCTTCCATTACTTGAAGCTGCAACTTTAGGACTTTCGGTAATAGTTGCTAATGCTGATTATGCCTATGAAGTAATGAAAGATTATGATGGGGTGAAATTTGCTGATGTTTCTGATTATGAGGCTTGGGGGAAGAGTATAATTGAAGTATGTGAGAGCAACAAACGATATAAACCTTTGTCTCAAACTCGAAAAAGCGATTGGGGGTATTTTTTTGATTTAATCAAGTAAACTATTTTAAATAATATTAAATTACATGTTAGACCTTTCAGTAATCATCCTTACCTACAACGAGGAAAAACATATCGCACGTTGTATAGATAATGTAAAACGTATAGCAAAACAGATATATGTAGTAGATAGTTATTCTACTGACAGTACTTGTGACATTGCGTGTGAGCATGGTGCAATAGTATTTCGAAATAAATATGTGAATCAGGCGCAGCAATTTATTTGGGCAATGGAGAATTGTCCTATTAAAACAGAATGGACTATGCGTTTGGATGCCGATGAATACCTGACCGATGGATTGGTCACTGAGTTGGAGGAGAAGTTGCCTTTACTATCTGATAATGTTACGGGTTGCATGTTACCGCGCAATGTGGTGCTATTGGGACGTGAATTAAAACATGGAAAACTACGTACTATCCGTTTGATGCGTTTATGGCGTACAGGAAAAGCAATGATGGAGTTGCGTTGGATGGATGAACAAATTTTTGTTACCGAAGGTGATACAGTGGATATGAAGCATTTGTTTATTGATGAAAATTTAAATGGACTTACTGAATGGACTCAAAAACATAACAACTATGCCAACCGTGAAATTGTGGCGGCTTATGAAGGATATTGGAATGATACTGTTTCGGGAGGAAATGGGTTGGAAACTCGTAATAAAGAGAAAGGTAAATATTATAAGTTGCCAAAGTTTTTGCGTGCATTCATCTATTTTTTTGTCCGTTACATCTGTTTTGGGGGATTCCTTGATGGTAAGCCTGGCTTTATTTGGGCTACGCTACAAGCTTATTGGTATAGGTATTTGATAGATGCAAAGATTGAGGAGATGGAGTATTACATTGGTAAAAATCCTACACCGAAAGAAATGAGAATGTATTTCAAAGAACGATTCAATATAAACGTGGATAAATGAGCAAGAAAGTCTTAATTCATAGTCTTATCTTCAGTCCTGACGGCGTTTCTACTGCTTATCTCTATAACGATATCGCACTTAGATTCCAAAAGGAAGGTTATGAAGTGGTAGTGCTTTCTACAACTCCGCACTTTAATGTGGTAGAGGAGCAGTTGGCAAAGCAACCGTTGGAGTGGAAAATACCGGGAATTTATAAGGAAAGTAATTTTTATGGAATAAAAGTGATACATGTGCCACAGAAGAAGTTCAAGAGCACAGCATTACGCATTATTGGGTTTGTCTATTGGCATATTATCTCTTTTATACTGGGTTTGTGTATTCGCGATGTAAGTGTAATCGTGTCACCTTCGCCACCTCTCAGTATCGGTATGCTTAATCTTATTCTCGGCAAACTGAAAGGCTGTAAGGTGATCTATAATGTACAGGAAATTTATCCGGATATTCTAAAGAAAAAGACGGGACCGGTGATTGCTTTCTTAAAGAAAGTGGAGCGTTGCATTTATAACAGGTCTGATGCTGTCACAACTATTGATGATGTTTTTTATAATACGATCGTGGGACGGTTTGAAAATCCGAGTAAGTTACATATCATCCCTAATTTTGTAGATACAGATCTTTATAATCCAAAGAATGTAATACCGTTGGATGAAAAATTATTTCCCAAGACTCATGCTTTGAAGTTGCTATATGCCGGAAATATAGGGCTTGCGCAGGATTGGAGTCCGTTGGTGGCGTTAGTTGAAAAAACGAAGGTACTGGATGTAGAGTATTTTGTGATAGGTATGGGCGCGCAGCGTCAGTATCTGGAGGAAGAAAAGGAGAAGAGGGGGTTGGAGAAGTTGCATATTCTCGATTATCAGCCTCGTCATCTGATGCCAAGTATATTGGCATACAGTGATGTGCAGTTCATCTTTATGGCACCTGAGATGGAGATGATGGGATTCCCGTCTAAGGTTTATACCATTATGGCGTGCGAGAGACCATTGCTCATATGTTCTGGAGATAGAACTCCTATTGTGAATTTTACGAAGGAACACAATTGCGCTAAACTTATCACTGAGAAGAATTTTGATAAGAAGGTGGATGAAATGGTACAATGGTTGGCTTCGGTATCCCGTGAAGAGTTACGGCAAATGGGGTGTAATGGATATGATGTGATACAACGCTATTACACGAAAGAAAAGGTGACTAAACAATATGTTGATTTGGTAAATAAAATAATATGAGGATTCTTATAACCGGTATCCATGGCTTTGTCGGGGGAAATCTTGTGAAGGCTTTGAAAGAGGAAAATGAAATTTACGGATTAGATATTGTTGCTCCTGAAAAGGATGGAGTGGTAAAAACTTATAGTTGGGATGATCTTGGAAAAAGGAATATTCCGGAGGTGGATGCCATTATTCATCTGGCGGGGAAGGCGCATGATACGAAGAATCAATCTAAGGCGCAGGTTTATTTTGATATCAATACAGGGCTGACACAAAAGATTTATGACTATTTCTTGGGTTCTTCTGCGAAGAAGTTTGTTTTCTTCAGTTCGGTGAAAGCGGCTGCCGATCAGGTGGAGGGGGATATCCTGACCGAAGAGGTTGTGCCTTCGCCCAAAGGACCTTATGGCGAGAGCAAGATCAAGGCCGAGGAATATATTCAGGAAAAATGGCCGGCTGACAAATCAGTCTATATATTGCGTCCCTGTATGATTCACGGGCCGGGAAACAAAGGAAATCTGAATTTGCTCTATAATGTGGTGAAGAAAGGAATCCCATGGCCGTTGGGGGCTTTTGAGAATAAACGGACGTTTACTTCTATCGATAATTTGTGCTATGTTGTGGAAGGTCTGTTGACCAAAGAGGTGGCTTCGGGAGTCTATCATATGGCTGATGATGAAGATGATGGAGATGGTGGCGAGTGCCGGAGGTTGTCTGCATCTGCCCTTGAACAAGGAGCGTCTGGCCAAGTTGACTGAAAATTATGTCGTTTCCAACCGGAAGATAAAGTCGGCTTTGGGAGTAGATAAGATGCCGGTCAGGGCTAAGGAAGGTTTGATCAAGACGATTAAAAGTTTTTGATATATGTTGTATCTGTTGATTTTTGTGGTTCTGCTTATGGCAGAGCTGATTTATTTCCGTATTGCCGATAAATGCAATATCATTGATAAGCCGAACCAGCGCGGTTCTCATTCAAAGGTGGTGTTGCGTGGGGGAGGAGTCATCTTTTTGGTCGGTACATGGGTGTGGAGTTGTCTCTATGGTTTCCAGTATCCGTGGATGTTGGCAGCGGTGACTTTAGCTGCTGGAATATCGTTTGTGGATGATATTCACAGTTTGCCGGACAGTTTGCGCCTTGTGGCACAATTTGTGGCGATGGGATTGATGTTCTATCAGTTGGATATCCTGCATTTGGATATGTGGTGGATCGTGCTTCTTGCATTGATCGTATGCGTGGGAGCGACGAACATCATCAATTTTATGGATGGGGTGAATGGAATCAC
>OHPW01001454.1_pt1 | contig 13004 bp, 8 predicted proteins | sample 1577771 | NCBI WGS metagenome assembly OHPW01 (sample SAMEA3879608, study PRJEB24766) | human gut metagenome | biome: human-associated habitat; feature: feces | place: USA | collected 1985/1987
GGATCAGGTAAACGCCAAAGGACGCACCTGCAATCCGATTGATCAGGCCTGCCCCTCTTCCCGGTGCAATCCTCAGATTCAAAAATGCAAGAAACAAAAAAATCGACGCAGCTGTCACCAGAATCGAGCTATAGACATAAAACACACTATACCCCCACATCAGATCGTCCAGAAAGCTGATCGCGCCAAACGGAGAGGACAGCAGTGCCTCGATCACAAATCGGCTGAGGGGAATCAGCAGGGAGGTTCCAACTGCAGGCAGGAACCATTTCAGGAATTTTCCATCCGGCTGATAATACAAACGGATATAGGCTCCGCACAGATAAATCGTCAAAAACCACGATATACTTACACCGCCGGCGGTATTAAGGGCCGAAGAAAAATAAAAAATGTTTGGCCACACAGACACCAAAGCCAGGGCCAGCGCACACGCACAGGCAAGCTGACGCTTAGTCAGTGCCAGGATCAGCTTATTCATCACCGGTGCCAGCACATACATGCCTACATACATGGAAACAAACCAATAAAAATCATTTCGTATTGGGAAAAAACAGCTGACCAAAGAACTCCAACTAAAGGGATGTAAACCGAGAGCACAAAAGAGCAGGAAAAAGATAATTACGTAGGAGAACGTCTTTATCCACAGATAGACAAGGCTGGAAAATTTACTGAATTTTTTAGCGAGAAAATATCCGGTGATTAAAACAAATAAATTAACGCCGATTTTGCCTCCGGTTGAAAGCAGCTGATCCAAGTAAAAATTAAAAGAGAGAGGCGCTGAGCCGCTCCAAATCGAGACTCCGCCGTGCACGGAGAAGTGATGCATCACAATGAGGTACATCGCCAAAATTCGAGAGAGCTCGAGATTGGATTGTCGTGGTGCCTTTTTCACATACTTGACGTCAGTCATTTCATTTCTAGTCGCGGAAGAAACTCCTAAAGAGAGTATAAATAAGGCCGACGACGGACGTCTAAACGATTAACTGACACTTGCTCAAGATACGACTAACTACTTGAAAAGGCCTTCTCTGAGAAGGGTGCAGGCCGAAGCATTTAGACCTAAAAAACTGTGGTCTTTTTCGCATAATTATTAGTGAAAAGATGGCGGAATTTTGCTGGCTTGGCTCTGAGGACCAAGCAGTTTCGGAACGGATAAAGATTTTTCTCTGTGATTGTTTTCTGAAACTTACCTAGGTTGAAACAATGAGCAAAGGACCACAATTCGCGATCGAGAGCGTATGGAATATGTGTAAAAGACCACAAAAAATTATTTTTTGCTTCATTGAAAGGGCGAGATAAGCGGCAGAACGAAAATGATTTCGTTATTTCTGCAGAAAGGCCCTCAGAAATAGACCGGAGAGAAATTGTGGTCTTTTTCACATGGAAAAAGAACACAAGAGAATTAATAAGTGGAAAAGACCACAAAGGCGCTTACAAACTGGCCGATTTATAAAAGTTGTGGTCAAAACTACATTTTTGGCGTCTTGATTTCCACTTTGTTAGGTTTGGCAAAGCAGACAACATTTGGATTCTCCTAAACAATACGGCGGATTGCTAAACTTTTGGTTTCTAGGATTAATTGAATGCTGAAAATTCTCAAAGGCGTTTTTCTGGCAGCATTTGCGGGCTGCTGCTGGGGAAGTATGGCCGTCGCAGCCCAATATCTTTTTACCGATTGCGGATTTCAAGCCCGTCATCTCACAACGCTCCGCTTAATCGGAGCCGGCGTTCTGTTATTGGCACTTCAAGCTGCTTTTGGAGGATTCCAAAGCATTTTGAAACCTTTCAAGGAAAAGCGAAACATCCAGGACATATTGATTTACGGTGTCGGTGTTCTTTTAATTCAATACACTTTCTTTCTAGCAATTGAGCAGAGCAATGCCGGGACAGCCGCCATCATGGTCGGCGTTGGCCCGCTTTTTATTATCGGATATTTGGCAGTCTGCAAACATCGAAAGCCTGTTCCCAAAGAATTCTTTTGTCTCTTCCTGGCCATATCCGGAGTTGCATTGGTCGTAACCAAAGGGAATTTCGAATCTTTGGATTTTGTTTCTACGGGAGCCTTTTGGGGCTTGCTGTCTTCTGCTTTCGGGGCCTTTTGCACCGTGCAGCCTAAAAACGTTATCTCTCGAGTCGGCGTTTCAAATGTTGTGGGTTGGGGCATGGTCGTCGGAGGAGCCATTGCCTGTCTCTTTACCAATCCCTTTGCAATGGATGTTCATTGGACAATCCCGGCTATTCTTTGTTATCTCCAGATCATTGCGTTTGGAACCGTTGCTGCATTTTGGTGTTATCTGAAAAGTACGGAGTATGTTATTCCGTCAATCACGGCGATCCTCGGTTCTTTTGAACCATTATCCGCAGTTGTACTTTCTGTGATTATTCTAGGTGCTACGTTCAATTCATATGAACTGCTGGGAGCCGCGGCCATTCTTGCGAACATGCTTATTCTTGCATGGCCGTCCAAAGATACGAAATCATTAGCGGCAAACTAATTGTTGTATAAAACATACAACAATTAGAAACATTTGTAAGACGTGCTCAACTTGCGCACACCGAATTGTTTCGTTAAGATTCGCGTCCTGTCGCTGATGCACAACGCAGCAACGACAGACGGAAACGAAGTTTTACATTTAAAATTCTTCAGTCGCTTGACAGAAAATTTTAAACGTGTAGAATTTCAATTCTTCGCTCACGAAGCTGAGCGGCGGCGAAAGCCGAAATGATCTTTAAAAATTTATCGACGACCGATAAGAGCGGGCACTAAGAAGTCTGCAGTGAAAGCTGCAAATTTAAATGCTCGATCTTATTGGAGATGAAGGAGTAGAAAATACTCCGTCAAACACCAAGCAAGAGTAATTCGAGCGACAACAGAGATTAAACAATAGAGTTTGATCCTGGCTCAGATTGAACGCTGGCGGAACGCTTTACACATGCAAGTCGAACGGTAACGTGGGGAGGAGCTTGCTCCACCCCGACGACGAGTGGCGAACGGGTGAGTAATACATCGGAACGTGTCCGCTCGTGGGGGACAACCAGCCGAAAGGTTGGCTAATACCGCATGAGTTCTACGGAAGAAAGAGGGGGACCCGCAAGGGCCTCTCGCGAGCGGAGCGGCCGATGACTGATTAGCCGGTTGGTGAGGTAACGGCTCACCAAAGCAACGATCAGTAGCTGGTCTGAGAGGACGACCAGCCACACTGGGACTGAGACACGGCCCAGACTCCTACGGGAGGCAGCAGTGGGGAATTTTGGACAATGGGCGCAAGCCTGATCCAGCTATTCCGCGTGTGGGATGAAGGCCCTCGGGTTGTAAACCACTTTTGTAGAGAACGAAAAGACATCTTCGAATAAAGGATGTTGCTGACGGTACTCTAAGAATAAGCACCGGCTAACTACGTGCCAGCAGCCGCGGTAATACGTAGGGTGCGAGCGTTAATCGGAATTACTGGGCGTAAAGGGTGCGCAGGCGGTTGAGTAAGACAGATGTGAAATCCCCGAGCTTAACTCGGGAATGGCATATGTGACTGCTCGACTAGAGTGTGTCAGAGGGAGGTGGAATTCCACGTGTAGCAGTGAAATGCGTAGATATGTGGAAGAACACCGATGGCGAAGGCAGCCTCCTGGGACATAACTGACGCTCAGGCACGAAAGCGTGGGGAGCAAACAGGATTAGATACCCTGGTAGTCCACGCCCTAAACGATGTTAACTAGTTGTTGGGATGTAACAATCTCAGTAACGCAGCCAACGCGAGAAGTTAACCGCCTGGGAAGTACGGTCGCAAGACTAAAACTCAAAGGAATTGACGGGGACCCGCACAAGCGGTGGATGATGTGGATTAATTCGATGCAACGCGAAAAACCTTACCTACCCTTGACATGTCAGGAAGCTCTTGTAATGAGAGCGTGCCCGCAAGGGAGCCTGAACACAGGTGCTGCATGGCTGTCGTCAGCTCGTGTCGTGAGATGTTGGGTTAAGTCCCGCAACGAGCGCAACCCCTATCCTATGTTACCAGCAAGTAAAGTTGGGGACTCATGGGAGACTGCCAGGGACAACCTGGAGGAAGGCGGGGATGACGTCAAGTCATCATGCCCCTTATGTCTTGGGCTACACACGTACTACAATGGTCGGAAACAGAGGGAAGCGAAGCCGCGAGGCAGAGCAAACCCCAGAAACCCGATCTCAGTTCGGATCGCAGGCTGCAACCCGCCTGCGTGAAGTCGGAATCGCTAGTAATCGCAGGTCAGCATACTGCGGTGAATACGTTCCCGGGCCTTGTACACACCGCCCGTCACACCACGAAAGTTGGTAACACCCGAAGCCGGTGAGGTAACCTATTAGGAGCCAGCCGTCTAAGGTGGGGCCGATGATTGGGGTGAAGTCGTAACAAGGTAGCCGTATCGGAAGGTGCGGCTGGATCACCTCCTTTCTATGGAGACATGAGATAGTAAGATATCTCGTAGACTTCAAGTCGACGCACATTCGTTGGTTAATGTTTAGTTTTGAAGGCTTAGCCTTCTTTTTTGAACCTTGAAAACCATATAGAAGAGACAAACAGTTTATTATGAAAATGATGAGTGAGTAGTAATAGACACAAACCTCTAATCAAAATGCTATATTTGATGAGAGTTAACGAGAAAAGTCTAGGAACGTAAGTTTCTTAGCAGCTGAAAAGTCAAGCTACTAAGGGCATACGGTGGATGCCTAGGCGCCAAGAGCCGAAGAAGGACGCGGTAAGCTGCGAAAAGCCACGGGGAACTGCAAGCAAGTATTGATCCGTGGATATCCGAATGGGGAAACCCGGCCATCGTCATGGATGGTCACCCGCAAGGGAGGGAACCTGGGGAACTGAAACATCTAAGTACCCGGAGGAAGAGAAATCAAACGAGATGCCCACAGTAGCGGCGAGCGAAGAGGGCAGAGCCCAAACCGAGAAGCTCCGGCTTTTCGGGGTTGAGGACCGGCAGAATCGAAGTCAGGCCTAGTCGAATTACCTGGAAAGGTAAGCGAGAGAGGGTAAAAGCCCCGTAGACGAAAGGCAGAGCAGAGAGGCCGAGATCCAGAGTACCACGAAGCACGAGGAATTTTGTGGGAAGCAGGGGGGACCACCCTCCAAGGCTAAAAACTACTTGGCGACCGATAGCGCATAGTACCGTGAGGGAAAGGTGAAAAGAACCCCGGGAGGGGAGTGAAATAGTACCTGAAACCGTATGTCTACAAGCAGTCGAAGCGAAAGCGACGGCGTGCCTATTGAAGAATGAACCAACGAGTTATCTGCACTAGCGAGGTTAAGTGGAAGACACGGAGCCGTAGCGAAAGCGAGTCTTAAGAGGGCGCAAGTTAGTGTAGGTAGACCCGAAACCGCAGTGATCTACCCATGTCCAGGTTGAAGCGCAGGTAAAATTGCGTGGAGGACCGAACCGGTGAGCGTTGAAAAGCTTTCGGATGAGATGTGGGTAGGGGTGAAATTCCAATCGAACCCGGAGATAGCTGGTTCTCCCCGAAATAGCTTTAGGGCTAGCCTGAGGTAGTAAGTATAGGCGGTAGAGCACTGATCGGGCTAGGGGCCGTAAAGGTTACCGAACCCTGTCAAACTCCGAATGGATATACTGTAGAGCCTTGGAGTCAGACTACGAGTGATAAGATCCGTGGTCAAAAGGGAAACAGCCCAGACCACCAGCTAAGGTCCCCAATGTCGTACTAAGTGGAAAAGGATGTGGGGTTTCATAAACAACCAGGATGTTGGCTCAGAAGCAGCCACCATTTAAAGAGTGCGTAATAGCTCACTGGTCGAGAGACCCTGCGCCGAAGATTCCCGGGGCTAAAGTACGAAACCGAAGCTGTGGCTGTATACGTAAAGTATACGGGGTAGGGGAGCGTTCCCATAGGGTAGAAGTCGAACTGGAAGGTTCGGTGGACTTGTGGGAAGTGAGAATGTTGGTATGAGTAGCGAAAAGAAAGGTGAGAATCCTTTCCACCGAAAGCATAAGGATTCCTGAGCAACGATCGTCGTCTCAGGGTAAGTCGGGACCTAATCCGAGGCAGAGAGCGTAGGAGATGGACAACTGGTTGATATTCCAGTACCGGTAGTAATTGTTTGAGCAATGGAGTGACACAGAAGGGCAGGCAAGCATGCGAATGGAAGAGCATGTGTAAGCGTGTAGGGTGGTGCATAGGCAAATCCGTGCACTGAAAGCCTGAGGCGTGATGCGGAGTGAGCAGAGATGCGAGCGAAGTTGTTGACCCCACACTGTCGAGAAAAGCTTCTAGTGAGAGAGCTACCGCCCGTACCGTAAACCGACACAGGTATGCGGGGAGAGAATCCTAAGGTGCGCGGGAGAACCCTCGTTAAGGAACTCGGCAAAATGTACCCGTAACTTCGGGATAAGGGTAGCCACTGTTGTGAAGTCCCATGCGGATGGAGCATAGAGTGGTCGCAGAGAAGAGGCCCAAGCGACTGTTTACCATAAACACAGGTGCCTGCTAAAGCGAAAGCTGACGTATAGGTGCTGACACCTGCCCAGTGCCGGAAGGTTAAGGAAGGATGTTCGGATTAGTCCAAAGCATTCGACTGAAGCCCCGGTGAACGGCGGCCGTAACTATAACGGTCCTAAGGTAGCGAAATTCCTTGTCGGGTAAGTTCCGACCCGCACGAAAGGTGTAACGATTTGGGCACTGTCTCAACGAGGGACCCGGTGAAATTGAAATACCTGTGAAGATGCAGGTTACCCGCGACTGGACAGAAAGACCCCATGGAGCTTTACTGTAACCTGACATTGGGTTTTGATACATTACGTACAGGATAGGTGGGAGGCATGGAAAGTTGGACGCTAGTCTGACTGGAGCCGACGTTGGGATACCACCCTTGATGTATTGAAATTCTAACCGCGAGAGTAACGAAATCCGGGACAGTGTCAGGCGGGCAGTTTGACTGGGGCGGTCGCCTCCGAAAGAGTAACGGAGGCGCCCAAAGGTTCCCTCAGCGCGGCCGGAAATCGCGCGAAGAGTGTAAAGGCAGAAGGGAGCTTGACTGCGAGTCAAACACGACGAGCAGGTACGAAAGTAGGGCTTAGTGATCCGGTGGTACCGAGTGGAAGGGCCATCGCTCAACGGATAAAAGCTACCCTGGGGATAACAGGCTAATCTCTCCCAAGAGTCCATATCGACGGGGAGGTTTGGCACCTCGATGTCGGCTCATCACATCCTGGGGCTGAAGTCGGTCCCAAGGGTTGGGCTGTTCGCCCATTAAAGTGGTACGTGAGCTGGGTTCAGAACGTCGTGAGACAGTTCGGTCCCTATCCATCGCGGGCGCAAGAGATTTGAAGGGGGCTGCTCCTAGTACGAGAGGACCGGAGTGGACGAACCGCTGGTGTACCAATTATCCCGCCAGGGGTACAGTTGGGTAGCTACGTTCGGAAAGGATAAACGCTGAAAGCATCTAAGCGTGAAACCAGCCTTAAGATGAGATCTCTCATAGAGCAATCTAGTAAGACACCTTAAAGAAGATGAGGTTGATAGGTCGGGAGTGTAAGTACAGCAATGTATTGAGCGGACCGATACTAATATGTCGAGGGCTTGACTTAAGTGACGCCCTGATTGTGACGAGCGCAAGCGAAGTCAGAATTAGAGGTGGCGGAACTTATATCGAAAAAGCGACCTAAGGGGAGCTGTTTCGATGAAAGTGAATCGCCGAAAAGAAGTAAAAACACACAGCGAACTCAAAAGTTTGTACTCTTCTATATAGTTTTGAAGGCTTAAAGAAAACCTTCAAGGATATCGTAAAATTTCTTCCCTGTTCAGTCAGGAATTTTGCGTTAGCCTGCGGCACTATTGTTAGCGTCGCAAAAGCTGCTCCTAAACAATAGGCGCAAGCGTCAATCCGGTGGCGATAGCTAAGGGGATCCACCTGTTCTCATCCCGAACACAGTAGTTAAGCCCTTAAACGTCGAAAGTACTTGGCTGGAAGCGGCCTGGGAGGATAGAAAGCTGCCGGTTAAAAAATAACCATACCATACGGTATGGTTATTTTTTTATGTTATAAATACTGAAATTGAATAAACGGAATATCTATTTTTATGGAGAAACTTTATTGTTTAACCCTTACCTATACTTTAAAAACTTATTGTTATCGATAAGTTCTTAAATGACATATTAATTTAACTATGGTCGTTTGTACATTTTATCAGGATATGTTATCTTAATCTTAGCAAGAGGATCCCTTCGCTGTAGTAAAAGATCTTTGAAAGAAATAAAAATATTAATAAGACCGTTAAGGAGTGATTTATATGTCATTTAAATACAAAAGATTAGATAAAAATGATGCTGCTGTTTTGCTCATTGATCATCAGACCGGATTGTTTAATCTGGTTCGGGATTTTGAACCGATTCAATTTAAGAATAATGTTTTAGCGCTTGCGGACAGTGCTAAATTCTTTAATCTTCCTACTATTCTCACTACTAGTTTTGATAATGGCCCTAATGGTCCATTACTTCCTGAAATTATAGAAAGGGGAGCGTTTTCGATGAAAGTGAATTGCCGAAAAGAAATAAAAACACACAGCAAACTCAAAAGTTTGTACTCTTCTATATAGTTTTGAAGGCTTAAAGAAAACCTTCAAGGATATCGTAAAATTTCTTCCCTGTTCAGTCAGGAATTTTGCGTTAGCCTGCGGCACTATTGTTAGCGTCGCAAAAGCTGCTCCTAAACAATAGGCGCAAGCGTCAATCCGGTGGCGATAGCTAAGGGGATCCACCTGTTCTCATCCCGAACACAGTAGTTAAGCCCTTAAACGTCGAAAGTACTTGGCTGGAAGCGGCCTGGGAGGATAGAAAGCTGCCGGTTAAAAAATAACCATACCATACGGTATGGTTATTTTTTTTATGTGATGAAAATACTATCCGGCCAGGCCTTGCCCTGGGACACATGGCAGGCAAAACCGGAAGTTGCATGCCTGTGTACTTATGAAGTAAAATATCGATTCTTATAATGAATAACCGCTTTAAGTAAATTTTTCTTAAAAATACTACTAAAAGGAGTATTTATGTTACAATATACTTATCGCTCTGAAAGGACATGTTATGCAAAAGAAAAATTTTTTACCTATTTTAGCATTAGCAGTAGGTCATTTGGTGACTGACTTACAGGCTGGTGCTTTACCAATAGTATTGCCACACCTTAAAGAATTATTTACATTGAGTTATTCGCAGCTGGCAGCTATAGTTTTGACGCAGAATATTACGTCGTCGGTTATTCAGCCGGTATTTGGTTATATTACGGATAAGCGATCTATGCCTGTCCTGCTGCCTTTTTGCGCTGCTATGGCAGGTGCGGGGTTCGCCGCCATAGGCTGGGTTTCCAGTTATACTTTAATTTTATTGACCGTTATTATAATCGGTATAGCCAGTGCGACTTATCATCCTCAGGCTTCAAAAACTGTTAATTTTTTAAGCGATGAAAACAGTAAAGCCAAAAATATGGGCATTTTTTCTCTGGGAGGCAATGCCGGTATGGCCGTCGGCTCCATTTTGATGACTTTTCTCATTGGACTGCAGGATGGCATCCATAATACGATGTATTTTATTCTGCCAGGGCTGCTTGTTTTTGGGTTAATGATGAAATATATGCCAGATTACAAACGTGTTAATGCGGAGCATAGTTTGAAAAAAGCTGCAGTACAAATTAAAGCTGCTTCAGAAAAGCTCTCTTATACAGGAATGTTTATACTGAAGCAATTTTTGCCAGCGCTTTGGTGTCGGCATTTTTATTGGGCGGTGTAGCAGGAACTTATACAGGTGCAGTGCTCAGTGACCGTTTAGGCGCCCGCAGGATCATTTTAGGATCGATTACACTAAGTATTCCAACGATATGGCTGATCAGCCATGCAGGAACGGAAACTGGCGCAATGCTGGCTGTTGTGGCTTCTGGTTTTTTTATCATCGGGTCGTTTGCTACAACTATCGTTTTAGCGCAGACGATGCTGCCTGACAACGTTGGGATGGCAGCAGGTCTTACTATTGGTTTCAGCGTCGGTATGGGTGGTTTTGGCGTTACTATTTTAGGATTTATTGCCGATAATTTTGGTTTACCGCTGGTAATGCAGATCGTTACCTGGCTGCCGGTAGCTGCGGCGATCATTGCCCTGAAAATTCCAATTCCGGCAAGTTTAAGAAAATAATTATTGGCAGATAGATGGAGGAACAATGGAAAGCACTTTCAGACAGGGAATAATTTATAGTTTGACAGCTTATTTACTATGGGGAATTTTGCCTATTTATTGGAAAACTTTAGGCGTAGTACAGGCTTTTGAGATTTTGTCAAATCGTTTTATCTGGTCCTGTGTTTTTGTATGGATATTGATCATCGCTTCCGGCAGAGTAAAAAGTTTTTTAGCAGAAACGCAGGATATTTTTACAAATCCTAAACAGGCTCTGGCAATGCTGGCTGCGGCAATTACGATCAGTTTCAACTGGGGGTTGTTTATTTGGGCTGTCAATGACGGCAGAATAGTAGAAACCAGTATGGGCTATTATATCAATCCTTTAGTGAGCATTGTTTTTGGTGTTTTCTTTTTGAAAGAACGTTTGGATAACTGGCAAATGGCAGCAGTTATCTGCGCTGTGATCGGTGTTGGTACAATGGTATGGAACCTGGGCCAGCTGCCTTGGGTTTCTGTATCATTAGCTGTTTCTTTTGCTTTATACGGCTTGATCAAGAAATGTTTATCGGTAACGACAATGACGAGTATTATGCTGGAAACACTGCTGATAACGCCGCTGGCTTTGGCTTATGAATATTATTTGAGCCTGCATGGAACCAGTGCTTATCAAACAGCAGAAACCAGTACGTTGATAATGCTGGCCTGTGCCGGTGTAGTGACGGCTACGCCGTTATTGTTTTTTACGGCAGGGGCAAAGCTTTTACCGTTAAAAATAATTGGATTTTTACAGTATATTGCTCCAACAATCAGTTTGCTGATAGGCGTTTTTATGTACGGAGAAAAATTTACATCCGTACATATGGTCGCTTTTGGTTGGATATGGTTTGGTCTGTTTTTATTTACTATAGCACAGATAAAACGGCGGTAAAAATTGAGTTAAGCAGCAGTTAAATAAAAAAAAACTGCTGCTTTTTTATTTTCAGAAAATTTAGGCTGAAGAAAGAAGGCTTTAAATATACGCTTGTAAAAGCTTTTGTTAGTGTCAAGAAGCGCTTAAATAAAACTTTTAATCAAACGATTAAAAGTTGCCCTTGACAGTGCACTTTGAACACAAAGTATAGACTTCAGCATCTGGATGAGCCAATAAACAAACTAGATATTGTGTTGTGGAAAAATGGGGAAAGTTTTCTGAAAGTTATCCACAGAATGTTGATAAAATGTGTATAACTTAAGGGTGATATGGTATAACTTGGAAAATTTAGGGGAAAAAAAGATTGAAACTGTGTATAATATGTAATTTATACACAGAATGCTGTGGAAAACTATGTGGATATTGTTGATAAATGGAGAGGATTTTGCTTTTTGGACACATATATTTTGTATCCGCCTTAGGTGGATAAATTAAAAGTGCTGTTAATAGGCATAATTTATAGTTTTGCGAACAAAGGTTTAAATAGCGTTTAGTTATTTTCCGGGTTTTACTTGCGTAAAAGGCGCAGATTGTGGATAATATTAGAAGGAAGATAACTGAGATTTTTGGAGGATGAAAAATGGCTATTAAACAAGCACTGGCAGTAAAAACAATGGAGGCTGCGGCAGGCGGCAAGGTTGTGTCAGCCTCTTTGAGCGAAGTCACTAACGGCTGGGTCGCACTGGTTATAAAGGCTGCTGATAAAAAATTAGTCTGTGTTACACAGGGGGAATGTCCTTTGACAGCGATGTGGGCCGTCGAAAGTTCCTGTGAACAGGATGGTTTGCATGTGGATATTATGTCTTTGAATGCAAATAATGCGGCAGTTATCCGTCGTTTTGTAAAATGGGCAGCGCCCAGTGCCTGCGGCACTAAAGGTACGAGTATCGGTTTCAGTGACTGGCTGGGAGCTGCAGGCGGATGCATTGCGCCGCTGTTTGCTAAAAAGCAGGTAAAGCCTGTCCTTGCAGAATATTCAGCTGCTGACAGCGTGCTCTTAAAACGCAATTTTCTGGAAGCTGTAGATGCTGCAACCTGGGGAGTTTTTGAAACAGGTTATAAAGAAGGCTATGGTGCCAATGCTGAAGGGTTGAAAAGTGAAGAAGATATTGTAAAGGCATTATTATACGGCTATAGCATGATTGGCCTGGACTGCAGCGATAAAATAAATCTGCAGATCGAAAAAATGTCAGATGCAGAGGTAGAGAAGCGTTATAATGATTTTCCGCAGGAATTTCGTGATGCGATGCAGGGCTCATATTTAGAGGCAAATTTTCAGGTAGGAAGTGAAGTCATTCATTTTGAACCTGAACAGCTGCGGCGTATCGTCCTGGAATATGGTGAAGCGATTATGCACGCGCAGTTCATTTATAATTCTTATCTTAAAAATACTCCCTGGGAAATAGATTTTGAGCTGCTGATATCTAAAGAAGGTAAATTACTTTCTCCACAGGAGCATTACCTGATTGCTAATGAATTACAACGTAACGGCATTAAATTTGCGGCTTTAGGGCTTAACACTCTGGATGAAGCGCAGCTGCTGCAGGAAATGCTGCAGACCCATGCCGCTATTGCTGATACCTTTGGCTACAGATTGAGTTTTTTACATGCTGATTTAACCTTAAAAGATTTGGGAGCGGCAGCTAAAACCCTGAAAGGGAAAGTGCATTTTAAGCTCAGCAGTGTATTGTGGCTGGCAGCCTGGGAAACGGTGCTGAAGCTGGCACCGCAGCTGGCCTGTCAAATGCGGGATTATGCCGGTTTAGTAGAAACAGACGCTCTGATACCACAGACTGAGACAGGAAAAGCTTACGCATTAAGTTATAAAACTTTGCTGGCTCCGGAAGCAGGTAATTTTGCAGATCAGGTCAAAGAA
>OHPW01001465.1_pt1 | contig 12905 bp, 9 predicted proteins | sample 1577771 | NCBI WGS metagenome assembly OHPW01 (sample SAMEA3879608, study PRJEB24766) | human gut metagenome | biome: human-associated habitat; feature: feces | place: USA | collected 1985/1987
ACATGTCAAAGAACGAAAGTTCGTTTGACATGTTGGAATGATTTTATAATATGGGGTAACGCTTAAAAGTTAGGCGTTAGTGTGCGATGTTATAATATGATAGTATTTGATATGCTTGTTCATCAATTAACTTTTTCTTTTCTTCTTCACTGAGTTTCATAATTCAACTCCTTCCTCTTCTACATTTTTAAAGAATGGTGTACCTTTTCGTTTCATCCATTCGGATAGGGTATAAAGTTTCATGCTGAAATACTCTCCAAGGTTCCACCCCAGTTCTACAAAAGGATAAGCGTAAGTATCGAAATCTGAAGGAGTTATTTTTTCTTTATCTAAAAGTAATAACATATCCCAGTCAGAGTCGGTAGTAGCATCACGACGTGCCTGCGAACCAAAAAGAATAAGTTTACCTGATGGCAATACAGTTCCTTTCAACTCTTTAATTTTATCTATAATCTTTTCTGTAGTATGGGTCATAATCTTATTGTTTTGATGAAGGCTTTACAAAGATAATCATAATTTCTATTCTCAGCATCCCGAAGGACAGGTTTTTACGTTTTTATCAAAATGTATATTCTATTTATAGAGACACTTTTGTGTATTATAAAAATCATTCCAACATGTCAAAGAACGAAGGATTCTAAATCCTAATATTAGAGGCAAGCGGATTACAAATCCGCTTGAATGTTTTTTAAAAAGGTCTGCAATAGAAATAATAATGATTCTCTGTTCTATGGGGATAGCCATAAGCTGACGATGTAAAGCCACTATAAATGTCAAGGGTCCGTGCTGATAAATCACCACCGTATCCATCCTTTGACCAATGTCGTCCAATGTTAAAAACTTGTTTTTGAAGAGAATTAAAATTAATGCTGTAAGAAGCAATGTCATCATAATTAGTTTGAGATCTACCGGAAAAAAGTCTGTATTGATCCATTGTTACGAAGCTCCATCCTGAAGGTACGGAACTATTGATGCTACTCCACGTTGCCTCTGTATGCGGTGAATAAATCCAGTAATTATTCAGTGCATAAGTTGTCATTCCGTACACAACAGGTGAACCTGTCCATTCATCAATTTGGTAGTCGGGAAATCTGACATCATCTGCTTTAAACTTAAAATAGTATAGATTTTTTGCAGTTTCATTGATAGTGACATTCTTAAATGTAAATTTGAAAGTGGTAGTAGTTCCCGACGTTTTACTTTCCTGGTTTACGGTCTGATAGTCTTTTGCACGTGAATCTGTTGAGCTTTCATCATAACTATAAGTTGTACCTCCTTTAAATGTCACCGTAAAATTAGTTATTCCCCAAAGGTTTGTATCTGTTGTAGATAATTTCATGTCTACGTCTGTTGCTGCCCGTGTGAAGGTTATTCCGGATTTGTTTGCTGTAAACGTGGGCAATGATGATTTAAAAGTAACCGCAATTGCTTCTTTTTTTGTATCATCCGATAAGTTTTTTACATAGAGTGTTCCACCGTTCGCATCACTAAGTGAGAAACTGCTTGTTTGGTACTTTATTACATAATTATGCTCTTTCGTATTAGATTCCGCAAGGTCAGCTTCTACTCCTCCGGGTAATTGTAATACACTTCCTCCCAAAGAGTATATTTTCAACGTTGCTGTAGAATAATAAGACGATTTCAACTGATACAAGTTCAGTGATTTACTACTTGATATATATGAATTAGCGGAAGGGTCTGTACTGACTACCTCAATTGTGGGTGCTTGGAATTCTCTCGCAATATTCACTGTTATTCCTGTTCCTCCGGAAGCGTTTGTGAATACGATTTGCGTATCATCGAAACTTGCTGCGTTCTCTATCAGTTTGAAAGTGAAACTTGCTGTTTTACTTTCCGGTGTGCTACGTGTAGACACCGGTGTAATGTTTTCCAGCCATGACGGGCACTTGCTTATAGTAGGTTTACTATAATTATCCATTGTTAGGGTGAATTGCTTGTCCTTGATGACAGGTATAGTAAGCGTGGCGGTGGTGGCTGTTATAGATGAAAGGCTGATTCCTGCGCTTTGATTTGTTATTTGTAAGTTATTGAGTCGATTAGGTAGTAATTTCACTTTGATGTTCTCGGCTTTTGTCTCGTCCGAACGATTTTTCAAGGCTACGGTGATTTCTTTTTCAGTCAAGTCGGTAGCATCCGTACCTGCCCATTGGAAAGTATATTCCTGCGTGGTGTGCGGGCTCGAAGCCGGACTGACTGTGATGCCCGCATCAGCAGGAATCTCTATCTTGCTGCCGCCCACGGAAGTGACTACTATCGTACCTGTGGAAATTTTGGAACTGACTGTCTGTACCAGATAGAGTGTATTGTCTACTGCATTCCAGTTATTTACCCCGTCGGGGCTCATTGCAGCGCCTGTGGGTTTTACGATGGGGGCACTCAAAGTAGCGTCTATATCTATAAGTATCACTTCCTCACCGCCTCCTGCCTTGTCCATCAGGCAGAGAATGCCGCGGGGATAGTTGTCGCCTGTATAATTCTCATTAAGAGTTACTTTGTATTTCACTTTCTGCGTGGCTCCTGTTCGTGCTGTGGTAACAGGGATTTCTTCCAGTTTCAACCAGTTGTCAGCAGTGTTATTACCATAGTAGTTTAATTGCGCTTCGACTCCTGCATTGGAGCCGGTGGTAGCGGTAAAACTACTTCCTGTTTTAAGTGCCAACGTGACGATACCGGCGTTGATGTCATAAGTCGTTTCTGTTGCGGGTAGCAGGTCTGCTACGATGACAGTCTCCAGCCCATTTTCGGGCTCGTAATCATCTATATAGTCACCCGTTTCCCAATCCACCAGACGGATATTAGCCGTCAGTTCAAAAGGGTCGGCTTCGGTTATCTGCACCGTGTAGCGGTGATTGTGGTTTATCTCGATTAGGCTTCCGTCACCATCGGTCACACGTTCGAAAGGGATGCGATAAGATACCTCTTTCTTTTCATCCGTCAGGTTCATGGCATACAGTCCTTTCAAAATCAAAAATCCTGCATCTATGGCTTTACATGGGTAGCAATAGAAAGCCTTGGTGGTAGTTCCTGCATTGGCGTTCAGTCCGTCGAAAAGGCGGTAAGGGTATGTAATCAGTTGGCCGTTTGTGGCGGGAACATCGCCTGTCGGACGAATGGGGAACAGTGTTACACCCTGTCTTCCGTTTCCCATACTGATATCTGTGATAGTAAAATGAGACTTCGTAGCATCGTTTACTATATCGAAGCGTGCCACGGCGCGAGTGAGTGAAACATTCAGTCGCACGTAAGTTCCCATACTGTATTCGCGTAGGTCTGTGGGCTGGCTGTTGGCACCGGACATGGGCAGAGGGGCAAGCAGTATATCGGCATTAAAGCCGGTGGAATTTAATAGCGGGGTATTCAGTTTAACGAAATCGCTTTCAGTAGGCGTTCCGGGGCTCGTTACCATGTCTCCGGGTACGCTGGACTGTAGTTGTGAACTTTGCTGTAACGGGGTATAATTCGTGTATATATTTCCTGCGGCATCATTCATTTCGGTTTGATTGGCTACGCAATAAAACTTGGTGAATAAACCCTTGCGGGGGTAGAATACCACATTTATTTTCCCTGCGGCCTCGTCCGCTTTCAGTTCGAGAGGGGAAGCTCCTGTGGGCAGGGTTCCGGCATCCGAACGGTAGGCGAAATGCTCCTGAAAGGTATAAGGCCCTTCCTCCTTGTCACTGCCGAAAGCATAAATATCGAAACTTTCAATACGGTTTTCATCCTCTTCGGCTATACCGTCGCGGGTGATAGCCCGGCTTTCGGGTGTACCGTTCACAAGGATCAGCTTGTTTTGCAAAGAGATTACCACCGAACGGCGGTTGGGGTCATTGGCCTGCGGGTTCTCCGGTATTTCGGGAGTGCCGCCTATTGTTTCCACTTCGGAGGTGCAACCAGCCGTCAGGCAGGACAGTATCACCAATGAGAAGTACAGAAAGAATTCAGCTAATGCTTTCATGCTTGTTACTTTTATGCGGTTATTACTTATTTTCATTTCTTCATTCCTCGTATTTCATCTTCTTCAGGTTCTTCCTCGCCTTTTCCGGTTCTACTCCCAGTGCCTTGCGAAACCATTCTTCCGCTTTCTTCCGGTCACCTTCCAGATAGGCCAGCACACCAAAATCATTCCATGCACGCGGGTCATCGGCCACCTTACTGAGATATTGCCGTGCGCTAACCGGATCGCCTGCCATGATTACCGCCGAAGCCGCATTGATATTGGCCAGCACGTCGTCCGGAAAGTGGTAGGCGGCTATCTCATAAATTTCACGGTATTGCTCTGTGCCGGGGCGATAGAATGCGGCTACCCGGTACATCTCCTGCAATGATAGCAGGCGGGGATGGGTATATATCAGACTTGCCGCCTCTTCGATATTGAAAGCGCGGGCCTCATAACCTACCGTGATACGGATACGTCTCAACTGCGGAAAATAGTTTTTCAGAAGTTCCCGATATACGGTTCCTCCGTGCATATCCATCAATTGTTTTTCGCGTCCTTCAAAAATGCCGGTTCGGGCAATGAGAGACAATACTTCGTCACCGTGATTCATGGGGCGGCGTTGCAGAAGTTCCACCAATCCATCCCAGTCTTCGGGTATGGAAGAAACTTTATAAAGATCGCGCCCGGGTGCATACGTGGCACGCATATACTCCTTGAAACAGCGTGCGCGGTTGGAAGCCAGTATTTCATTATCCTTATATATCCCGTCGGGCGAAGCGTAACCGCAGATGGAGATACTCGAAATATTTGCCAGATTCCCTTCGGTGAGCGGGCGCATCAGGCTGTCCAGTTTCTCCAGTTCGGGGCGGTTGTTGTGGAATTCGCGGCGGACGTCATAAACTCCGGTAGGGTAGTCTATATATAAGGTGGCACTTTCCGAACGGTGTTTCTGAGTTTCCATATCAGGAGTGAGGTAAGTCACCATGGCTGTACACTCGGCACAGAGCATACAGTCCGGTCTGCTTGGAGTTTCCTGTCGATTAGTGGCATTTTCACTTCTTTCGATAATCGCCTGCGGAATCACCGTCTGTCCCTGCGGAACATGGAAAGGGCTTGTCAGGGCAAGATCGGTTATCACCGGCTCTACTCCGAGCATCTTCATCCGGCAGCAATTCCGCCGTTCGCGCATCAACACCAATGAAGCGTGTTCCATCCATGGGCTATAAGCAACGGATACCTTATAAATAATGCTATCTTTTCGATTTCGGGCATAAAGCGTACGATAAGGAGGCAAATAACCGGGAGACGGTTGAAGTGCCTGCTGCCTGTGGTCGGCACGGGCACGGCGACGTCCGCTCACTACCACAGCGGGCAGCTCTTGCAGACGCCCTGCGCCACGAAGCACGGGAGTGAACAGATAAGCCTCCGCATTCCCCGCTTTTGCATCACTCAGATTGAGCAGCAGTTCTATGTGAAGACTGTCTCCCTGCGTAAAGACATGCGAACCGAGTGTTAAAGTTCCGCCCGCCCATGCTTCCGCAGTCAGCAGTACCCCAACCAGACATCCTGCTATTTTCTTTATTCTTTTCATCCAGTCTCTTTAATTTTTAATTATTAATTTTTAATTGTTTTTCATCCCAGTCCTCCGCCTTCCGCCCAGTCCGACGAATTGAGCTGTGTCACTACAATCTTCTGCCCGATGGTTACCAGCAGGTCAAACTCTTGTTCCGTGTTTTCATCCAGACTGACGGGCAGTTTGCGAAAGAACAGCTGCAAGTCAATCTCCTTCATAATCCGCTCATTACCCCGGTAGATGCTCAGCAACGGATGTGATCCTGATGTCAGGCGATACGTTACCAACTCGCCCGTCAGTTCATCGTTATAGTTCATCGCCGCCTTGGCCTGATGCCATATTACCGGGCTGCCTATGGAGGGAAATGTGAAAGCTCCGTCACCACTGGCCAGCGGTATGTCGTAACCTGCCGGAAAGCCGTATTCGCAAGGCACGCCCCGCAGGCGGAATGTATATCCTCCTGTTCCTTCCGCCGGATAGTATCCGTCTTCCCAATGTACGGTAATCCGGAGGACGGCGTGGCAGTGGGTCAGGTAAATGGTCCGGTTTACTGAATTTCCCGTAGCGGGAATTTCAAACGTGCTATATCCATAGTATAGTCTTTCGGTGTTCGGTCGATATTCGCTTGTGGATGTTCCTGTAGCTGTTCCCGTGGCCGAAGTCATTGCCAGTTCACGGATTTGTGTCACGCCGGGTTGGGGTGCGGGTACTACATCGCTTTCATATCCCCAGTTTCCCCATGCCACGAGGGTATATCGTCCGGGAGCTAACTCTCCCTGCCAATACTCCAAGCTGTCACTTTTCAGTAGCCGGATGTCCTTCAACACTCCGTCCGCATCGAAAAGGAACTGGTGGATGTTGTCCACATACATGGAGAGTTGTCCGGCGTCGGGCCTGCCGGCATAGCGGTAATTCAGCCGTACATTGTAGGGACACACTCCCGGTTCGTCAAATTCGAACGTGCAGGAGGTGCAGAACCATAGTATGCAACAGAGGATTACCATAACTTTCATCGGATGAAATAAATGAGTGACACACCGGCCCGTGTAGGCCCGAAATAATTCCTTTTATAATGTCCCATGCGCTCGCCGCAGCCCGCGCACCGGTATTTATCATATTCCATGCGGGCATATCCGCCGCCAATTACGGCTTCTATCGAGAAGCGGTCGCCCAGCACCCAGTGATAACCGTAAGTGATACCTCCGCCATACAGGTCGCCCCGGTAAATAATGTCTTCCATACCCGAAAAGAAAGGAATCTGTCCTACGTTGTAGTAAGCGTAATGTCCGTGCACTCCCAGGAAGTGTCCTTCGAACTTGCGGCAAGGCCAGTAGCGTAATTCCGGTTGTATCAGGTAGAGATTCAGTTTCATATCATTGCCGAACTTCCAGGCGTTATAAGCCCCGTTCAGTGCCATTGTAAAATGACGGCTGATGCTGGTTTCCACTCCTGCGTTGGGTGTGGTAGTTCCCCACAATAGCAGGTCGGTGCGCAATGCCACGCGTTGGGCAAAGGCAGCGGTACTCATCAGACTGAGCAGCAGGAACAGCAAATAAAGTCGTTTCATGGCAATTCGGATTTATTGCATAGTTTAAATATGGGGTATGGAGTTCTCGATAAGGCATTCGTTCACGGGAAGTTCGGCTATGGAAATTTCCATCAGATAAAGGCGTGTCATCTGATTGACAATGCCCAGCTTGCGGGCTGTCGTCCCATAACAGGAATAGAATTTTTCGTCACTGGGGCGGTTGAAGTAAACGCCTTCTCCCAATGCTTCAAGAATGGAAAGGAGGTTGATTTGATGATATGCACAGGCAAGGCGGTAGGATTCGGGGCGGCTATCCGGCTGATTGTCCGGTCGATTTTCTATCAGTGCTATTAGGCGTCCTTTTGATAGCTTTTGCAGCAGGTACGTAACTTCGGAAGGTGAAGGATTAAGGGAAGTACTCAACTGGTAATCCTTATACTGTATGTCGTGCAGTACTGCCAGGGCGAGTTTTGTTCTGAGTGTTAACATAGCGCTTGCTTTTTATGTAGATAATTGTCTGTTTTGTTTGGAATGTTCCGATTCCCGGTAGGAAACGGAACGGGCGCTATCATAACCATAGATTGGACAGATAAAAATCATCTTCCATTTTAAAAAGGCAGACAATTCTTAGCTCTTCCTTCCCTCTATTCTTAGATTTAGTAATGAGATTCCCCTATATTGAGATATGGGTAGGGGAATTATGTATTCAAACAAAAAAAGTGAAAGCTTTTTAATCAATACAAAGAGCTTTTCCACTGATATACCATATTATTACAGGAATATAATATTTATTGACATGACTTTTTGAGACAAAATCTAACTTTCAGGATAAGAGAGATGTTTTTGTCGTGTCTGGTGTTGTAATTTAACTGATTTTTTACAGAAAACTGGGAAACTTCGATAAGTATTTCCTGCTTTCCTTGTTTATTTCAATTGGAAATTGTTCCTTTACCGCCGGAATCATTCCGTTTCCTACCGGGAATCGGAACAGAAGTATGAAGCTCATTCAGAGAGCTTTTACTCTCTTTATCATTCCTATTTCCCTTTTCCTTTTCTTTTTCTTTCTTCTTCCATTCCTTTTCTGCCATTGGATTAACCAACGCTGCCATCTGCAAGTTTACCACCGCCAGTTGTTCATCAGAAAACGATCTCAAATAAGTATGCGTAATTTCTTCCGAAGCATGGCTCAACCCTGCACTAATCTTAGATACGGGTATATCCTCATTATACGCCAGAGTCGCCCACGTGTGGCGTGCCACATATGAAGTCAGCCTAACCCCAGATCCCAGCCGTTCAGATAACCGATACAAATGTTTGTTGTAAAGTCGCAAGGCACTCTCATATTGTTTCCTCTCCTCTGGTATACTTCCAGGTCTCCGAATAATTTTTAGAAGATAAGGCGAATCCGTATTCTCGCACTTATACCTTTTAATAATTTCCCACATCCACGGTTCAAGCGTAATCGTCAACATTCTCCTTGTCTTGCTACGACGATAGCAAAGCACATTATCCTGAATATCCGTCTTCCTCAAGTAAGCTAAATCTATAAAAGGAATCCCTCGTAGATAATAAGAAAGAATAAACAGATCCCGTGCCATCCCCAAACTGGGCATATCCTCCAAATCAGCATCCGCCACCATACGAAGCTGTTCAATACTCAGCGCCCTTTTCCTCGTCTCCTCGTATCCCATAAACACCTCACTAAAGAGTTGCTTAGCGTCTTTCAGCTCTTTCTCCTTTTCTGCTTCTCGACAAATAGCCCGCAATGCCCGGAAATAGCACGCTGAAGTATTACGTGAACATCCCGAAGCCCACAAATAGTGCTCAAAACCCAGAAAAAATCCTGCCGTCAATTCTTTAAAAGTAACTAACTCCATGTTAGCAAACTCTTCCAAGCTATGCAGCATACTCCTGCAAGTATGTTCCGCCGAAAACTTAAACAACTCGCCCAAACTATCCGCATGAGTTATAATACCCTCCTTTAATGTTTTCATTTTCATCACACTGTTCTTTTAATTAGTATCTCCTCTCAACTCTACCTTCCATCATTTGTTTTGTATGGAAAAGAAGGAAAACATCAAAAGTAAGAACAGAAAATATGACTGCCTGTCATGAAATACGCATAAATGACTACACCTTATTATACAGAAATCCCCCGGAACTTTTCATGATTTGAATTCCGGGGGATATATTTATTTCTTGTTCTGAGCCTTTTCCGCTTTTCTCTTATTTACATAATCCTTGAACATCTGGCGCCAGTTACGACCATGCTCATTAAAATACTGTTCGCACTTGGTCTTGTAGATTTCAAAGATAGCAGATATCTGCTTCATGTTCTTATAATCAATAGCCTGTTCACGAGCCAGCTTCAACTGTTCCAACACAAAAGCGGTTTCTTCCTCCGTCATATCAGGGACAATGGCCTGATAACCTTTCAAAGTGAAAGCTACTTTGCCTACAGTATATTTATCAAGAATCTGCTCTACTTGTTCTTCCGTCAGCACTCTGCGCAAATCTTTCATCAGCTTTTCATGAACTTCTTTCGGCATGGCGGAATCGGCAATCATTTCCCGATCCAATTTACTTAAAGATTTACCAGTGACAGGATTGATACCCTCCGGTACAGTGGAATAAGGGTGTTCATTATGCCAATCACGAACCTTGCGCAAATGATTATAGATAGTTGTTACAGCAAAGCCCGCTTTCTTATCATCCTCCATATTTAAGGAAGCCACCCAGTCCATTGCCTTTTTCTCAAGAGAAGCATCCGACTTTAATTGGGCAAAAGCTTTCTTGTCAATATAAACAGCTACTTTATCAAACGAACGAATTGCGCTTTCCGGCAAAAGTTCTCCTTTCTCACCGAAACTATACATAGCGGATTCCGGTTCGATGGTGATTTTTGTTTCATCCAGCATATTTCTATTCAAGCCGAACACCTCAGCAAAAAATGTATAGACAGCATTCCGCTTATTAGGACCAAAGTCATGTCTTTCTTTCGGAAGATGTATGTTCGTCACTTTATCTTTTGCATCGTAGAATCCATAAACACGCTGCAAATAAGGATATTCCAGTGTAGGCACACTTGCCGTCCAATCACCACCATCAGACACTACTAATTGCGGACGGGGAGCAAAGATTGCTGCCAATTCGGCATTGCATGTGCCACCCGCCGCCAATTGAATAGGCATACCGCTTTCACAGGGGCATCCTCCATCAAAATGAGAAGCCAAACTTACCACCGGCGCCGAAGCCGTGAAGCGATCATCCAGTGCACTCAGCAGAACTGTTTGCGTGCCACCACCGGAACCGCCATTCACACCGATTCTTTTCCTGTCAATATCTTTACGGGCAGCAAGCATATAGTCGAGAATCAGCAAACCATTCATCACCTGAATGGTATGAGCTGCACTACTGCGGTGTGCCGCACTGCCAACCTGCAAAATTGACTCTCCCCAACCGAAGAGATCATAATCCACACAAACAGCCCCCATACGTGCCAGGGTTCCCATACGCTGTTGTTGATCTTCGCGATAACGACCTCCTCCAAAGTGTCCATTCGGACAAATGATCAGCGCATGCTTCCCTTTCGATTTAGGGGCATAAACAGAACCGCAAACAGCCCTGGAAGCGTCTCAAGTGCAAAATTCTGAACTGTATAGCCATCATATTTCCTCACTTTGGAAAGAATCGGCTTCGACTCCACACATTGTGCGAGTAAAAGGTCAATTCCCAGACGTTGCCGGACTTCTTTTCTTAAAGAATCGGCACGGAGTTCAAAAGCTTCCTTATCTGCATAAAGCGTATTAAGGTAAGCCAGCATTTTCTCTCCGTCAGCATCTGTCCGCCGAGGATATTCATAAGCTTTCAACTTATATATATTGCCGGTTTGTTTCACAAACTTATAATCGAAAGGGGACAATACATTCGTCAGCGATTCTTCCACTGAATAAGGACGGATACGAAAATCCGCATAAGGCAACACTTTACCGACCGTATCAATATCGTATTTCAGGCGGATACCAAAACGATTTTGTATGTCCGTAAGAACTTCGTTCAAAGGGCGGGCAAAGGCCGTTTCAAATGTTTGTGTTTGTGCTTCAGCCGAAAGAGATGCAGCAAAAAGCACAGAGAAAAACAATATGCTTCATTGTTCTATATATTATTGTTTACTTTTCATCGACTTCCTTTGGATACATCTTTTTACCATTCACCATGACATCTTCCATCGTGATGCGTTCGCAATCCTCAAAGACACATTCCTCACCGGCTCCCTGCACATGGATGTCGCGCAGTACAATATCAGAGATCGGAGCTTCTTCCAGCCCAACTATCTTAACAGGAGTCTTGACATCCGTAACCGTCATTCCACTGATATGTATGTTGCGAAACAGCGGAGTGCGTTCACTCTTGGGTTCGGCAGGCATACCGCTATACTTCAGATTCAGTACCACAGCCTCCTGCTTGATATTGCGCATCACAATGTTACTGACACGGATATCTTCGACCACTCCTCCCCTGCCCCGGGTGGACTTGAGACGAATGCCCCGGTCCGTTCCATCGAAAATGCAATTGGAAATAGTCACCTTACGCACGCCTCCACTCATCTCACTGCCTATCACTACACCACCATGACCGGAAAGCATGATGCAATTAGTGATGGTTATATTCTCACAGGGTACTCCCAACCGGCGCCCCTGCGCATCGCGACCGGACTTGATCGTTATGCAATCATCTCCCACCGAAATGTGGCAGTCGCTGATATGTACATTCCGGCAGGACTCCGGATTGATGCCGTCCGTATTGGGCGAGGGTACATTATGAATGGTCACTCCCTTCACCTTCACGTTTTCACAGAACTCGGGATTCACCGTCCAGAACGGAGAGTTGACGATCTTCACCCCCTCTATCTTCACGTCCTTGCAACGAACCGGCTGGATAAACGGAGGACGGAAAAAACGACGTTGCAGTGTACCGATGTAGTCCTTGTTTGTTTCAGCATAGATAGCCGTTGTATCATTTGCCTGGTCCCACATCGTCTGATACTTATTCACATTCTGCATGCCATTGTCGCGCAGATCAATCATCACACGAAAAAACTCCATCCACCACTTCTTTCCCTGCCCGTCCAGCGTACCTTCACCTTTGATTGTTATATTTTCCGCATCCACGGCATAAATCAGAGGCTGGAAACTCTTCATCATTACTCCCTCATGACGCACCTCCACAAAGGGAAGATAATCATCGAAGCTATCAGAAAACAGCAAAGTGGCTCCCGCCTCCAACTCCAAAGTGATGTGGCTCTTCATCCGGATGCTTCCCGTCAGATAAGTGCCGGCAGGAAAAAAAAGGGTACCGCCACCGTTCGCGTTCAGGCGGTCGATGGTAGAATTGATAAGTTTGGTATTCAACGTCTTTCCATCCACCTTCGCTCCTGCTTTCAGCATATCTACACGTTCTGCACGAAGCACCGTAACCGCACAAAGGCAGAAGAGTGAACAAAGAAGTATTCTATATTTCATGGTCATAGTATGGTTGTTTATGGTTCGTTTATAGTTTGTTGTTCGTTCACTACAAATTCATGTTTCCCGCTCTCCACCTCTCTCGGTTCTTTCTCTCCCGGAAGTGTAACCACCGCCACAGTGTTTACCGGAACGGACAACTTCAGCTTAAACCGGCCGTTCTCGCGGGTCCAGTCTACAGTTATCTTACCGTAAAGGGTTTCATAAGATGACTGCACGTATTTCAGATCACCGACAGGCTTCGGGGCGATTCTGAACTTCTGGTATCCATGCTTCACGTCCGGAGAGATACCAACCAACGAGTTAAAGAACCATTCATCAATC
>OHPW01001479.1_pt1 | contig 12688 bp, 9 predicted proteins | sample 1577771 | NCBI WGS metagenome assembly OHPW01 (sample SAMEA3879608, study PRJEB24766) | human gut metagenome | biome: human-associated habitat; feature: feces | place: USA | collected 1985/1987
AACCGGAAAAACAATACTTATCGCTGGTACCGCCACGAAGAAGGCAAGAACAGTACCCCGAACAGGAAAAAATGAAACCGGGAATGTCTGAATACTGGACTCCGCAACCGAAAGTAGTCACTCCGGGTGACATCAAGACAAACAGCGCCCCTTCCGATGCCATCGTCCTGTTTGACGGAAAAGACCTTTCCGCTTGGCAAAACGCTAAGGGCGGCCCCGCCGAATGGATCGTAAAAGACGGCGTTTTCACTGTAGACAAGAAGAAAGGCGACATCCTGACAAAACAGAAATTCGAGAACTTCCAGTTGCATATCGAATGGTGCGTACCGGAAAACATCACCGGTACAAGCCAAGGACGCGGCAACAGCGGCATCTTCCTGCAAGACATGTATGAAATCCAGGTGCTGGATTGCTATAACAACGAGACATACGTGAACGGACAGACCGGCAGCGTTTACAAACAAACGCCTCCTTTGGCAAATGCCATGCGCAAACCGGGAGAATGGAATGTTTACGATATTATCTATTCCGCTCCTATCTTCAAGGAAGACGGCACTTATCGTGTTCCGCCGCGTGTTACGGTTATCCAGAATGGCATCGTATTGCAGAATAACACGACTATCCTGGGTACAACGGAATATATCGGTTTCCCGAAAGTCGTAAAACACGGAGCAGGCCCGATCCGTTTGCAGTCTCATGGTGACCCCAGCGAACCGATCAGCTTCCGTAATATTTGGATCAGAGAAATGTAAATTCAGGTGAAAGGTGAAAGGTGAAAGTTAAAAAGAAATATAAATCAAACTTTTAACTTTCAACTTTCACCTTTCAACTATTTAGTCAAGTGTCAGATTAAACTCGTCTTTCAACTTAGCCAAAACCGGATTTATGTTTAGTAGGTGTTCATACTTCTCTGCTGATGTATAGGCCAAATGTTTTTGGTTCGTTTCATCTATACGGACACGCATCTGAATACGGGTATTCTTCAACTGCATCCGCAGATAACTCAATATATCGATACAATTATTCGTCAACTCATCCTGTTGGCCGGGGTTATGCACACAGACTTCAAAATAATAATTATCCTGCAAGACCGGCTTGCAATTGATCATCGTATTCTTAAGATACACTTTCTTGTCAATCGTTGCGGCGTAATTATCCCATTCACGAACCAAGGAATCATTGTCAAAGGGAGTTACTACCTCCTTTACGTTCGTTGTCGCTTGTTGAACGGTTTGTTGCTTAGGCTTCTCCACTCCGATCTCCTTCATGGAGATTCGGACGAGCCGTTCTACGAACCGAATTAGGCGCTGTAGACGGAGGTGGCGCAGGAACCGAGCTCGGCATGTGCGTACTCATAACTTGTGGAGCACCGGCCGCTGCCGTAACTGAAGGAGCTTGAGGCGGCTGTTGAGGCTTCCCGCTATTCACCGCTTGAGAAGACGGATTCGTCCCAGCAATCGGCTCAATTAACGCTTTTTTTTTATCGTCGGCGGCTACCTGTGTTAATTGACAGAGCTGAATCAACGTCAATTCCAATAAAAGACGCTTATTGCGGCTGGCACGATAATTCAAATCGCACGTATTCGCCAGCTCTATCGCCTTGAACAGAAGTTGATCCGGACAATGTTTCGCCATCTCCTTATATCGTTCACGTATAGAAGCACCCACCTCGAATAGCACCAAGGTGGACTCATCCCGGCATACCAATAAGTCCCGGAAATGCCCAGCCAAACCGGTTATGATATTCTGCCCGTCGAATCCTTTGCCTAATATCTCATTCAAGATCAATAAAGAAGCCCGCACATTGCCGGATAAGATCGCATCTGTCAGACGAAAATAATACTCATAATCCAGCACGTTCAAGTTATCGATAACCGCTTGATACGTGATATTGCCATTCGTGAAACTTACCACTTGGTCAAAGATAGACAAAGCGTCGCGCATACCTCCATCCGCCTTCTGAGCGATCACGTTCAAGGCTTCCGGTTCCGCTGTTACCCCCTCTTGCGAAGAGACATATTGCAAATGCTCCACCATGTCGGCGATGGATATACGGGAGAAATCATAGATCTGACAACGGGAAAGGATCGTGGGAAGCACCTTGTGCTTCTCGGTCGTAGCCAAGATAAAGAGAGCATGATGCGGAGGTTCCTCCAATGTCTTCAAGAATGCGTTGAAAGCGGCGGTTGTCAACATATGGACCTCGTCAATAATGAAGACTTTGTATTTACCGATTGGAGGCGGGATACGCACTTGGTCGATCAAGGTACGGATATCGTCCACCGAGTTATTCGAGGCGGCATCCAGTTCATGGATATTGTAAGAACGCTGCTCATTGAAAGCCCGGCACGACTCGCACGCATTGCAAGCCTCGCCATCCGCCGTCGGATTCAAGCAATTGATCGTCTTCGCAAAGATACGGGCACACGAGGTCTTTCCTACTCCACGAGGACCGCAAAACAGGTAAGCATGCGCTAATTTGTTACTTTGTATCGCGTTTTTCAGCGTAGTGGTAAGAGACTTCTGCCCTACTACACTCCGGAAAGTGGACGGGCGATATTTTCTTGCCGATACAATATAATTATCCATTCTCTGCTTTTTATTGATAAGACAAAGATAAACAAAATAATTCATTATCTTCGCGAAAACGATGTTCTGATGTCACGCATAAAAGAGTTTTACATAAAGTATCTATCGTGGATCAACGCTTATTGGTTGGTTACCATCGTGTTCCTTATCGTCACCTTTACGGTGGGCGATAGCAGCCTGTATAAACGCTATACGTACGACGAGAAAATACGCGGTTTGGAGAAAGAGATCAAACATTACCAAAAGGAGATCGAGATCAACAGCAAGAAATTAAACGACCTTCATACGGACAAGGAGGGACTGGAACGTTTCGCCCGTGAAGAGTATTTCATGAAAAGGTCGAACGAGGATGTTTTTATTATCAAGGACAAACAAATCAGATCGATTATTTTCGGCGTAGCGGGATTACTCGTATTAGCCGGTGCCATATTGTTTCTTACTCATTGGGCTGTCGCCCCTTATTTATTCGCTGTCGGTGCGGCGGGTATAGCCGTTTGCTATCTGACCCTTCCGGTTAAGGACTTGGACTTTCGTCGCCGCCGGCTCCACCGTTTCAACGTATTCGCCGGACTTCTAATGATCGTATCTTCCGGCTTTATGTTCAACAACCGTACCGAGTGGATCCTTTGCTTGAGCGTAGCCGCTATCTTACAGATATATACCGCTTTCGTTACTCCTAAAGAGTAATTGGCCGCAAAACGCAGTGCTACTGACCCGACCGATGAATATATACTGACCAGGCCAACGCAGTATATATTACTTTGCAGATACAGTATATCTTCTATAAAGTCCCCGGTAAGCACCGTTAAAAAAAGGGTGTATCAAACGTTCCTTTGATACACCCTTTCTTTTATAAATTCTATTAATAGCTTACTTGGCCGGAGAGGAATAATTCTTATTCAAGTATTCCAGCAATTCGCCTGTGATATCATAGGAATCGCCAGCCAAAAGGATATTATCTCCTACCGTATTGCTGAATACCACTTGATAGCCTCTACCCAGATTGAAAGCCTTCAATTGAGAAACAACCGTATCGCGTAATTGCTCGTTCAACTTCTGCTGCTCTTGCATCAACTCTTGAGCCAATTGGTTATCTAAGTTCTGCAACTCTTGTTGCTTATTCAATAAACGTTGTTGCTCTTGCTCCGCCCTCTCACGGGTAAGGAAAGCGTTATTTTCTACCTTACGCTGGAAATCTTGCATCTCGCCTTGTAAACTACGGGCTTTCTGGGTGATGTTAGCACGGGAATTCTCTTGTTTCTTCAAGATGATCTCGTTCAGATCCTTGGAATAATTGTAATTAAGTAACAGGGAATCCACATTTACATAAGCGATCGGAAGTAAGGCCGTTGTGTCTCCCGCTGACGCGAATGTTCTTGTTACGCTTGATTCTTTCTTGCCGGAAAATTGCATAATATACAAGATTACGACAGCCACCGCTAGCACACCGTTAATAACGTAGTTAATGTTCTTCATAAAGTGCAATTTAAATCTTATTTTTTTATTCTTTTATTTCGTTCATGATGTCATAGAGTCCCTTTTGCTTCACCGCCATACGATCCATGGTCTTCGCACAAAATATACCTTTCTTACCCAACGCCCTGTTTCCTTCGATATGCGTATTCGGGAACCTTCCTCCCTTTTTCAACAGCACTTTTATCGATAGCAACACGACGCTGATAACAAGAATTATGACCGTAAATAATAACGTTGTAAGCATTTTCTCTATATTTGTGGACGCAAATATAAGAGTTTAAGTGATTGGAAAGTATGTTTTTGATATTTAATTGTACTTTTTTTCATACAACCCCCTGTTTGCAGTGGTATTATTAACTATAGAGTAACATCTATAATACATTGTAACATTATGAAGATTACTGATTTAAAGCCTACTATCGTATGGAAGTTCTTCCATCAAGTAACCCAAGTGCCTCGCCCCTCAAAAAAGGAAGGCAAAATGATTGAATTCCTAGAATCATTCGCGAAAGAGTACAAAATAGCTATCAAGAAAGATGAAGCCGGCAACCTTTTAATGTCAAAGCCTGCCACTCCGGGAATGGAGGATCGTCCGGTAGTCGTATTGCAGTCTCACATGGATATGGTTTGCGAGAAAAATAACGGTACGAAACACGATTTCGACAATGATCCGATCGAGACGATCGTCGACGGCGAATGGCTGCGTGCCAACGGCACTACTTTGGGAGCCGATAATGGTATCGGTGTAGCGGCCGAGTTGGCTTTGCTTGCCTCCGATGATATCCAACACGGTCCGATCGAATGTTTGTTCACGGTAGACGAAGAAACAGGTTTGACTGGAGCGAAAGCCTTGAAAGAAGGTTTCATGACCGGAGATATCTTGTTAAATCTCGATAGCGAGGACGAGGGAGAGATCTTTATGGGTTGCGCCGGAGGTAAAGACACACAAGCGACTTTCCATTACGAGCCAGTTCCTACGTCCGATAAGATGCAGTATTTCCGTATCGACGTGAAAGGGCTGAATGGCGGTCACTCCGGTGGCGAGATCCACAAAGGATTAGGCAATGCCAACAAGATCTTGGTTCGTTTCTTATTCTTATTGAAAAAGAAATATGATTTCGTTCTTTGCTCTATCGATGGAGGAAACTTACGTAACGCAATCGCTCGCGAGGCACACGCCGTAATCGGCTTGCATCCGGAAAATAAGGAGGATGTACGTATCTTGCTGAACCATTTCGCCGCCGACGTTGAAAATGAGTTGAAACATGTAGATCCGAACGTTCAGTTAGCGATGGAGTCCACGGATCGTCCGGAGTACCATATAGACAATGCCACCGCCGAGAAATTAATCTACGCCTTACACGCTTGTCCGCACGGCGTAATCGGTATGAGCCACGATATAGAAGGCTTGGTAGAGACTTCTACCAACCTTGCTTCCATAAAGATGAAAGAAGGCAATACGATCTTGATCGGTACCAGCCAGCGTAGCTCTATCGAATCATGCAAGATCGCTATCGCCAATACGGTAGCCTCCACGTTCCTATTGGCTGGAGCAGATGTAAAACATGGCGACGGCTATCCGGGATGGGCCCCGAACCCCGACTCTAAGATCTTGAAGATTGCACAGGAGACTTACAAACGCCTATTCAACAAAGACGCCAAGATCATGGCCATCCACGCCGGATTAGAGTGCGGTTTGTTCTTGGAAAAATATCCGAAACTGGATATGATCTCTTTCGGGCCTACTTTGCGTGACGTACATTCACCCAACGAGCGTATCGAGATCGCTACGGTCGGTTTATGGTGGAGCCACCTTCTTGAATTATTAAAGAGCATCCCCGCAAAATAAACCAACGTTTTTTGCGTTATAAAAAGAGGAAAGACACGATAACCGTGTCTATCCTCTTTTTTTATGTTAATGTCTTGCAACTTTTTTATGATAATTTTGTTTATCTATTGAAACAAGAACACAAGATATTTACAGTTAACATTTACGAAAATGAAAAGATTAACGATAACGCTATTTATACTCGCGACGCTTCTGTTGAACATGCTTCCGGCATGCGACGGTTTGGATGATCATTATTCCACTAACCCGACTTACCGGCTAAGCTTCTCGACAGACACGCTCGCTTTTGACACGATCTTCAGTACGATCGGTTCTACCACCCGTCAATTTATGATCTACAATAAAAATAGTGAACCTCTGAGCATTGAGTCCATCATGCTGGCCAGTGGAGAGTCTACCGGCTTCCGCATGAATGTGGATGGACGCAAAGGTAGCTCATTTAATAATGTAGGAATACTCGCCAACGACAGCATGTATGTATTCGTGGAAGTAACGGTCGATCCGAATGGGGGCAATCAACCTCTGTTGATACAGGATTCCGTACTTTTCACCGTGAATGGCATCCGTCAATCCGTATTATTGGAAGCCTATGGGCAGGATGTTAATCTTTACAAAGGCGGTGTTACGATTACAAAAGATTCTATCCTCACGGCCAATCGTCCTTATTTGATCTACGATAGTTTGGTTATCGCTAAAGGGGTTTCATTGAATATCGAGAAGGGGGCTACTTTCTATATGCATGATAAAGCGAGCCTGATCGTTCACGGCTCCATGAACGCTTTAGGCACCTTGGATGAGCCTATCACTTTCCGAGGCGACCGTTTGGATTATATACTAAATGATATATTACCGTATGACCGGACTCCCGGACAATGGGGAGGCATTACCTTTAAGGCGGATAGCTACGGGAATGTCTGGGATAATGTAATCGTACGTAATGGTACCTCCGGTGTATATTGCGAGCCTTCCACCCCGGACCGGCCAAAGATCAAGATAAACAACTCACAGATCACGAATATGGGGAGCGATCTATTCTTCGCCATCAATTGTGATGTTATCGCTACAAATACGGAATTCAGCAATGCCGGAGGAAGTGTACTCACTTTAGTCGGTGGTAAATATTACTTCGCTCACTGTACGATGGCTAATTACATGAGTTTAACCAAAAGGGAAATGGCCAGCGAGACTGTTCCTTTGGATAGTAAATGCCTGTACTTGCTCAATAACGTAACAGTAGACGGAAATGGCCCGTATCCTATCACGCAAGCTTATTTTGACAATTGCACTATCGATGGAAGTTACGATGTCGAATTAAAAGCAGATGGCAGTACAGATTTCGATTATCGGTTCAATCACTGTGCGCTTAAAGCCAAAGAATCCTCCAGCGATCACTTCAAGGAGGTCTTGTTTATCAAAAAGACTCCTTCCTATCGGAAAGTAGGAGGCAAGCAAAATAAATACACCTATGATTTCCGGCCAGATTCCGTATCGACTACCGGAGTCGGAAAAGCAGATCCCGAGATAACGAAGAATTATCCGATCGATCGTTACGGTGTCAACCGGCTAACCAGTTCGAACGGCCCGACCATAGGAGCCTACGAGTTTGTTCAGGAAGAGACCGAAGATTCAAACGAATAAGAATACATTACATATTAACAATTAATCAAAGCTTTAACTATGAAGATTTTTATGTTTTTTCTTTTATTCTTTGCCTCCCCTCCGTTATTTGCCCAAGCTACGTTCAAAGTCATGACCTATAATGTGGAGAACTTTTTCGACACAAGGGATAATCCAACCAAGAATGACGATGAATTTCTACCTTCCGGCAACCGGTACTGGACACAAAGCCGCTACTATCATAAGCTACAACAAATAGCGAAAGTAATAAGCGCTGCCGGGGAATGGAGCACACCGGCCTTAATAGCTCTTTGCGAAGTCGAGAATGACTCCGTCCTGTCTCATCTTACCCGTCGCACACCGCTCCGCTGGCAGGATTACCGATATATTATCACTCAAAGCCCCGATCCCAGAGGTATTAATGTCGCTCTTCTTTATCAACGAGATCAATTCTTTTATTTACGACATGAATCCATTCCAATTCGTTTTTCCGGGAACAAACACAAATTAACCCGAGATATCCTACACGTATATGGAAAGATCATAACAGGCGATACCTTAGATGTTTTCGTGTGTCATTTCCCCTCCCGCTACGGAGGAGAAAAAGAAAGTGAAAAGGATCGTTTTGACGCGGCCCGCACTTTACGGGGATCTAGCGATTCCCTGTTACTGATACGAGAAAAGCCGCAGATACTCATTATGGGAGACTTCAATGATACCCCTCAAGACAGAAGTATTTCCGAGATATTCGCTGCCCAAGCCTTTCCTGAAAATACGCAGATCACAGATTCCACATCTTGTACCTATTATAATTTGTTCGCAAGCCCCCATATAACTCAATTCCCGGGTAGTCATAAATACCAAGGCGAATGGAGCCAACTCGATCAAATAATCGTAAACCGGGATCTCATCACGCAAGAGTCTTCCATGCATATCATTCCGGAAAGCATCCACATATTCGCTCCTGATTTTTTATTGACTAAGGATAAAACATGGCGGGGGGTACGTCCTTTTCGAACCTATTACGGCTTTAAATATGAGGGCGGTTTTAGTGACCATTTACCATTAACAGTCGATTTTCTAATACGTTCTCAGATCAAACGCTGAAAAGAAAACCTTGAAACCTTTTTTCCGATCTCTTGTTATCCTATTAAAGAAGAAAAGCTATGTAGTCAACAAGCAAACAGAACACATATGGAAATAAATCTCGCCTCAATCCGGCAAGAATACACAAAAGGAGGATTAAGGGAAAGCGAACTTCCGGATAACCCATTCTTGCTTTTCAGTCAATGGTTACAAGAGGCTATAGACAGCAAAGTAGATGAACCCACGGCCATGCTAGTAGGGACCGTATCTCCAGAAGGCAAACCTTCCACCCGTACCGTCTTATTAAAGGACCTGCATGATGATAAGTTTATTTTCTACTCCAACTACGAAAGCCGAAAAGGCAGGCAACTGGCACAAAACCCGGCAATCTCTCTTTCGTTTGTATGGCATCAATTAGAAAGGCAGGTACATATCGAAGGTACGGCTGAAAAAGTCCCCCCGGATGAATCGGATCAATATTTCAAAAAACGCCCGTATAAAAGCCGGATCGGAGCTCGTATATCCCCACAAAGTCAACCCATCGGCAGCCGTATGCAACTTATACGAGCTTTCATTAGAGAGGCAGCTCGTTGGATTGGAAAAGAAGTGGAGCGTCCGGCTCACTGGGGCGGGTATGCCGTCATTCCCGAACGTATCGAGTTCTGGCAAGGTAGGCCCAACCGGCTTCATGATCGCATAGTATATACCCTTCAACCGGACGGCCATTGGAAAAAAGAAAGGCTCGCCCCATGAAATCAGGTACAAGTCCGATACCAAAGGATAAGAGATAGATAATTCATCGAAAACGATTATCTTTGTCTGTCAAAATACGTAATACCTATGAATATTAGATCCATATATCTAGCCGGTCTATTCGCAATCATCGGCTCCCACATAATCAACACAAACGCCCAGCAACTTAGGAATCCTTTCGATTTCCCGATCTTACTGAGCGGGAACTTCGGTGAGTTAAGAAGCAATCATTTCCATTCCGGAATAGACTTCAAGACACAAGGGGTAGAAGGTAAACCCGTACATACGGTACAAGAAGGATACGTATCACGTATATCCGTAAGTCCATGGGGCTACGGTAACGGGCTTTACATCACACACCCGGATGGAACGACCACCGTATACGGCCATCTACAAAAATTCTCGAAGAAAATAGCGAATTATGTAAAAGAGCAACAATACGCACAAGAAAGTTTCAATGTAAATCTCTTCCTTACGCCGGATTTGCTTCCTGTCGAGAAAAATGAAGTCGTAGCGTTAAGCGGCAATACCGGAAGCTCTGGTGGACCTCATCTCCATTTTGAGGTACGAGACACCGAGACCGAGGAAGTCATGGACCCCTTGGATTATTTCTCGGATCGGATAACCGATACCCGTCCTCCTAAAATCCAAGGAATACAGATCGTCCCCATCGAAGGAAAAGGCGTAGTAAACGGCAAAAGCAAGAAGCTTGAGATAAAACCCGTCACGGCGAAAAACGGGAAACAGACAATCACTGGAAAAATCGAGGCATGGGGAGAAATAGGGCTCGCTGTAAAAGCCTATGATTATATGGATAATACGACTAACATTTATGGCGTACGAGAAATCACGCTCACGGCAGACAGCCAAGTGATTTTCCATAGTAATCTTGATAAGTTCGCATTTGACGAGACCCGTTATCTGAACACATTCACAGATTACGAAGAATGGAAAGATCATCGCTCTTTCTATATGCGTAGTTTCATCGAGCCGGGAAACCGTCTACGCTTCCTTGAAAGCGTAAACCGGGGAATCTTGCGTATAGATGAACCTCGTACCTATCATTTGACGTATACACTTGCTGACGCTTTCGGCAATGCCACCCGTTTATCCATCTGGATCGAGGGAAAGAAACAAGAGATCCCCCAGATCGATACGACTCATACAGAATTATTCCATTGGGGTAGCGAGAATAGGTTCGGCGCTAAAGGCATCCGTCTCGTCATGCCTAAAGGTAATCTATATAATGACCTCTACTTCCGCTATTCGGTGAAAGAAGATAGTACCTCATTATCAGCCACCCACATATTGCACGATAAGCCAATTCCTTTGCATGGAACGGCCCAGTTATCACTATTCTTGCAAAGCGATACGCTTGAGAATAAACAACAATATGGTGTGGTTCGCTTACAAAACGGACGTGCCTCTTGGATGGGCGGTACATACCGTAATGGCTGGATCGACGCAAATATCAAGGAATTGGGCAGTTATAAGATACAACAAGATACAAAGGCTCCGGTTATCACGCCGATCAACCAACAGACGTGGGTCAGCAAACAGAACTTCATATTCCGTTTGTCCGATAACTTAAGCGGGGTACAAACCTACCGGGGAGAAATAGACGGGCAGTTTGTCTTATTCGAGATGAATAATAAATCGGTTATTACCTATCGCTTCGATAAAGAGAGGTTGCAAAGAGGCAAGCATGAACTTAAATTAATCGTAACGGATGCTTGCGGAAATGAGTCGATTTATACACATCCGTTTACTTGGTAGGACGATTTATCGTATTTTTTAGGCAAAATATAAGTCCTTTGATTGCTTTACTTTAAGAAATTCGTATATTTGTTTCTTGTATATTTATCGTATTGAGTAGATTGCTCAACAATAAACACAATAATATTATAAACATGGAAAACAACGACTTATTAGAAATGGTAAGAAGTAAGGCACAAGGATGGCTTACGAAAAGTTATGATGCGGAAACTCGTGCTCAAGTTCAAGCGTTACTTGACAACGAAGATCCTACTGAGTTAATCGAGTGTTTTTATAAAGACCTAGAATTCGGAACAGGTGGATTGCGCGGAATCATGGGGGTAGGTTCAAATCGTATGAATATATATACAGTTGGCGCAGCTACCCAAGGTTTATCCAACTATCTGAAAAAGGAATTTGCGGATTTAGAACAGATAAAGGTTGTCATCGGCCACGATTGCCGTAACAACAGCCGTAAGTTCGCGGAAATATCAGCCGATATCTTCTCCGCTAACGGCATCAAGGTTTATTTATTCGAAGACCTACGTCCGACTCCGGAAATGTCATTCGCTATCCGTAAACTGGGATGCCAGAGCGGTATCATCTTGACGGCTTCTCACAATCCGAAAGAATACAACGGATACAAGGCTTATTGGGATGATGGCGCACAAATGATCGCCCCGCACGATAAGAATACGATCGCCGAGGTTAACAAGATCCGTAACGCTAGCGAGATTAAATTCAAAGGAAATAAAGAATTGATCGAGATCATCGGACAAGCGATCGATGATGAATATATCAAGGAATTAACAACGATTTCTTTGTCTCCGGAGGCTATTTCCCGCCATAAGGATATGAAGATCGTGTATACTCCAATTCACGGAACAGGTGTTAAATTGGTTCCTGCCGCTTTGAAAGTTTACGGATTCACGAACATTATCCATGTACCGGAACAAGATGTTGTTAGCGGTGATTTCCCGACGGTTATCTCTCCGAACCCGGAAGAGCCGGCTGCTTTAGCTATGGCTGTAGAGAAAGCAAAAGAGACTGACGCTGAATTGGTAATGGCTTCCGATCCGGACGCAGACCGTGTAGGTGCCGCCGTTAAGAATAACGAAGGCGAATGGGTACTTTTGAATGGTAACCAAACCGCTTTGATGTTCGTTTACTATTTAATCACTCGCTGGAAAGAGTTAGGTAAGATCAATGGTAAAGAATATATCGTAAAGACAATCGTTACGACAGAGACGATCAAGACGATCGCCGAGCGTAATGGCGTAGAAATGTACGATGTTTATACAGGCTTCAAATGGATCGCTAACGTTATGCGTGAGAACGAAGGCAAGAAAAACTATATCGGTGGTGGCGAGGAAAGCTACGGATTCCTTTGCGAGGACTTCGTTCGCGATAAAGACGCTGTTTCCGCTTGCGTTATCTTAGCCGAGATCGCAGCTTGGGCAAAAGATCAAGGTTTGAGTTTGTATCAATTGCTTCAGAAGATTTACGTGGAATACGGCTTCTCTAAGGAGAAAGGTATCTCTGTCGTGAAGAAAGGCAAGAGTG
>OHPW01001484.1_pt1 | contig 12642 bp, 7 predicted proteins | sample 1577771 | NCBI WGS metagenome assembly OHPW01 (sample SAMEA3879608, study PRJEB24766) | human gut metagenome | biome: human-associated habitat; feature: feces | place: USA | collected 1985/1987
GTGCGGATCTCCCCTGCCGTGGGCAGCTGCTCCTCCGTTACCCCTGCCTGCTGCATCAGGTCAAGGATGAGCTTTTCCATATCCACGATCGGGGAGACAAGCAGCGCCTTTTCCGGCTGCTGCGTTTGCAACGCCTGCATGGCAAACCATGCCCCGATGCTGACCCCATACACCCGGATATGCTTCCACACCGGCTGCATCCGGGCGTAGACTGCCTGCAGCTCTCGGGTGACCACCCACGGCACCAGCTTTTCCGGGCTGTCTTTCCGGGCGCCGTGCTCCGGCAGGTCGACAGCCAGCACCTGCCAGCCTGCCGGGCAGGCTGTGCGGGCAAAGCGGGCGGCCTCGGCTGCGCTGCCGTTTTTGCCGTGGACATAGAGATAGACCCTGCGGCTGCGCTTGCCGTACAGGACAGCCGGAATGCCTGCAACCTCAAGCTTGATTTTTTCCATAACGGCTTCCTCCTGTTTTAGGGCATTTCGTGCCCTGTTTTCTCTATGATAGCACAAGCAGCCGACAAACACAAATAGGAAAAGAGCCAATTCTAACACGCTTTCGAATACTCTCCGCGGCGGGATTACCCCCTCAGTCTGCTCTCTCTGCGTTCGCAGCCAGCTCGCCTTAACTCCCTCTCGTGAACAAAAAGAGCCACCGCACAGACTTGTGCGATGGCTCTTTGGGATAGTGCTTCAGGTTTTGCTTAGCCGAAAATGTTGATCAGGATACCAGCAGCAACGGCAGAACCGATAACGCCGGCCACGTTGGGACCCATGGCGTGCATCAGCAGGAAGTTGGAGGGGTTCTCGCTCTGGCCGACCTTCTGGGAAACACGAGCGGCCATAGGCACGGCGGAAACGCCGGCAGAACCGATCAGGGGGTTCACCTGACCGCCGGTCAGCTTGTACATGACCTTGCCGCACAGCACACCGGCTGCGGTGCCGAAAGAGAAGGCGATCAGACCCAGCACGATGATGAACAGGGTGCGGGTGTTCAGGAAGGTGTTTGCGCTGGTGGTGCAGCCAACAGACAGAGCAAGGAAGATGGTGATGATGTTCATCAGCTCATTACCGGCAGTCTTCTGGATACGATCCACAACGCCGCACTCCTTCATCAGGTTGCCCAGCATCAGCATACCGACCAGAACGGCGGCATCCGGCACGATGAGGGAAACAATGATAGCGACCATGATGGGGAAGATGACCCTCTCGGTCTTGGAGACGGTGCGCAGCTGCTTCATGACCACAGAGCGCTCCTTGGAGGTGGTCAATGCCTTCATGATGGGCGGCTGGATAACGGGCACCAGTGCCATGTAGCTGTACGCTGCCACGGCAATGCTGCCCAGCAGCTCAGGTGCCAGACGGGAGGTAACGAAGATAGCGGTGGGGCCGTCGGCACCGCCGATGATGGAGATGGCAGCGGACTGCTTCTGGGTGAAGTCCACCAGACCGGTCGCGGCCAGCAGACGAGCGCCCATATAGGTGCCGAAGATGCCGAACTGAGCGGCAGCGCCCAGCAGCAGGCTCTTGGGGTTGGAGATCAGGGGGGCGAAGTCGGTCATGGTGCCGATGCCGAGGAAGATCAGCGGCGGGTAGATGCCCAGCTTAACGCCCATGTAGAGCATATCGGCCAGACCGCCATTGTTCAGGATCTCGACCCACATGGGGTGCTCCAGACCGTCACCAACGAAGTACTGCATATGGATGATGCCGCTGCCGGGGAGGTTGGCCAGAATCATGCCGAAGGCCATGGGCAGCAGGATCAGAGGCTCGAACTCCTTGACGATCGCAAGGTAGAGCAGGAAGCAGCCCACGCAGATCATCACGGCGTAGAGCATACCGCCCGGCTCACCGAACCGGGCAAAGCCGGAACTCTGGAAAATACCGACCAGAGTATCAATAAACTGAGTCATGTTTTTCCTCCTGTGTTAAAAGGGCGCGGTGGTGTCGTTGACGCCAGCCTTGCCCCAGCCATTCTTGCCGCGGCGGACTGCCTTCAGCACGTACTTGCCGTTGCCCATAGAGTAGATGGCTGCCATGATGGCTGCCACAACGTCGCCGGGGATGCCTGCCTCCACCTGCGGGGCAGCAGCCTTTGCGGGTGCGGCAGCGGGCGCAGCGGCCTGTTTCACAGGAGCAGCCGGTTTTGCAGCAGACGCAGCCTTGGCGGCTGCCTTCTTGCTGTTCATGGCGTCAAAGATCTTGCCCTCCAGCGTGATGATGGCCATCAGCAGGACGAGGATCAGAAACACCAGCACAATACCGGTTATGGTAACGATCACATCATAACCTAAATCCATGGTCTTCCTCCTAGTTACTTTTTTCTTTGCCGACCGCCGGGCGGACAGCAAAAACCGATTTGAAAGTATTATACAATATTTTCCGGGTCGATTCAACAACTATGAACAAAAATCATGTTCTTCTTCACCAGACTGTGAACAAGCCCTCAGCGGCGGCCCATGCGGGGGGTGGCGTCGGTGAAGCCGGTCTCCAGCTTGTCGCCCATCCGCAGGCTCATGGCCGTGCCCAGCGCCACGCAGTTGACGGGGTCGGGCGAGACCGTCACCTCCACCTTCAGCTCCTGACTGAGGTACTCGGGCAGGCCGTGGAGCTGTGCGCCGCCGCCCGTGAGGACGACGCCGTTGCGGTAGATGTCACCGGCCAGCTCGGGGGGCGTCTTTTCCAGCACCTGATGGGCGGCGGTGCCGATCTGCTCGCTCAGGCGCATGACCGGCTCGTAGAGGTCGGCGGTGGAGACGTTGACCCGGACGGGCAGGCCGGTGAGCAGGCTGCGGCCCTTGATCTCCATCGTCTCGTTGAAGTCGGCCTTCTGGGGGCAGCAGGCCACGTTCTTTTTCAGGTTCTCGGCGGTGCGCTGGCCGATGGCGATGCTGAACTTGTTGCGCACGAACTTGAGGATCTCCTCGTCGTAGTGGTTGCCCGCGACGCGGACGCTGGTGGCCTTGACCTTGCCGCCGAGGCTCAGCACGGCGATGTCGGTGGTGCCGCCGCCGATGTCGATGATCATCCGGCCATCGGGGACGGTGATGTCGATGCCGGAGCCGAGGGCGGCGGCGATCGGCTCATCGATGAGGTAGACCTGACGGGCACCGGCGGCCATGACGGCCTCCACCACGGCGTCGCTCTCGATGCCGGTGATGGCGGCGGGCACGCAGACAGCCACCCGGGGCTTGACCATGTGGGAGCTGTAGACCTGATTGACGAAGCGGCAGATCAGCTCGCGGGTCATGGTGTGGTCGCTGATGACGCCGTCCTTCAGCGGGAAGATGGCGGAGATGTAGTTGGGCGTGCGGCCCACCATTGCGAGGGCCTTGTCTCCTGCCTCGAGCACGCAGTTCTTGCGGGTGTCTACCGCCACTACGCTGGGCTGGTTGAGGACGACGCCCTGCCCCTCCTGCGCGATGATAATAGTCGTCGTACCAAGATCGATACCGATGTCGTTCTGTGCCATAGTCGTGAATTCCTTTCTCTGCTGCCCCATTCTCTATTGCGATCGCCCATCTCCGGGCGAGGGTCATCAAAACACATTATAGTATAGCATATCTGAGGGGAAAAAGAAACCCTTTGCGGAGGGTTACCTAAGGCTCCCCCTTTGGGGGAGCTGGCATCGCAAAGCGATGACTGAGAGGGCAAGGATGCTCATGGCGGGGCAGCTGCGCAACGATAGTATCGCTCTGACCGAGGGCCTGCTTATCGCTGTGTCTGCGGCTCTATCCCAGCGGGCTTGCCCTCTCCGTCACCTTCGGTGACACCTCTCCCAAAGGGAGAGGCACTCGCTCTCGGAAAGCATCATATGACCGGAAGATTCTCCGGCGGCAGCTTCTCCGCCAGCAGGGCCGCGAGGCCGCTGTAGCGGAGGTTCTGGCGGACGTTGGACATCATCCGGTTGACAACGTCCCGGCGGCCCACCACGATGCAGAGCTTCCGGCCGCGGGTGACGCCGGTGTAGAAGAGGTTGCGGTAGCACAGGCGGGGCGGCACCTGCGCCGCCGGGAGGATGACCGCCGGGAACTCGCTGCCCTGACTTTTGTGCACCGTGATGGCATAGGCGATCTCCAGCTCGTTGAGGTTCTCGGCGGGGTAAACCAGCCGCCGGTCGTCCATCCGCACCACCATCGAGCGGCTGCGGGGGTCGATGGACTCCACGATGCCGATGTCGCCGTTGTACGCCCCTACCCCCTGCTCTCCGCCGATGCGCTGCCATGTGATCTCGTAGTTGTTGCGCACCTGCATCACCTTGTCGCCCACCCGGAAGACCCGGGCCGCGCTCTGCAATTCCGGCCTGCCCTTCTGGGGCGGGTTGAGCAGGGCCTGCAGCTCCACATTAAGGGCCTGCGTGCCGGTGGGGCCGAGCTTGGTGGGGCAGAGCACCTGAATGTCCTTCACCGGGTCGAACTGGTAGCTGCGGGGCAGGCGGGTGGTCACGAGGTCGCAGACGAGCTTTTGCGCCGCGTCTCCGTCCGACTCAAGGAAGAAGAAATCGTCCGTTTTGCCGCCCTTTTTCAGCGGCTCGCCCGAGATGATGCGGTGGGCGTTCTCCACGATGAGGCTCTGGGCCGCCTGCCGGAAGATCTCGTTGAGGCAGACCGTGGGCACCAGCCCCGAGCGGATGACCTCGCCGAGGATGTTGCCCGGGCCGACGCTGGGCAGCTGGTCGGCGTCGCCCACCATGATGATGCGGCAGCTGTACCGCAGGGCCGCGATGAGGGCCTGAAACAGCCTGACGTCCACCATGCTCATCTCGTCGAGGATGACCACATCGCATTTGAGGAGGTTCTTGTCGTTGTGGATGAAGCTGACCACGCCGCCGGTGTAGTCCACCTCCAGCAGACGGTGGATGGTGGAGGCCTTGCGGCCCGTCAGCTCGCTCAGGCGCTTGGCGGCCCGGCCCGTAGGGGCGCAGAGGGCCACCCGCTCGGCCTGATCTTCCAGAAGCTGCAGGATGGCGTTGACGGTGGTGGTCTTGCCGGTGCCGGGGCCGCCGGTGAGGACGAGGCAGTTTTCGGTCATAGCCTTCCGGATGGCCTCCCGCTGCAAGGGTGCGTAGGCGAAACCCTGCGCCAGCTCTAAGATCTGGATGTTCTTGTCGAGGCCGTGGGCCGTCTGCTTCCCCCGCTTCGTCAGCAGGGCCAGACGGTCGGCGATGTCCTGCTCGGCGGCCAGAAGGTCGGGCAGGTAGATATATTCCGTGCCGTCGAAGGTCTTTTCCGCCAGCGTCTCCGCCCCGAGGCAGCGGGCGAGGGCCTCGTCCAGCTTTTCGGGGGGCTGGTGGATGAAGTTCGAGGCTGTGGCCAGCAGCTGGGCGCGGGGCAGGCAGGTGTGGCCGTTGCCCGCGTTGTGGCGGAGGGTGCGCAGGAGGGCGGCTTCCAGCCGCTGGGCGCAGTCCCCCGCCATCTGGTAATACTGGGCGATGCTGTCGGCGTGGCGGAAGTCCAGCTGAAGCGGCTCGCCGCAGAGCAGATAGGGGTTCTGCTGGATGGCCGTCATGGCCCCCGGGCCGAAGGTGCGGAAGACCTCCATCGCCCGGCGGGGGCTGATCTCGAACTGGGCCAGATAGGCGATCAGCTCCCGCATCCCGAACATCCGCTTGAACTCCTGCTGGATGCGGTCGGCCTTGTCCGCCGAGATGCCCGGGATGAGGGTGAGCTGGGCGGGGTCGTTGGCGATGACCTCCAGCGCCGCCGCGCCGAATTTGTCGATGATCTTGTCCGCCGTCCGTGCGCCGATGTAGGGCAGCGACCGGCTGGCGAGGAAGGCATAGACGGCCTCGAGGTCTTTGGGCATATCGGTCTCGCACTCCTGTGCGTGGAACTGCCGCCCGTAGGTGGCGTGGTTCTCGTACCGCCCCCGGCAGACGACGCTCTCCCCTGCATGAAGCTCCCCCACCACGCCGCAGACCACCGTTACCACACCGCCGCCCGATACCTCGAACACGGTGTAGCCGTTGTCCTCGTTCTGGTAGATGATGTCCTCCACCGTGCCTTCCAGCTGTTCCAGCTCCCGCTCCATCGTCCCGCCTCCTCGTTTTGACACAACTATATATAGTATAGCGGTTTTGGGGGGATTTGTAAATATGGGGGAGCTTTGAAGGTCAGGCTGGTCTTCATCGGGGAGCCTCTGGCGAAGAGGCGGGGCTTTGCGGTATGCCAAGGCCTCCCCTCGGTAGGGGAGGTGGCACGCCGCAGGCGTGACGGAGAGGTTCAGCTCCGCAGCGGCTCACGGTCAGGCTCTCCTTCGTACAACCTCTCAGTCACCTTCGGTGACAGCTCCCCTTGTAGGGGAGCCTCTGGCGAAGAGGGCAGGTTTCCGGGTAACGGCGAAGCTGCCCATGAGCGAAAGGCGCAAAAAAGCCCCCTTGGAGCTGCCGCTCCTTGGGGGCGTTTCGTTTGGTGAAGCTATCAGAAGTTCCGCAGTCTCTCAATCCTCCACCCGCGCTGCGGCAAGCTCCTTCGTCAGGCGCTTGCGGACGGCGAAGTAGGCCGGGATGAGGAAGAAGCAGGCGAAGAACCATGCCACGGGGTTGGCGATGCAGGCCGCGAAGTAGCCCCAGAGGGGCACGAACCAGCAGCCCACCATGACGCGGGCCACCATCTCGGCCACGCCTGCGAACATGGCAAGGCCCGAGTAGCCCAGACCCTGAATGGTGTAGCGGTAGATGATGAGGACGGCCAGCGGGATGTAAAAGAGGCTGTTCCAGAAGATGAAGCTCCGGGCGTTGGCCATGATCTCCACCTCGCTGCTCTCGAGGAAGAGGCTGATGAGGGGCACGTCCATCACCCGCAGGATGAGGAAGGAGACCACGCTGTAGACACAGCCGATGCCCAGCGCGGTGGTGACGCCCTTGTCCACACGCTTCAGGTCGTGGGCGCCCATGTTCTGGCTGGCGTAGGTGGTCATGGCGGTGCCGATGCTCTCCAGCGGCACCGAGAGGAACTGGGCGGCCTTGCCGCCTGCGGTCTGCGCGGCCACGATGCTGCTGCCCAGACCGTTCACCGCGCCCTGCAGCACGACGCTGCCGATGGCGGTGATGCTGCACTGCAAGCCCATGGGGATGCCCATGTTGCAGAGCTTGAGGCAGTGGCTGGCGCTCAGACGGCCCTCTTCCCCGCTCCACTTCAGCTCCGGGTAGTGGCGGACGATGTAGACGAGGCTGCCGATGCCCGCCACCGCCTGACTGAACACGGTGGCGAAGGCCGCGCCGAAGGCCCCCATCCGGAAGATGAGGATGCAGAGCAGGTCGAGGCCGATGTTCAGCACGCTGGCCACCAGCAGGAAGTACAGCGGCCGCTTGCTGTCGCCCAGCGCACGCATGAGGGCGCTGGTGACGTTGTACAGCAGGGTGAAGGGGATGCCCCAGAAGATGGTGCGGATGTAGATGTCCGCGATGTCGATGATGTTGTCGGGGGTATTGGTCCAGACCAGCACCGCCCGGGTCAGGGCCACCGTCACCACCGTGAGCACGGCGGCGAAAAAGAGGCTCAGCCAGACGGTGTTGGCGGTGTAGCGCCGCATCTCGCGGTAGTCCTTCGCGCCGAAGGTCCACGAGATGGGGATGGAGAAGCCGCAGGCGATGCCGTTGACGAAGCCCAGCACCAGATAGTTCAGGCCGCCCACGCTGCCCACCGCCGCCAGCGCATCCACGCCCACGAAGCGGCCCACGATGATGGTGTCGGCCAGATTGTAGAACTGCTGGAACAGGCTGCCCAGCATCAGCGGCACCGCAAAGGCAAGGATGAGCCTGAGCGGGCTGCCCTGTGTCATGTCTTTTGTCATACAAAGCCCCTCCCCGGGCGGTCACTTAACATTTCTTTGCCGGATCTTTACCGACAAAAACGCCCTGCCGGACGAGGGGCAGGACGTTTTGCGTTTCATGAGTGGTATTATACTCAGCTCATCGTGATTTTGCAAGGGGTTTTGGGCAGATTTCTTCGTACAACATTGCTATTTTCTATCGGCGGTTTTTGGTGATTGTGCTCAGGTCAGTTTCCGCGTCCCGCGTGCCGACCCCGAGGGCCGCGGGGTTCGCCGGTCTTATCGCCGTCTCTGCCTGCCTGTGCCCCGCGAGGGCCTGCCTCGGTCTGCCGGGCGGAGTCATCCCGCCTGCCCTGCTGGCCGCGAGGGCCGGCAGTATCGGTCTGTTCCTCCGCCGGGGTCTTCTCCGTGAAAGGCTGAATGGTTATCTTTTCCTCGTCCTCAAGAAGCGGTATCCGGATGGAGTCTTCCGGCCCGGGGGCTGCGGCCTGCTCCGGCTGCGGGGCCGTGGTAAGGCTGTCCGGCGAGAGAGTCGGGAGGTCGCTGAGGTCACCGACGGAGGGGGCCGGGTCGTCCTTCTTGCTGTCCTGCTTCCCGCCCGCGAGCTTCACGATGTTACCGGTAAATGTCTTCCACACCGTCTGGTCGGAGGCGGGCTGCTTCGGCTGCTGGGCCGTGGTAAGGCTGTCCGGCGAGAGAGTCGTCAGCCCGCTGAGGTCACCGACGGCACCCGTTCCCGGCTGAGTCAGCCCGGGCTGTCCGCTCAGGGAGCCGCCTTCCAGACCGGAGATGACAACTCCCCACCATTGCTCTTTCTCCTGCCTGCGGCGGGCGATGGCCTCCTCCACCCGGGCAGTCTCCTGTGCTTTCTCTTCCTCATCGCCAACGTGGTACACGAGGACCAGTTCCTTGCCGTTTTCGCGCAAGACATTCTCATACAAGAACTTTTCTCTCTCACGCGAGAACATTTCTCTATCATATCCTGTCTGCCCGACAACATGGAATCTATAAATTCCTTCATGGTACAGCCCGAATTCGAACGCACCCTTCGCGCCGACCAGATCTTTGATCCGGGCCAGCGGAATGACTGCCTCCATCTCCTGCCCTTCCCCATCAAGGAATCGGACGCGGAGTTCATCGACCTCCTTTGCAAGCTCCCGCAGCGAGTCGCCTGTCATCCAAAAGAGCGAACCGTGGGCATCGAAGCGCAGGACCTTGTTGACCGGGTCATACTCTGCCGTGGTCACATCTGCAAGCTCCTGTGTGCCATCCGGATGGGTGATCACGCCCATGGCCTCGTACATCTGCTTCACACGGCCCGGCACCTCGCCAGCCTGCGTGTCCGGAGCGTCGTCCTCGTCGTCCTCGTCGTCGTTGTTCTCGGTATCATCGGGCTGTTCCGGCTTGTCCGGCTTGTCCGGCTTGTCCGGCTGCTCCGGCTGGGAGGGCGTCCGCCGGTCGTAGCTGTAGTCCTCCTTCTTGTTCCCGTCGGGGTCGTAGCGGGTCAGACTGCCGCCCGTTACCTTGTGGTCGTCGTCGGAGAGGGCGTCATTGGAGATCTCGCCGACATCTCCGCCGCCGATGGCCGCAGTTTTGCCGCCGGTGCTGGCGCCCGCCTTGGCCTCCACCTCGGCGTCGCCGAAGATGATGATGTGATTGGGGTTGTCGGGGTTGCTGGGCGGCGCATCCGGGTCTATCTCGCGGCCTTCCGTGCCTGCGCCGTCGCCGATGCCAGCCGCGCCGGGGCGGGAGGGATGCAGATTTTCATTCGCATCGCCGCCTGTGGCCGACACCTTGCCGCCGGAAATTTCGATGTCGCGGCCCTGGCCGTACACACCGCCGCCGATACCGGCAGCGCCCTCGCCGCCCACGGCCTCTATCGTGCCGCCGGTGATCTTGATGTTGCTGCCGGTGCTCTCCATTCCTCCGCCGATGCCTGCGCCACCTTTGTCGCCGCCCTTGGCGGTGAGGGAGCCGTCCTTGCCCTTGTCGTCCTTGATGGTCAGGGTGCCCTCTGGCTCGTGGCCGTCCTTCTCGAGGCCCGCATTGTAGCCGCCGCTCTTCAGCTCGTTTTTGCCATCCAGCTCGATGGTCGCATCGCCATTGCCCTCGACCCGGACAGCAGCTTCGCCCTTATCGCTGGCGTCGATCTTCAGGTCGTCGAAGGTGACGTCCACGTTGCCCTCGGAGGTGTCGATGGTGACGGTATGCTTATCCGACTTGCCGGTGATGACGGTGTCGGTGTCCTTCACATCCTTCTTCTCGCCCTGTGTGACCCTGTTCGTCCCTTCGGCCTCATCCGCTCTCACGGTGATGTCGCCGTCGGCGATGTCCCATCGGGCCGCGTAGGCCGGGATGCCGGAGCTTACCACGATGCCCGCGATGACGGCAGCGGCCACGCCCCGCCGGAGTGCGCTTTTCAGTCTCATAGTACGTCTCCTTTCGTTCTGTGTATCATGCAATGCCGTCGCTGCGGCTCAGGCGCTCCTTTGAGGGGCTAGGGACTCGTCAAGCCCGATTCTCGGCGTTTCCTCTCTCGCAGGCTCGAGCCACCAATCCAAACTCGGGTGGTCGGCCCTTTTTTTCGCGAGTTGGAAGTCCATCTCCCGCTTTTGTTTCAGTAATTCGTCGAGTTCACGTCTGAGCTCTTCACTCGTTTTTCGCTCTACCTCTTCGTGTTCGTGGGTCAATATCAGCCGCTCCTTCACCTCTGGTATCCACACCGGCACCCACTCCTGATAGCCCTCCGACAGGTCATCCCGCGTTTCGCCGTCCAGCCGGAGGCTGATGTCCTCCCTGTTCTGCTTCAGCTCCACGTCAGCGTCCTCGCCCGCCGCGTCGGCCATCTTGTCCACGCTATAGTGGGTCATGGTGTCCTGATACCGGAAGAAGATGTCCTCCACGCCGTCCTCCCGGAGGCTGGGGATGTCGGTGGTGACGGTGGAGCGGGGGGCGGCGCTCTCAATAAGCACCGCACCCCTCGAGGTGAGATCCTCTCCGGCGTCGGAGGCCTTTACGCCGCCGACCATGGGGTCGGTGCCGCTTTCCGTGACCCCCGAAAGGTCCAGCCGCTGGATGGTGACCCGGTCGGCGAAGAAGCCCTTGACCACCATGCCGCCGGGCAGGGGTTCGGGGGCATTCTCCTGTGCCGGGGGCGGGACGTCATCATCGTCGTCGTCCTCGTCCTCCTCCGGCTGGGGCGTAGGGGTGGAGGTGTAGTCGTAGCCCATCCCCTCCATCACGGTGCCGTCGGGGCCGTAGCGGGTCAAGCGTCCTCCCGTTACCTTGTGGTCGGCGTCAGAAAGGGACTCCGTGGGCACTTCGCCGTACGTTCCGCCGATGGCCGGGGCCTTGGCGTCCGTCATCTGACTCCCCGCCTTGGCCGTCACCTCGGCGTCGCCGCAGATGTAGAGTTTTCCCGGGTTCGGGTCGTCGGTGTCGTCCGACGCGCGGTATGCGCCGTCACCGATACCTGCCGCGCTGCTCCCGCCCACAGCCTCCACCGTGCCGCCCCGGATAGTGATGCTGCTGCCGGTACTCTCCTTTCCGCCGCCGATGCCTGCGCCGCCGCCGTCGCCGCCCTCAGCGGTGAGGGAGCCGTCCTTGCCCTTGTCGTCCTTGATGGTCAGGGTGCCCTCCGCCTCGTGTTCGTTCTTCTCGAGGCCCGCATTGTAGCCGCCGCTCTTCAGCTCGTTTTTGCCGTCCAGCTCGATGGTCGCATCGTGGTCGCCCTGCACGGTGACGGCGGCTTTGCCCGCATCGACTGGGCTGTCACCGCTGCCATCCACCTCGGCCTTGCCGCTGACGTCGATCTTCAGGTCGTCGAAGGTGACGTCCACGTTGCCCTCGGAGGTGTCGATGGTGACGGTATGCTTATCCGACTTGCCGGTGATGACGGTGTCGGTGTCCTTCACATCCTTCTTCTCGCCCTGTGTGACCCTGTTCGTCCCTTCGGCCTCATCCGCTCTCACGGTGATGTCGCCGTCGGCGATGTCCCATCGGGCCGCGTAGGCCGGGATGCCGGAGCTTACCACGATGCCCGCGATGACGGCAGCGGCCACGCCCCGCCGGAGTGCGCTTTTCAGTCTCATAGTATGTCCTCCTCTGGTCTGTTCGTCATTCGAGAACCGGTCTTTCTTGATGCAAATTTACCAAAAAATCAAGAGGATGTAAATAAAACCTGCGCGAATGGGGGTGTTTTCGGCGTGAGTGGCACAAAAGGGGCTAAACCTCTCCGTCACGCCTACGGCGTGCCACCTCCCCTACCGAGGGGAGGCCTTGGCATACCGCAAAGCTTCGCCTCTTCGCCAGAGGCTCCCCTACTAGGGGAGCTGTCACCGAAGGTGACTGAGAGGTTGTACGAAGGACAGCCTGACCGTGAGCCGCATACGCAAAAAAGCCCTCCCGAGCGGGGAGGGCCATAGCCTATCTTATTCTGCGTAATGCGCCAAAAACTGCTTCGTGCGCTCCTCCTGCGGGTGGTCGATGAGCTGGCGGGCCGGGCCTTCCTCCACCACGACGCCGCCGTCCATGAACAGGATGCGGTCGGCCACGTCCCGGGCAAAGTGCATCTCGTGGGTGACGATGATCATGGTAGTCTTGCGGTCGGCGAGGTCGCGCAGGACGCGGAGGACTTCGCCGGTCAGCTCGGGGTCGAGGGCGCTGGTAGGCTCATCGAAGCAGAGGATGTCCGGGTGGAGGGCCAGCGCACGGGCGATGGCCACCCGCTGCTGCTGGCCGCCGGAGAGCTGATGGGGGTAGTGGCCCGCCCGCTCCGACAGGCCCATCTGGGCCAGCAAATCGCGGGCCTGCGCCTCGAGGCGGGCGTGGACGGCCTTTTTGTCGGCCTTGTAGCCGGGCTGCTCCCGGGCCA
>OHPW01001487.1_pt1 | contig 12634 bp, 6 predicted proteins | sample 1577771 | NCBI WGS metagenome assembly OHPW01 (sample SAMEA3879608, study PRJEB24766) | human gut metagenome | biome: human-associated habitat; feature: feces | place: USA | collected 1985/1987
AAAATAACTACAACTATCAAAACCACATTCAACACTAATACTTAATATAGATAAATCCATATCAAAAAGTAATTCACAAGCTTTTTCTATACGATAATGATTAATATATTCAATTGGTGTATAACCTGTATTTTCTTTAAAGTATCTTGAAAAATATTTGTTCTCATGTTTCCAATTGTTGCATCTTTATACACTGTTGGACCACAAGAATATATTCTTACTTCTTCTTTATTTATAGGACTAAATTTTTCTTTTGAATGTGTTAGTGTATTATAAAAGTATATTTCCATTATAACCTCCATGTTTTATATTATTAAGAAAACATCTTAAAAGTACTTCTTTTAGGATGTTTTCTTTTGTTTAATTATTCTTCTGTTGTTGCAGGTGGATTTGTTCCCCCAGTTGTAGAATTCCCATCTCCTGCTGAACCATCTCCCGGATTTGTTGGTTTTCCGTCACCACCTGTTACATTGTTTCCTGTTGATGGTGGTGGAGTAACTTCATTTGTTATAGTATTTGTATCTGGTTTATTATTCTCTACCGGTTTTGTATGAATTGTACATTTTTGTGTTGGTGCGTTACCATAATATCCATTATAATCTGATTTCCATTTAGCATTCTTTTCTTTTTCTGGTATTGTTGTGTATGTTTTACTATATGTATTTGTACAGTACTCTGTTGCAACTTTTCCAGATTCTGAACACAATGTGACAGTTGTTCTTCCTCCATCACAAGTTTCTTTTGGCTCTGTTCCACTTACAAAAATTTCATTATAAGTATTTGAACATTTAGAACTTGCAAGTAATCCTGTATCTTTACATATTTTCTTTGTAACTATTCCACTAGGCTTTTCAAATCTTGCACTTTCTAAATCTTTGTTTATACTTGTCATAACTGCATCCCAAATTTGACCTGCTGGGTTTCTTCCCCTATATTTTATTTCTACATTTTCATCATATCCATACCAAGTAGCAGCAGTATAATATGGTGTGAAACCACAAAGCCATCTATCTTTAGAGTCATTCGTTGTTCCTGTCTTAGCTGCAACATCCATTCCAGAAATTGCACAATATGTTGCTGTACCATTATTTCCTGTTACTGGAGCTGTTAATATAGATTGTAAAATATATGCATTTTGCTCTGTCATGGCCCTTTTTCTTTCTTGCTGTGGTTCTAATACTACATTTCCATTTTTATCTTCTACTTTTGTATAGAATGTTGGTTCTATATACTCTCCATCGTTTGCAATCATCGCATATGCTGCTGCCATTTCTAGAGGACTTATTCCGTTTGTAACTCCTCCTAGCGCCAATTGAACAGCTTCATCATTATGCTTTTTGTTTTCGCTTGATGTTACTAATTTACTTACGCCTATTTCTCTTAAGAAATTTATAGAGTTTAAAGGTCCTATTTCTGACATTGCTTTTACTTCTGGTATATTTTGTGACCTTTCTATAGCTTCTCTCATTGTCATTGAGCCTTCAAATTTATTACTATCATTTTTAGGTTCATATGGATTTGCCTTTGTTCCAAAATTTGTTGGTACATCTGCATATACTGTTCCTGCTGTTAAAACTTTATTTTCCAAACCTGGTGCAATTACTGCTATTGGCTTAATTGTTGAACCTGGCTGCCTATAAGCTTGTGTTGACCTATTAAATCCTGCTGCATTTACTTCTGTGCCTAGTCCTCCAACGTTTCCTAATACTTGACCTGTCTTATGATCTATTACTACCATTGCAGCTTGTGATTTTATTTTTTCACCATTTGTGTTCTTAGTTGAAATTTGATATTTATCTGTCTTTTTAAATTCTTCTTCCATCTTAGCTTGAATATCAGTATCTTCTGTTGAATAGATTACATATCCTTTACTTCTAAGTTGTAAATCTGCAAATTCTTCATTCCACTTGTTTTTTTCCATTAAGTCTTTTTTTACTTGTTTTATGGCCGCTGCTGTATGATATGAATATGCTGTTGCATTTGTATTTATATCTCCTTTTACAAATGCTAATCCATTGTTTACTTCTTCTACTGCTGCATTATATTCTGCGTCATTAGTTATTGCTCCTAATTCTTTCATTTTCATTAGGACTGTTTTTGTTCTATTTTTTATTTTACCTATTGTTCTATTTTTAATTCATTAGAACCGTTTACATTGATATTTATTTTGGATAGTGTTAAACGAACGGAGAATGTCATACCATCTTCCATGTCGGTCATCCAGCAATCTTCATCCAATGTGTAGGTGTAGATTTTGGTTTCAGGATTCCAATTTGCCGTATCTAACCTTTTGTTTCTATCAATGTAAGCTCCAATATATGGAGAATTGGTAGTTACAATGTAACTGTCTCCGTCATTGATTTCATCCACATAAAATTGAAGATAGTAGTTTCCGTTTACATCTTTTTGCATTGGGTTGGAATTTACAAATTCATAATTGAAGTAGCTGAAATCACAGATTTTTTGGCGGAATCCATAGTTCCATCTGGTTATCCATAGTTCATAATCCCTCGATTGGAATTTCTCTTTTGTGAAGACGATGCTTTCATAATCGTTTCCTTCTCTATAAGTGGAAGCAATTTTTTCAATGACCTTTTGGGTCGATTTATCAATAAATTCAAGAGAGTCGATGGCTGCACCGCTTGCTTGATCCCATCCCTCTGCCTTTATTTTCAGAACACCACCTTTGGCCTGTGTTACATCAGCTTCTATGTTTTTGAGTATCATGAAGTTAAATTGATCTATTATTTGATAGTTGTTGTTCCTGACTAATAACAAATCGTACTTACCCACTTTCCATGTATCAGAAAAACCTAATCCGACCAAGATCGTATCGTTGTATGAAACACGACTATAATACCCCTCTTCATTTCCTTTGACGCCAGCATATTTATATCCCCAGTCTACATATGTGTATTCGCCTGAATCTTGATTTCTGGCAATGAATTCATCTGTTCCCATAACTCCTTCGACTTTACAGAATTCAAGTGCTATATTCCTTTGAAGGGTGATGTCATACGAACCTTTATAATTCTCGGTCGGATTATAATCTATAATACTCTCGACTTGCTTCATGGTTCCGCTATTATCTTCATCATTCTCACAACTGGTGAGGAATAAAATGATCGGGCTTAACAGAATAAATAATTTTAGGTAATTCATATATATCTTTTAATAATGTAAATAGAAAAGGAGAGTGTGCAAAGCGCAGTTGGTCTGCACACTCTCTTTCGTGAATTAACGTTCTTTTATTACCTTAAAAGATTGAACGCATTTATCATTTTGCATTACAACTACATAATACATGCCTTGTGGAGCATCGAATGATAGTTGACAAACTTCTCCGGCTGCAGCGTTATAGTTAGATGCGGAGATTTGTTTACCTTGTATATCGAATACAAGAACGTTGTATATACCTGCATCTGCAAATAATATATTCGCTTGTTCTTTGAATGGATTCGGATAGATTAAGTAATTATTGGCTTTATTATCTTCTTCTATACCGACTCCTTTCTTTACTACAATGTAATCTGTGATCGTTTTTGTTGCACTACCCCAAGAGTTAGTTAATGTTAGTGTCACCGGATATTGACCGTCTGTGGCATATGTTGCAGTAGCCTTGTTATCTCCTTCTTGTGAGAAGTTGGCTCCATCAAGTATCCATTTAGCCGATTCGAACTTAATAGGGCGGCTACCTGTAATGTAAGGTACGCCTAAAGCAGGAGTTAATTGATTTTGCGGCACGTCAACATTTTTCTTGTTTTCTGTCGTACCGATCGTCATATATGCTCCAGGTACAGCTACACTGTTGTTTCCTTCATTTGGGAAATAGATATTTCCATCTTCGTCAGTAACAGTACTTTCGAAAGTAAAATACCCATCCAGTCCGGTAGGAGGAATTAAATAGCCGCTCATTGATTCTTTTATTTCGGCTTCGGTTAGTGCTTTGCTCCAAATTTGTACTTCATCTACCCAACCGGTGAAACTGGCCAGATTGGTCATACTGCCGCCTACATAGAATTTGGCACCTTTCCAGTCTTTGGGACCTGTTCCTCTTGATTGTACGTCGATAATTTTCTTCCCGTTTAAATAAAGTTTTACATTTCTTCCGGCTTTCACTACACAAACATGATACCATGTATTGGGTGACAGTGTATAGCCATTTGACATACCGTCTACTTCGGCGTTGTGTTCGTAGTTGGATGTTCCAGCAGGTGGAGCATCGACGGATACAGACAATTCATCTTCACCGTTTTTGTATTTGTTGTCAGAGTAATTGGCAGGGCGTATAGCGGTCCACATTTCTCCCCAAACAGACTCTGTCCAAGTGCCAGAATAATTACGGTTAACCTTGGTCATCAATAATGTTCCCAAGGAAGCGTGTTCAAATTTTTCTACTTTAAACCATAGCGCGAAGGAAGTATTTGTATATTCTGACATGACTTTGCTATCAACAGTTAATTGATAAGGTTCCTTCATATACAAAGATTGAGATACGGAACAGTCACGTTCTCTGCCATTTTGCAGATAAGTGTCACCTTTGGCAATATCAGCACTAAGATTCACCTTTTCTTCCGTAAGTACTTCTGTTTTATCTGCTGCGATGTTAGTGATCATTGGTAAGCGCCCGGTTGCTTCGGGGGTTACCAGAAGTAATGCCCTGTTTATAACAACAGTATCTTTCAACACGCCGTTTATATTCATCTTGGTAGCTACTTTCACGTCGTAAGTTCCAATAGAAGGCAGTGAAGTTGTTAATTTCAATACATTTTCTTTGCTGTCTATCACGTCTCCTGTCAAAGCATTCAAAATTTCGATATTTGCTGTCGGGTGGTTAGGATCTTCAAAACCAATTGTGACTTCTTCGTTCGGTTTGATAATGTCTTTGTCAATTGTAAGTGTTTCAATTGTAGACAGGTCACTTTCTATTTCATCGGACCAAACGATTGGGGAAACTGTTTTTCCATCTAATCCTACAGAACGGACTCCAATCTGGAATTTCTGATCGACACCATTCAACGGAGCATCCACTACGTAAGCAGCCCACGAAGTGGTGGCAGTTACCAATGTTTCTTTCTCACCTTGTTTTACATACACTTCGTAATACCAAGAATTTACTTCTTCATTATAAATCGGACAATCTTTATATTCTTCTTTCCGAGTACCGCTAAATGGCACATCGAAGATTACTTTAAAGTCTGCACGATTATACACGCGTTTCATAACGTTGGTATAAGTGATGACTGGAGTAACTGGAGTCTTCTTAAATAATTTAGGTATAAATGACATTTCTCCTAATAATACTGCATAGTCTTTATCTGTTCCTTCGATTGCTAAACCAATACATCCGATCACATCTCCTACTTTTAAATTCAATTCAGATGCTTTGATCTTTACTGCATTCCATTTACCTTGTACGATACCATCGGTAGGCAAGGTGTGATAGGTGAAAGCACTTTCTGCTCCGAGTTTTGAAACTTTTAGTTTCATTTTCGGATCCGTACCGTTCAGCATTTTAAATACAATTGTGAATTCATCGGCTGTGCTGGCTATATTAAATTTGGTGCTGAACAAGCGGATATCAGATTTGGAGGTAGCTCCGTGTATTTTTAAGCATGAACCGCCGAACCAAGCATCATCAAATGTAAAGTCACAATTGATGGGATCTGATGGTATTGTTACTCCATCTCCGTTGTCGATCCACCAACGCCATGTCGGTAATAAATCCTGTAATCCGATGTTGTACCATTTATGATCGAATGTAACGGTTCCTTCTTTGCTGAAAGAATAACCATTACCCAAGTTAAAACGTGTAACAAAAGGGAGTTCTGTTAGCGTACTTTCTTCGATTACAGCTTTTGAATAACCATGCCATTTGGTCAAATCAGAGTAAGAAGAGGTAATCACGTCATCTGTTACATCTGGAGTGCGAAGCACATTTCTGGAACCACCGGTAAATAGGAGTTCCTGTTTCTTTTGATATTCATTTTGAACACTAAGATCAGAATTGCCACCTTCTGTTGAACCTGCATATAATTGACTACGGTCATGTCCACCCCATACTACGATAGATACCGGCTGTTTCATCAGTGCTGTCCATCCGGCATTTCCGTATTTACCATATCCTCGTCCTTGCTGGTCGAAACCGGCATATACATCGTATGTACTACGGCCGAGAGACTTAGCAGCGTCTACAGATTTCTGTAAACCGCTTTCAGTCCAGTTGTAGTTTAAGAAAAATACGTCAGTAACAGGGTAACCATTTTTATGGAACCATTTGTCGTTAGCACCTATTTCCAATTTAGAACCATTATCACTCAAACCGCCGGAATTGGAAACGAAAGCATACCATTCTACATGGAATGGGTGATTCATCTCTTCGGCTACTTTATGACATTCGGCCAAGAAAGAAGAAAAATCTTCGTTCAATTGTGTCGACCAGTAACCTTCGGGATTTAAACCGATACCGTCAATACCGTAATATCTTAAAAATTGGATTAATTTGCGGGCATACTTGAAAGTTCCGTCTTCATTTTTAGCAGCCAATTGTGCTAACATTTTGCCGGCATCACTGGTGGCGCTGACTTGAGATGCCCAGTCGATAAAGTAAAGACATCCGGTGCGGACACCATTTTTATGAGCCACATCGTTGAAAGTTCCGGGAACGCGGAACCAACTGTTGGACCAGTTTGCATGAATATTGATGTATTGCCACATGTTGAAGTTGTCACCATCAAAATTGTAACGTGGCATTGGACCCCATTTTTTAGTCATTTCACCAATCGGAGAACACCAGCAGAGATTTTTATTGTTTTCTTCGTTCAGATTCTTATTGGCCTGCGTATTCGAGTTAATGAAACGCGTTTTTAGTGGTACGCGGGAAATGAAGAAATTTTCATCCTGATAATTTGGATCGTTACTGAAATTATCACCCGGTTGCCATTTATCCAATGCAGATACGATATCTGTTCTTTCCGTTATACCAAAGTCCACGTACATTTCGTGCGTTGGTACACTTTGCCCCATTGCACTCATCGATGCTAATAAAGCTGCTGAAAATAAAAGTTGTTTTAGTTTCATAATACTAATTTTAAGTAAATATTAATCAAGTGTCTTTTTTTCTGCAATATCCCACCATAGCCGGGTTCCTTGGGTGTCATCTTTAGCCGCTCCGGTTGTTTCTTCATTTAAAGCGGATTTGGCCGTTAATGCCACCTCGTTGGCCACCTCAAGACTGGCGGTATTGTAAGGTATGCGACGTATGGTTACCCCTTCTGTGAGAATTTCACCGGTAATCCAATTAAAGCGTGGTTCTTCCAATGAACCATCTGAATTTCCATAAGCAAAAGGACAGTAAGGTAAGAGCTTTGGATATCCTGTGCGGCGGTAATCAGTCCAGGATACGCATGATTGTGGGAACATAGCGATCCATTTTTGTGTAATAATTTTTTGTAATTTTTGTTCTTTCGAATCATTGATGTAAGGATTCGTATCTGCATTCTGGGGCTTGTCGTAGCTATTGTTAAGCATATAGTAGCCTCCCCATAACGGAAGATTGTTGTCACTGTCCAGAAAATCCCGATAGGTAGCTTCCTCTACTATTTGCTGGGATACTCCTAAATTACCCATACCTTTCCAGTCCATATATTCATTATAAGCTGCTGTCGAAAAAGAGTGTTTGGTGAAAAATTCTTTAATACCAGCGTTATAAAAATCTTCGGCTGTTCCACCTACATTCCATCCACGTAAACTGGCTTCAGCCAATAGGAATAGTGCTTCCTCTACTTTGAAGAACGCTAACTTTTCACCAGCAAAGTTCAAGTTAAACTTTGAATAATATTGGTAAGTTTGTGTAGTGAGGGCAGCGGTCGATAGTTCCATTCCGGAGCGGATACTTAAGAACTTTTCTTCTTTTTTTATTGTAGCTTGATTCCGGTTTGTAATAGCTCCTTCATTTTTTGCGAACCAGAATTCTAAAATAGGATGTTGCGTACGAATCAGATAGTTATGATACGAAGCATTTAAACGAGAATCGACCCAGCTATTTGCAATTTTGTAAAGGGGATGATAACCTACCTCTGTTCCGGTTCCGCAAAGTAATCCGATTGTTTTGTCTCCGGCCTGCAACACTCCACGTTGAACGGCTTCTTCTCCCAATTGCTGTACTGTTTTCTCTTCTCCGTTGATATTACATGTGTATCCTTCCACGTCAACAGCCGTCATTGCCATGCGTAGAATTAATGAGTTGGCATATTTTCTCCACATTTTTACAATGTTGGCGGCTGTGCCCTGTTCCGTTAACATATCTGTACCCTTAATAAGATCATCGGTGTTCTCAATCGGTTGTTTCTCGTATTCCATTAATATGGAATCGGCTTTAATCAGGTCCTGAAACAATTGGGTGTATACTACGCTTTGTTTTTCATACGTTAGCGGACGCTCTTCCTTCAATACTTTATAATCCGATAATGGCATTGGACCGTGTACGTTGGTGTATTGTAAAGCGACATCCGAGAACAGGATGGAAGCAAATGCGCCGAGAGGGGCTATCTGTAATGTGTCGGCAGAGCGCATAACCGGTACCGTTTGTTGAGCTACCCATTGAAGATTGGCATCGGGACCACTGGCGAAATCACTGTAAAAGGCCAGACTTGATGTTAGACGTCCATCAAAACTATGTGGTGATGACATATATCCCACAGGATCGTCTCCTATGAACGAATACTGATATTGATATTTATGCTCTCTGGAGTCAATGACTCGGAGTTGTGCTGTCCGTAGGAAGCCCACTGCAATGTCGGGGCTGGTCAGGAATCCTTCATCTGATCCTGTACCGTCATCGGGTTTGATACTGTTCACATCGCCTTCAAATTCTAATGCGGATTCATAACACGAGCCCAGAGCAACGGACAAAGAAAGAATAGCGCCTACTAAAAAAATATTTTTAATTTTCATAGCTGTATACAATTAAAATGTTGCTTTAAGATTCAAACCAAAACTGCGAGTAGTAGGTAAAGAGAATGCTTCAATACCTCCATAACTGTTGGCTGTAGAGACCGATACATCCGGATCTACGGGAGATTTCTTTAACAGAAAGAATAAGTTTCGGGCTACAAACGATGCGCTTAAATGATTTCCGGTTCCGAAAACATTGCGGAAAGTATAACCGATGGATGCTTCGCGTAAGCGGAAATTGGTTGCCGAATATGTATATTCACTCAACGCCGGTTGTCCTAACCCTGTTTTTTTGTAATATCCTTCGACAGAGGTGACTTCACCGTCCGGCATAACTATTCCAGGTACGGGTAACATTACATCTACACCGCCTACTGCTGATCTCTGCTGGTAGGTTATACCTTTTAAACGTGCTTCTCCACTTCGTTCTGACAGACCGTATGCATCAAGTAGCGCTTCTGTATAGGATATAACATTACCGCCTACTTTACCATCAATTAGGAAGAAGAGCGAGATGTTTTTATAGCTAAATGTATTACTCCATCCAAGATGATGAGGAGAGTTTGCGTTTCCTAAATAACAGTTGTAATCGTTTGTCAACTTAGGAATGCCCTGACTGTCCGTCTTTATTTTGCCATCTGCTCCGTACAGGAATGTTTTGCCGTATAACTCTCCATAGGGTTTCCCTACTTCGTAACGTAATTTCAGACCACCATTGAAAACCGGATCTTGTTCTATCATTTCATTTTTATTCTCTCCATACGTTTCCAGTATCTTATTTTTGTTGAAAGAATAGTTGAATGCAGTACGCCAGGTAAACTTGTGATCTGGTGATGAATAATTATAAGCCAATGTGGTTTCGATACCACGGTTTCTAATCAATCCGGAATTTAGCGGTAGGGTTCCACCTGTCGCTGCAGGTTTAGGCAACCACTGATTCAGCATCTTAGAATTATAGAATGTAAAGTCGAATTCAATCATGTTTCTGAATAAACGAAGGTCAATTCCGGCTTCCGTTGAACGCACTGTTTCCGGCTTTGGATTACGGAATGTACGATATTGAGACGCTTCTATCGTACCTGAGCTGATGTTCTGCTTTATTGCTCCATAAACAACGTTCGGAATGGAGTTACCTACCTCACTGTATGAGACGCGTAATTTAGAGTGATTCAGCATTTCGCTATCGATTTTGAATATTTTGTTTAATATCGCATTACCACCTATACTATAATAAGTGTAGTGGTCGGGAGCATCAAACATTTCGAATTGCGTGTATACACGTGACCAGTCTGTACGAAAAGATGCATCGAGATAAACCATTTCTTTATATCCTAATGAAACGGTTCCATATACAGAGTTAGTCCAATTCTGATCCTTTGATTTTGTTACAGGAAGACTGGTTCCGTCTTTTTTATTGGTTATAACATTGGATGGGTCGAATACGTTAGGGATACTTGTGGAGTCTTTCATCCAATAATTCCAACCTACATCGTTGATGTCCTCTTTTTCTGTTGAACCTCCAAAGTTGGCTGATATATCTAAATTATTCACCCGCTTATTATATGAAATCAAGAAGTCGGCATACATCATATCAACATTGTTTCTGGAATATTCGTAGATTGAGTTATAGAAGGTTTTGGCTTTTGTACCTTGATAGGTTTTTGTTTCATTGGTATCTCTGATACGGTCTGCTCTGAAACGTGCCTGAGCGCTCAGCCCTTCGAGGATGTTGACTTTTAATCCTAAAGTTCCGTAAAGTCGTTCACGAATCGAATTTTTTTGTAATCTGTTTGTATACCAATAAGGGGAGTTACGATTCTCTTCGTTAATCCACGGCCATTGCTGGATGGGGCCTTGGGCATCTGCTTTGGGATATATGATGTTGTTGTTTTCATCATAAATGCCCTGTATGTAATACAATTGTCCGTGTACTTCGGAATTATCCTTGAAGTAGGAAATATCGGCATTACGGGGGAGTAAATATAGATCATACAATGGATTGCCATAAATACCCGATCCTGGTCTATTTTTAGATTCCTGGTACACATAACTGACGGATAAATTGATCTCTACACGGTCTTTGAAAAGTGTCATTCCCTGTCTAAAGGTCAAATTGTGCCGATTGAATTTATTGTTCGGAATCATGCCTTTCGAAGTCGTATTTCCGTATGAAATGTAATTGTTTACCTTTTCTGACCCGAAAGAGGCGGAAATAGAGTTATTGAAGTTAGTACCTGTTTCTAAGAAACTGCTGACATTGTCTACGGCGTAGTTTCGTGCATAAGGGATTTCTGCCAGCGTTGCTTCCGATAAACGGCCGATACGTTTTCCCCATGAGTAGTTGCCTAAACGTCTTTTAGTCGTCACTTGGTTAGGATTCAGCGAGGTGTCATCATAACTTTCTACATCTGCTCCGAAATAATTCTGGAATTTGGGTGTCACTAAAGGGGTTTCGAAAAGTGTGCTACTCGATACGCTGATGCTTGCTTTTCCCTCTTTTCCCTTCTTGGTGGTAATCATAAGCACACCGTTAGCAGCTGCACTACCATACAGTGCGGCAGCATTTGCTCCTTTCAGTACTGTGATGTTTTCTATATCATCTGGATTGATATTTGACAAAATATCTCCACCGTCGGTTGTGTTGCCGCCGGACAATAACGCATCTGTTATCTGAGTAGAAGCAGGACTGGCCATAGGTACACCATCCATTACTATTAGCGGAGCATTTTCTCCCAAGACAGAGGCGTTGCCGCGAAGCAGTAATTTTGATGAACCACCGGCTCCGGTTGAATTAGGGGTAATGATCAAACCGGCAGTTTTACCTTGTAGCGCATTGATAAAGTTAGCGTCTTTGGCTCTTGTCAACTCGTCTCCTCCTACTTTTTGAGTGGCATACGTCAAAGACTCTGCTTTCTTTTCGATACCTAAGGCAGTAACAACAACTTCTCCTAATACTTTGGAGTCTTCTTCCATCGTTACGTTAATGACGGTTTTGTTTCCGATTGGTAGAACTACCTGTCGGTATCCTATATAAGAGAATTGTATTTCTCCTTTTCCTTCGGACACTTTTAAGGAGTAGTTTCCGTTGATGTCGGAAATGGTTCCTTGTGTGCTTCCTTTCAATATAACATTGACTCCTATCAAAGGCTCTCCGGATGTGTCGATAATTCTACCTGTAATGATGGTTCCTTTGGACTCTTGCAGAAGATGATCTCTGTCTGTTTGCAACTTGTTTTGCGAAAGAATAATATAGGAACCTTCTGTGGAGTAATTTATATCAGTTCCTTTTAATAATTGATTTAGAACGCTATGTACAGGAGCGTCTTTTACTTTTATCGATACTTTTTTGTTCGTATTGATACTGGAGTTGATAATAAAAAGATAGTCGGTCTGATTTTCTATTTCATTAATAACCGCTTCCAGAGGGGTATTAATCTCAGACAATGTCACACGGGCATTTTGAGAATGCATTTCCTTGGCATTTAGGCTGAGAATTGAAACAAAGGCTAACAAGAGTGTAATTCTCATAATCTTAAAAAGATGATTGGTTTGTAATTTTTGAGGGTGTAATCCACCACACAAAGATTTTTTATTCATATCTTTGCTATGTTTAATATAGTTATTAGATCAATTGTATTATTCAGAGTGTCGATGCGGGCAAGGCATTGGCACTCTCTTT
>OHPW01001488.1_pt1 | contig 12618 bp, 8 predicted proteins | sample 1577771 | NCBI WGS metagenome assembly OHPW01 (sample SAMEA3879608, study PRJEB24766) | human gut metagenome | biome: human-associated habitat; feature: feces | place: USA | collected 1985/1987
TGCGACATGAGTGCATCGTACTAAAGTACGAGCGTGCCGCGTTTCTTACCATAGCCGGGACTACGGAATATAGTGAGGACAAGAAAATGTTGGATGGTTATACAATGGACGTGCTGGAGCAGCGCATCGGCTATTGCTTTCACAACAAAGCATTGCTGAAGCAGGCTCTGACCCACAGCTCCTATACCAATGAACAAAAGATCAACAAGACAGAGAACTATGAGCGCATCGAATTCCTGGGAGATGCCGTACTGGAGCTGGTATCCAGCGACTTCCTGTTTCGGGAACACCCGGATGTTCCCGAGGGCGAGCTGACCAAGATGCGCGCCTCCATGGTGTGCGAGCCTTCCCTGGCATTCTGTGCCAGAGACCTGGAACTGGGACAGTTTATGCTTTTGGGAAAGGGCGAAGAGAATACCGGCGGCAGACGCAGAGACAGCATCACCTCTGACGGTATGGAAGCCATGATTGGTGCCATTTATCTGGACGGTGGCATGCAGCCTGCCAAGGCTTTTATTGACCGCTTCATTCTGTCGGATTTAGAGGACAAGCGTCTCTTCTATGACAGCAAGAGTAATCTCCAGGAACTGATTCAGGGGAAACTCAAAAAAGAGTTCGAGTACCGGCTGTTAGAGGAGAGCGGACCGGAACACGACAAGACTTTCGTGGTAGAGATCGACATGGAGGGAGAATGCCTTGGCCGTGGGCAGGGAAGAACAAAAAAAGCGGCAGAACAGCAGGCAGCTTATGAGGCGCTTCTGCTATTGAGGGATAGAGGATATGTATTTAAAAAGTATTGAGATCCACGGGTTCAAATCATTTGCCAATAAGATCGTATTTCAGTTCCACAACGGAATCACCGGTATCGTAGGACCTAACGGCAGCGGTAAGAGTAACGTTGCGGACGCGGTAAGATGGGTGCTGGGAGAACAACGCATCAAGCAGTTGCGTGGTGCCAGCATGCAGGATGTTATTTTCTCGGGAACAGAGACCAGAAAACCGTTGAGCTACGCCTATGTTGCCATTACTCTGGACAACAGCGATCACCAGCTGGCGATCGACTATGACGAAGTTACAGTGGCGAGACGGATCTACCGTTCCGGAGAAAGTGAATATCTGATCAATGGTACTCCCTGCAGATTAAAGGATGTCAATGAGCTGTTCTATGATACCGGTATCGGTAAGGAGGGCTATTCCATTATCGGACAGGGCCAGATCGACAAGATCTTAAGCGGTAAACCCGAGGAACGGCGTGAACTGTTTGACGAGGCTGCTGGAATCGTGAAATTTAAACGCAGGAAAGCAGCGGCCCAGACGAAGCTTGAAAACGAGAAACAGAATCTGGTGCGTGTGAATGATATTCTGTCCGAACTGGAAAAGCAGGTAGGCCCTCTGGAGAAGCAATCCGAGGTGGCTAAGGTCTATCTGAGGAAAAAGGAAGAATTAAAGACTCTGGATATCAATGTCTTCTTATTGGAAAATAAGAAACTCAGAGAACAGCTGTCTTCCATGGAAGAAAAATATAATCTGGCCAGCAATGAACTGAACGAGACCAGTGAAAAGTACGAAGGTATCAAGGAAGAATACGAGCGGATCCAGCAGGAGATCGAAAGCTTGGATGCAGCCATTGAAGCCGCCAGAGAGCAACTGACGGATACCGGCCTGATGCGGGGCAAACTGGAAGGTGAGATCAATGTCTTAAAGGAGCAGATCAATTCCGCTCACGGCAGTGAGAACCATCTGAACCATCGTAAGGCAGCCCTGGAAGAAGAAATCGCCGGCAAAGAAAAAGAAAAACAGGATATCTTAACCGATAAAAAGGATACCGATACCCAGGTGCAGGAGATTGCAGAAGCTGCGGCAAAAGCGAAGGCTGATCTGGAAGCCATCCAGAATAAGATCACCGAGCTCAACAATAATATCGAAGCCGGGAAAAATACCATTATTGGAGAACTGAACCAGAGAGCTACCATTAAATCCAAGATGGGTCGCTTCGATACCATGATGGAGCAGATCAATATCCGCAAGGCAGAGTTAAATTCCAGACTGTTACGTGCCAAATCCGATGAGGCAGCCAGAGAAGAAACGGTGAAGAAGCTGGAAGAGACTTTTGAGACCGTGACTGAGGAACTACGTCAGATGACGGAACAGGAAGCGGCATCCGAACTGGAGCTTGGCAATATCCGTGAAAATCTCACCGGACTGGATGCGAAGCTGCGGGAGACACAGAACCGTTTCCATCAGGAGCAGTCCAAGCTAGAGGCCCTGACCAATATTACTGAACGCTATGACGGTTACGGCGGCAGCGTCAAAAAAGTCATGGAGCAGAAGGAAAAAGAAAAAGGTATCATCGGTGTTGTAGCGGATATCATTCAGGTAGAAGCCAAATATGAGACCGCTATCGAGACCGCTCTGGGTGGTAATATTCAGAATATCGTAACGGATAACGAAGAGACCGCCAAGCATATGATCGGATTCTTAAAGCAGAACCGCCTCGGAAGAGCCACATTCCTTCCCCTGACCAGTATTACCAAACCTCAGGAATTCAAAAATCCCGAGGCACTGAAGGAAAAAGGTGTCATCGGTATGGCGGATGAACTGGTAAATACGGAAAAAGAATACCGCAATGTGGCCAAGGCCATGCTGGGACGTATCGTGGTCGTAGACAACGTGGACAATGCCGTGAAGATCGCAAGAAAATTTGATTACGGCATCCGTATGGTCACATTGGAAGGCGAACTCTTAGTTCCCGGCGGTGCCATCAGCGGTGGTGCATTTAAGAATAACAGTAATCTCCTGGGAAGACGTCGTGAGATGGATGAATTGGAGAAAAAGGTGAAAAAACTCTCCGAGGACATCAAGACCTATAACCAGAAGATTGAAGACACCAAAGCAAAACGAAATAAGCTGCGTATGGATCTGGAAGCATTGAAGACCGAGATGCAGCGCAAGTCCATTGAGCAGAATACCGCAAGATTAAATATTTCCCAGGCCAGAGAACGTATGGAAGAAGAGGCAGAGAGTGCACAGTCTCTGAAGCTGGAGGAGCAGGAGATCGAGACCAGGATCTTCGAGATCCGTTCCGGCAAGGAAACAATCGTACAGGAACTGGCTGCAAGTGAAGAACTGGAGAAAACCACTCAGGAACAGATTCTTGTCTTCCAGAAGGAACTGGAAGGCTGCAGACTGGAAGAGAGTGAAGCTTCCGCCCATGCCGGAGAATGGGAAGTAAAAGTCGAGAAGATGCGTCAGGCTCTGGATTACAAACAGGCCAATGTAGATCGTATAGGCGGCGAACTGGAGCGTGCACAGGCAGAACTGAATGAGATCTTACAGGCACTGACTGAAAACGCACAGGAAGTGGAACGCAAGAAAAACAACATTCTGGAGATTGAGAAGACTATCGCGGCTTCCCATGAGAATCAGGATGCTTCCAAGAAAAAGCTGGACGAGGATATTGCAAAGAAAGAAGAACTGTCTGCAAAGCAGAAAGGCTTCTTCCAGAGCAGAGAAGAAATGTCAGAGCGCATGAATGCTCTGGACAAAGAAGTCTATCGTCTGAGTGAACAGAAGAAAAAGCTGGAAGACAATATCGAAGGCCAGATCAATTACATGTGGGATGAGTATGAGATCACCTTAAGCGATGCTGCAGGACTCCGCAACGAAGAGATGAATGATCTGCCCGCTATGAAACGCGAGATCAGCGGTCTGAAGGATGAGATCCGGAAGCTAGGTAATGTCAATGTCAACGCCATTGAGGATTACAGGAATCTGATGGAGCGTTATACCTTCATGAAGACCCAGCATGATGATCTGGTAGAGGCGGAGAAGACCCTGGAGGGCATTATCGAGGAACTGGATACCGCCATGCGCAAACAGTTCACGGAGAAATTTGCGGAGATCAGCAGAGAGTTCGATAAAGTATTCAAAGAACTCTTTGGTGGTGGTAAGGGAACCCTGGAACTGATGGAGGATGAGGATATTCTGGAAGCAGGCATCCGCATCATCGCACAGCCCCCCGGAAAGAAGCTTCAGAACATGATGCAGCTCTCCGGTGGAGAAAAGGCATTGTCCGCTATTTCCCTGTTGTTTGCCATCCAGAACCTGAAGCCGTCCCCGTTCTGTCTGTTAGACGAGATCGAGGCCGCACTGGATGACTCCAATGTAGGACGTTTTGCTAAATATTTACATAAGCTGACCAAGAACACCCAGTTCATTGTCATTACCCACAGACGAGGAACCATGGAACAGGTGGACAGACTGTATGGTATCACCATGCAGGAGAAGGGTGTATCTACCTTAGTCAGTGTCAACCTCATTGACAAGGACCTGGACGATTAGAGTATGAAAAGTTTTTCTGGATAGAATGCTGATTGGAGGAAAAGGGATGAGTGAGGAAAAGAAAGGCTTTTTTGCGAGGCTGAAAGAAGGACTGACCAAGACCCGTGACAACATTGTACGGGGAATTGATTCGGTCTTCAGCGGCTTCTCCGCTATTGATGATGATTTCTATGAAGAGCTGGAAGAAATCCTCATTATGGGAGATATCGGTGTGAATGCCACCACCGCTATCGTGGAGAGACTGAAACAGCAGGTGAAGGAAAAACATATCAAGGAACCTTCCGAATGCAAACAGCTTCTGATTGAAAGTATCAAGGAGCAGATGCAGGTGGATGAGACTGCCTATGATTTTGAGAAGGAACAGTCCGTGATCATGGTCATCGGTGTCAACGGTGTGGGGAAGACCACTTCCGTCGGCAAGCTGGCCGGTAAATTAAAGGATGAGGGCAGGAAAGTCCTTATTGCCGCAGCGGATACTTTCCGTGCCGCAGCGGGAGACCAGCTGGCAGAGTGGGCATCCCGGGCGGATGTTCCCATGATCGGCGGAAAAGAAGGTGCGGATCCCGCCAGCGTGGTGTTTGATGCCGTGAATGCGGCGAAGGCACGAGGCGTGGATGTGCTTCTTGTAGATACCGCCGGCAGACTGCACAATAAAAAGAACCTGATGGAAGAACTTCGTAAGATGAACCGTATCATCGACAAGGAATTCCCCAATGCCCACAGAGAGAATCTGATCGTGCTGGACGGCACCACGGGACAGAATGCTCTGGTGCAGGCAAGAGAATTCGGTGAGGTGGCGGATCTTACGGGTATCATCCTGACCAAAATGGACGGAACGGCCAAGGGCGGTATCGCTGTGGCCATCCAGTCCGAACTGAAGGTTCCGGTAAAATATATCGGTGTGGGAGAATCCATCGAGGATCTCCAGAAATTCAATTCCGATGAATTTGTAAATGCGTTGTTTGATGTGAATATGGATGACATCGGAGAACTGCATCTGCCGGAGGAAGAAGCCGGAGAGACAGACGCGGAAGAATAATAAACAGGCAGACCAAAGAAAGTGTGACAGAAAGGCATGGGAAGAAAAATGCAGGAAGAAATGTTGACTTTAGAGAAATTTGAAGAAGCAAGTGAGATCGTTAAAAAAGTTACTTTAGAGACCAAACTGGTATACAGTGATTATTTCAGTGCCCAGACCGGCAACCGCGTATACTTAAAGCCCGAGAACTTACAATTTACCGGTGCTTACAAGTTAAGAGGCGCTTATTACAAAATGAGCACTCTGACCGATGAAGAGCGCGCCAAGGGACTGATCACCGCCTCTGCAGGCAACCATGCCCAGGGCGTGGCTTATGCGGCAAAATGCTATGGAAGCAAGGCAACCATCGTAATGCCCACCACGACACCTCTGATCAAGGTAAACCGTACCAGAGGCTATGGAGCAGAGGTAGTACTGCATGGCGATGTCTATGATGAGGCCTGCGCAAAGGCATATGAGCTGGCAGAAGAGCACGGATATACTTTCATCCATCCTTTTGATGATCTGACCGTAGCTACCGGTCAGGGTACCATTGCCATGGAGATCTTCAAAGAGCTTCCGCTGGTAGATTATATTCTGGTTCCTATCGGTGGCGGCGGACTGGCAACCGGTGTTTCCACACTGGCAAAACTGCTGAATCCGAAGATCAAGGTCATCGGCGTAGAGCCCGCAGGAGCTAACTGCATGCAGGTATCCTTAAAGAACGGCAAGGTTACCACATTGCCCAAGGTCAACACCATCGCAGACGGTACTGCGGTAAAGACTCCTGGCAGCAAGATCTTCCCGTACTTACAGAAGAATCTGGACGATGTGATCACCGTAGAGGATGAGGATCTGGTAGTAGCTTTTCTGGATATGGTAGAGAATCACAAGATGATCGTGGAGAATTCCGGTCTGCTGACGGTAGCAGCCTTAAAGCAGTTAAATGTGAAGGATAAGCGTATTGTATCTATCCTGAGTGGCGGTAACATGGATGTCATCACCATGTCTTCCGTAGTACAGCAGGGTCTGATCTTAAGAGACCGTATCTTCACTGTATCCGTACTGCTTCCCGACAAGCCCGGTGAGCTGTGCAGAGTATCCGGTATTATTGCCGGAGTCAACGGTAATGTCATCAAGCTGGAGCACAACCAGTTTGTATCCATCAACCGCAGTGCTGCTGTGGAGCTGCGTATCACACTGGAAGCATTCGGCACCGAGCATAAGAATGAGATCATTGCTGCTCTGGAAAAAGAAGGCTATCAGCCCAAAGTGGTAAGAGCCAATATCTAAGTTTTAAGATTTGAAAAGAAGTGAATGTATCACCGATAAAAGCCGCATATTATAGATATGCGGCTTTTGTATGGAATGGAGAAAAAAGTTATGGCAAAGAAGACAGAAAAAGAACTGGAAATACAGAGACTGGACAAAAAGACACCCTTACAGATGCTCTGGGATTATGTGATGATCACGGTGGCATCCTTTGTCTATGCGGTATCCGTCAGTTTATTTTTGGATCCGAACTCCCTGGCACCCGGGGGTATCACCGGTATTGCTATTATCTTAAATCGTCTGTTCGGCATTGAGACCGGTACCTGGATGCTGCTCATTAATATACCGATCCTTTTGATCGGTATCTGGAAATTCGGACTGCGGTTTATTCTGTCTACAATCTATTGTACGGCAATGACTTCATTATTTACAAACTTATTGACACCGGTAGGAGCAGTGACCACAGATCCATTGCTTGCCTCTCTGACCGGAAGTGCCCTGATGGCAGTATCCATGGGCTGGGTGTTCAAGGCCGGATCCACTACGGGAGGAACAGATATTATTATCAAATTACTGCGGTTGAAGTTCCCGTACCTCAAGACGGGAGCATTGTTTTTCCTGACAGATGTGGTTATCGTCATAGCATCGGCATTTGTATTCCGGAATGTTGACAAGGCACTGTATGCCGGTATCGTGGTCATTATCACATCAGTGGTGCTGGATGTGGTATTGTATGGCCGTGATGAGGCGAAGCTGATCTATATTATCAGCGACCATGCGGAAAAAATCGCAGGGAGATTGTTGGAGGAGCTGGACATTGGTGTGACTTATGTACAGGGCAGTGGTGCTTACAGCGGCAAGGAGAAGAGCGTCATCATGTGTGCCATGAAGAAAAACATTTCTCCCAAGGCGGAAGAGATCGTAAAGGAAGAGGATCCCCTGGCATTTATGATCGTCACCAGTGCCACGGAGATCTTCGGGGAGGGCTATAAGAGCTATTTCAGTGAGAAGCTGTAAAAGGTCAATTATTAAATTTCAGGAAAAATTTTGAAAGGGCTTACATTTTTTAAAAGAATCTTCTATAATAGCGTCGTGTCCGAACGGACAGACGCTATTTTTCGCTGTGGTGCACCCGCAGCGCACGTTTCTAACCGGTGCAAGTCCGGAATCCGCCCGGCAAATCTCTGTTCCGATGTAGTAATCGCATATCAGGCTATGCATGAGGGTAAGACAGCTGCTTAGGTCAAAACTCAGTAGCTACACCGAATCATGCATGGAGATACGGTAGTTGGATTGAGAGAAAGAAACATATAATAGTAAAAATAAGCAGATAGAGAATCGCATGGAAAAATGTGCGATGACACTTATAGGAGTCAGGGAACATGAACGATACAACTTTGACAAAAGAGGAAAAACAGTATAAAAGGCTCACCGAGGAACCGGTGGCGCGGCTGATCCTGGAGCTGGGACTGCCCACCACCATCAGTATGCTGATCACGAATCTGTATAATATGGTGGATACCTGGTTCGTAAGCCAGTTAGGCACCAGTGCCACCGGAGCGGTAGGTGTGGTGTTTGGCTTGATGGCAATTATTCAGGCGTTCGGATTCATGTTCGGTCATGGCGCCGGAAGCAATATCAGCCGGTTGTTAGGAGCTCATGAAAAGGAGCGAGCGAAAGCTTTTTCCGCAACGGGATTTTATCTGGCGGCAGGAGCGGGATTGCTGATAGCGGTAATCGGTATTGCCGATCTGAACGGACTTTGCAGACTGCTAGGGAGTACGGAGACCATCCTTCCCTATGCGAGAATCTATGCTTTCTATATTCTGGTGTCGGCACCGGCAATGGCATCCAGCTGTGTGATGAACAATGTGCTCCGGTATGAAGGCTATGCCAATCTTGCGATGGTGGGACTGGTCTCCGGCGGTATCTTAAATATGGCGGGAGATGCCATTCTTATGTGGGGCTTAAATCTTGGCATCCGGGGAGCGGCACTTTCCACTATGATCTCCCAGTACATATCCTTTGGGATTCTGTTGCTCTTTTTCCTGAGGGGCAAGACCCAGAGTAGCCTGGCACCGAAATATTTTACCTGGGAATTTGCAGTACATAAGAATATTATTACCGCAGGCTTCCCCAGTATGATGCGACAGGGACTGGCCAGCGTGTCCACCATGGTGCTGAATGCACAGGCGGCAGTCTACGGGGATATTGCCATTGCAGCTATGAGCGTGGTATCCCGTATTTTCAATTTCGTATTTAGTGTGGCACTGGGCATCGGCCAGGGATTCCAGCCGGTATCGTCCTTCAATTACGGGGCAAAGAAGTATTCCCGTGTAAGGAAAGCGTTCTGGTTCACCCTGTGTACTAGTCTGGTGACCATGGCAGTGTTTGCAGGGGTGGTGTATGTGTTCCGCAGAGAGCTGTTGCTGGAATTCCTTACGGATATGGATGCCTATGAGATTGCATTTTATGCGTTGCAGATCCAATGTCTGACGCTACCGTTTATTCCGGTATGTATCTGCGGCAACATGCTGTTTCAGTCCATCGGAAAGGGCGGCAGGGCGACGATCTTAGCCTCCTTCCGAAGTGGCACTATCTATATCCCGGCTCTCCTGATCCTGACAGCCTTCTTCGGACTTCGAGGCATCCAGTGGTCACAGCCGGTGTCCGATATTTTATCTGCGGTTTTGTCATTGCCGGTGGCAGTGGTGTTCTTAAGGGGACTGCCGGAAGATGGTACGTAAGTATAGAGAAGAATGAGATCCCTTCGTCATAAGACGGAGGGATTTTTATGTACAGATGTATCCATACGCAGGAATAAGTATCTGCCTTGATCTGTGAAGCTGTTGACATTAAATAATCCACATGATGCAATATATTTAACAATTAGGTTAAATGTTAAACGCTTGGATGAAAGGATGTGATTCATTTTTGGGAATACAGGATACATTGAAAGCGCTGGCAGATCCTATAAGGCGTGAAATACTAAATCTTCTGAAAAACGGTCGATTGTCGGCAGGAGAGATCTGCGAACATTTTCCGGTGACGGGGGCTTCCATATCGAGGCATTTGTCGGTGCTAAAGGAGGCAGATCTGATCCGGGACAAGCGGGAAGGAAAGTTTATTTATTATGAACTGAATGCTTCCGTGCTGGAAGAAATCATGTTATGGATCACAGATTTGAAAGGAGCATCGGATAATGAAGGAAATGATACAGAAAAATAAAGGCAGGCTGATCTGCTCGGCATTTGTTATGTGCGTGGGCATTATATTGGGATATACCTTTGAGAACAGTCTGTGGATAAACGGCACTTTTGCAGTGACTTATGTGGTAATAATGGCAGTAACTTTTTACGACAACAGAAACAGGCAGCAGAGTGACAAGGTCATAAGAATGGTTACGTGGATCGTGCCGGGAATGACATTGCTCTATAACGGCATCGCCAGATGGATCGATATGGGTGTAACGAAAGAGAATCTGCTCATGGCAATTTTGTATGTCGGAATGGGATTGCTATTTGTTATTGTGGGCAATTATCTGCCCAAGGTGAAACCGAACCGCACCATCGGCATCCGCGTCGTATGGACATTGCAGGATGAGGAGAACTGGAATGCCACGCACCGCTTCAGTGGGAAAATATGGGTGGCAGCAGGACTATTGAGCATGAGCTGTGGACTGTTCAGTGACAGCATGGCTGCATTATTTCTGTTTATTGTCGCTATCACGGCAGCAGCTTTTGGCAGCATCCTGTATTCTTATCTCTATTATAGAAAGAAGTTGCGCACCGGAAAAGGGCTGGCAGTACACTACAACCATAAAGTGGTTGCGGTCTATGTGTTTATAATGCTCGCATGTGTGCTATTTACGGTATGGACGTTATATACGGGAAAAATCGAGATCTGTTACGGAGAAAATGAATTTACTGTTCAGGCGGAGGGCTGGCAGGATTATACAGTGAAATATGACGCTATCGACAGCATTGCTTGCGAGGAGAATATGTTCCGGGATACGAATACAATCCGGACGAACGGTTTTGGCAACCTGAAATATTCCATGGGACATTTTCGCGATGAAATCCACGCAGATTACATCCGCTATACTCATAACGACTGTGATACTTATGTAGTCATGGAAGTAGAGGGGAGCACCGTTATTCTAAACGGTGCAGATGATGCGCAGACCTGGGAAATCTACAATAATATCAGAGAACGGATGGAAAAATAATATTTGTAAATATATTTCCCAATTGCTTTTATATTTTTTAAAAATGGTATACACTAAACTTATGTAAGTTAGTAAACGAGGATTTCGGGAAAGGGTGGTTACAGTATGCTGAAACAGTGGATTCCGGCGGTGAAGCCGGAAAAAGAGGAACTGGAAAAACGACTGAATGCGGCGCAGGAGGAGCTTGGTAGACTCCAGATGCAGATCAAGGAGCATAAGCTCCCGGTGCTAGTGCTGATCGAAGGCTGGGGTGCGGCCGGTAAGGGCAGCACTATCGGCGGAATTATTAAAAATATCGATCCCAGATTCTTCAAGGTGGCTTCCATGTCCGCACCGACAGAGGAAGAGAAGCGGAAGCCTTTCCTGTATCGGTACTTTGTAAAAATTCCGGAAGCCGGGAAGTTTGAATTCCTGGATTCCGGCTGGATGGATGAGGTGACGAAGGGAAGACTTCGGGGCGAACTGTCGGATAAGCAGTATGCGGAGCGTATTGAGAGCATAAAGCGTTTCGAACGACAGTTGACGGACAACGGTTATCTGGTGTTGAAGCTCTTTTTCCAGATTGGAAAAAAGGAACAGAAGAAGCGGCTGGAAGAACTGGAAGGCAACAAGGACACTGCATGGCGTGTGGGTGAGAATGACTGGTGGCAGAACAAGCATTATGACAAATGCGAGGAAGTCTTCGATAAATATCTCACAGATACTAACGCTTCCGTAGCTCCGTGGTACATTATCGACTCCGGGGACAAAAAGTGGGCGGAATTACAAGTGCTGGAGACATTATGCAGCGGTATCCATGTGGCCATGCAGAATGAGAGCCTTGCTGTGCCTATTTTGCAGAATGTATTCCCACTGGTGAAGATGCCGAGGCTGTCCGAGGTGGAACTGGACAAGGAAATCTCCGAGGAAGAATACAAGAAAGAACTGCGTCATCTGCAGAAGAAGCTGAATGCCCTGCATTACCGCCTTTATCGGAAAAAGATTCCGGTAGTCATCGCCTACGAAGGCTGGGATGCCGCAGGCAAGGGCGGCAATATCAAGCGGATCGCCGGAGCACTGGATCCCAGAGGCTATGAGGTGCATCCTATCGCCAGCCCGGAACCCCACGAGAAAGCCAGACATTACCTCTGGCGCTTCTGGACGAGACTGCCCAAGACCGGACACATCGCCATTTTTGACCGTACCTGGTACGGGCGCGTTATGGTGGAGCGCCTGGAAGGCTTCTGCAGCACCAACGACTGGCAGCGGGCTTACAATGAGATCAATGAGTTCGAGAAGGAATTGTCCCAGTGGGGTGCGGTGATCATCAAATTCTGGGTGCAGATCGACAAGGACACCCAGCTGGAACGCTTTACGGAACGGCAGAACACCCCGGAGAAGCAGTGGAAGATCACAGATGAAGACTGGCGTAACCGCGACAAATGGGACCAGTACGAAGACGCTGTGAACGAAATGCTCCAAAAGACCAGCACGGAATATGCGCCCTGGCATATTTTAGAATCCGTAGATAAAAAATATGCCAGAATCAAAGCATTGAAGATCGTGATTGAGGAATTGGAGAAGGCACTGGGGTAAGCACATTGGAATAAGAATAGCTGTTTCGATATAAAAAATTGACAAAACCGTCTGATAAGGACGGTTTTTGTTGCGTTATAAATGTTTTTTGTTATAATGAGACATAGTTATTTTTGGAAATTGCAAAGATACAGAAAGATATTTGGAAACAGAAGAAATCGTCAGGTGTTACGGCACAATGAGA
>OHPW01001519.1_pt1 | contig 12365 bp, 9 predicted proteins | sample 1577771 | NCBI WGS metagenome assembly OHPW01 (sample SAMEA3879608, study PRJEB24766) | human gut metagenome | biome: human-associated habitat; feature: feces | place: USA | collected 1985/1987
CGAGCTGTTGTGTTGTCTCGGCGCTGCCTCAACAACGAATCTGAGTATATCACCCTGTGCCCCACTTGTCAACATTATTTTGCATATTTTTCAAACAATTTTGCAAAAGCAGTAAAAAAGCCCATAATCATGGGCTTTTTTGTCATTTTGGATCTTATTGTCTTTTCTCTTTTTCTCATAATTTACAGTATATATGCCTATAAAAGTTGAATTGTATATTCATTTGATGTATTTTTGAGACGAAGAGAAATGTTTTGTATCCCATTTGCCATATCTTCATTTACTTCCAGTAGCAGGACCAATCCCTGTGTCTCACCGGGAGCCATGGTTTCCACATACGTAGACATGTCATTGGGCAGCATTGTGGTCAATGCATTTCCACGTGTGCCGTCATTTACAGTAATGATGTATCTGGATGCGGTACTCAGAAAATCAACATTTTCCTCCTGGTCTGTTCCGTTGGTCAGTTCAAAGTTCAATATCAGAAGCTTTTTCCCGGTGGATGCATCCAACGCAAAATAATCCTCTGCAGATCCGTCCTCCGGATAAGAGTCTGCTATCTGGTAATCTCTGTATGTCAAGGTCACTCCCTCCGCAAGTCCGAAGAAATCCTCCAGACTGGTGGTAATATCCTCCTGTGCGGTAGGTGCCTTGGCTTCTGAAGCAGTCGATTCCGCAGGCTTCTCTTCCGTCTGTGCATTCTCCTGTCTTCCGGTTTCCTTGGCCGCGTCTTTTTCCAGTTTTGCAATGACGATTTCCGGGTCCACGAGACGGCTCCGGTGATTCGCATCATATTTTAAGAGCGTTACCGCCGCATATTCTCCGACTCTTTGTGATTCCGCTTCTGTCAGATCCGGAATTTCATTTCCGCAGGCTGTCATGCCAAGCGCCATTACACACAATAACGCTCCGCATACAATCCTCTTTTTGTTTTCTGTCATTCTTCTATCCTTCCCTGTCTGTTTTTCCATTGTTTCCTGTATTTTTCTCAAGTACGATATAAATCCCGGCAATCGCCAGTGCGATCACACCCACTGCAAAGAAAAGGACCGTTTTCTGCAATACCGGTGCTCCCCAGTAATCATATAATGCTATTTTACCACAAGTGCACAAAGAAAGCACTAGTCCATATATTCTTACCGGCTTATCTTTTTTCAAAAAGCCCAGTGTTACACTTACCAGCGCAATCAGCATGATCAGAACACTATTGATCACGGGAACATTGGTCTTAACGATCAGTGCCATATAGGTCAGAAAGATCACAATGATCAGTTCTCTGTGTTTAAACTTCTTATAGTATCTCTCCTGCAATGTCAGTACCAGATAAGCCAGTACAAACACAAACATGCACAGATAAGTAAGATAAGAGTTCCGGTACACCGGATTTGCCAGAGCGATCAACGCTCCGATCTGCCCCACCATTACAAATACATTAAATACCAGGATGTTTTTCCCGCGCATATATTTCACATTATTAAACAGCAATGTACTTACAAACAGGATCCCCGCAAAAGCCGGCAGCTTTAGCATCGGCATCAAATTGGCCGCTGCAAAAAATGCCAGGGAAAAAGTAAGCAGGAGCTCCTGTATCGTTGTCCATCCATAGACCAGGAACATACTGAGGATGGTTCCCGCAAGGAGCAGGTATGCATACGGTATTTCCTTTCCGTTTGCCAGAAGTTCAATACAGTACAGTGATGTAACGATCACATCCAGTGCCCTCAGTCCGCCTTCCGCAAAACGGGTCAGGATCTTCGTCAGTAAAAGCAACGCTGTCAGGCATATGAGTATCGGCCAGTTACTTTCTATTACAGAAAAGGCACATACCGCAACAAAACTGAAAAAGTAACAGGGCAGCCATTTTTTCCACGTTCCACGTATGGCAATTCCCGCAAGAACCGCGACTACAAACGCCATTCCCGTCAGGGCGATGATTCCGATATACGCGTCGTTCTCCGCTCTTCCCCAATAATTGTTCATCGCCGTACCGGTTGTAATTCCGGCTACCAGAAGAAATGCTATATAGATTGCCAGCAAGCCGTTTTCATTCACTGCATGGCCCGCCTGTTTTTCTTTTAGTATGTAATTGCTCTGCACTACCAGGATCAGATGTGCGATCAGGAAAAAGGTTCCAAATGCAGCTGCTGTCACCCAGACCGGCATTCCCTGTGTACTGATCACACAGGATACCGTTACCGGGAAAAGGATCGTAGTGCTGACAAGTTGTATCAACTGCGAAGCCGTATGATATCTTCTTACCGGCACACAGATGCTCAGTACACTCAGTAACAGAATCAATGCCAGCACCAGCAGGCCTTCCGGCTCCGAAAGCAATGAAGAACCGAAAAGCGGATACGCACAAAGCCAGCATGCTGCGATTCCCAGCATTCTGTGTATCAGGGAATCCCTTTTTCTGCTCAGTAAAACCGTGCCCACTGTGATCACTGCAATGATCGCCGCTGCAGGAAGCATACCGAAATTATGTAGGGAAATCGTATTGATCATGGTCGACAGATATAACGCCGCTATACCGATAGCCGAAAAGATCCGGGCCAGTTTCGGAAGCTTTCTGTGGATCAGTAATTCTGCGATCAATACCACTCCCAGGGAAACTGCATATAAAGAAATACCTTTGATCCAGCCGTTCATAAAATACATACCAAGCAATACCAGTGCGGTCAGAATAAAGATTCCGCCAACCACCGACAATGCAATGGTTGCGACCAGATATTCCGCATTCTGCTTCTTCTGTGCCGGAGCCTGCGTCGCCGGTGCCTGCACCTGTTGCATGGTAAACTGCCCCACTGGCTGTGTCTGTGATTGCCCGGCTGTCTGCTGTTCTCCGGCGGCTGTCTCCTGTGGTACACTCTGCTGCGGCACAGATGACTCCGCTCCGGTTTCTCCGCCTCTGTTTGCATTGATCTGCTGTCTCTGGTACCAGAATTCCACGCTTTTATCCAGTTCTGCCTGTAGCTGTTCTACATATTCCGGCTGTCTCTGTATTCTTGGAAGTAATTGCTGTAAATACCTGGTAAATATCGGATCATTGGACTGCATCAGGTATTCTCTTGCCTGTTGTTCCAGTCTCTTTGCTCGTTCCTGTTGTGTATTGGTCTCCATCTTTTGTCCTTCCCTCATTGTAATTTCTGTGATCTTATGACACTATATACTCTCTGTATCTGTCCATATCCTGTCTATGGCAGTCCGCATGGATCAGAATACCGTCCTCCCTATACTCTCTGGAAAGTATCTGCGCCTGTTCCATCAGATAGGAAGCCACATTTCCTGCACTGTACGGGATCAGAAATACGCACTCTGCATTATCCGCATAGACTTTCTGTTCAACAGCCTCTGCCAGTTCACGGATACCGATATTAAGTCCTGCTGCCAGATACCAGTTGTCCTGTCTCTTTTGCGGCAGTGGTTCCATCTCACATTTGTCTGCCTTATTATACACTATGATCTGCGGAATGTCACCTGCTTCCAGTTCTTTTAAGGTATCAGCAGTTACCTGCATCTGCCGTCTGTAATTTTCATCGCTGAAATCCACCACCTGGATCAGCAGATCCGCATACTTCACCTCTTCCAGTGTAGAGCGGAAGGCTTTTACCAGTCCGTGGGGCAGCTTGTTGATAAATCCAACCGTATCCGTCAGGAAAAAGGGCTTATTATGTCCGGTATCCACACTGCGGACACTGGTCTCCAGTGTAGCAAACAGCATATCCTTTTCCATGACCGTTTTATCCGGCAATTCGCCGAACTGCTCTACCATACGGTTCAGAATTGTAGACTTTCCCGCATTGGTATATCCTACCAGAGCCACCTGCGGGATACGGGACTGCTGCCTCTTTTTCCGCTGCACCTCTCTGGTACGTCCCACATCTTCCAGTTCCTTTTTCAGTTCTGTGATACGATGCTCGATCTTACGCCTGTCCAGTTCCAGCTTTTTCTCACCGGTGCCCTTATTACTCATGCTGCCACTGGCACCGCCCTGTCTACTCAGTGCATCATACATTCCTACCAGTCTCGGCAGCATATATTGCAGTCTGGCTGTCTCCACTTGTAATTTTGCCTCTCTTGTCTGGGCCCGGATGGCAAATATATCCAGGATCAGATTAGTCCGGTCGATGATCGGCAGTTCCAGTTCATTTCCCAGATTTCTTACCTGTGAAGGTGTCAGAGAATTATCAAACACAATCTCCTGTGCCCCGCATTCTTCTGCCAGCCTGCGCACCTCTGTCACTTTTCCGGTGCCGATATATAACGCTTTATTGACATGATCCAGCCGTTGTACCATCTGACCGGCCACTTCTTTTTCCGCAGCTTCCGCCAGACTTGCCAGTTCCTCCATGGAACGCTCAAAATCCGGTTCTTCACCGACATCCACACCGACTAACAGTACCTTTACCGGTGCCTCCTGTATCTGTTCTTCCCTCATATAAAAATATATCCTTTATATTTACTATTTTGTCTCTAACTCAAACCAGAATTCCACGCCGTTGTTGTAATTGTTCACACCGAATTGCTGGTTCATGGATTCCATGATGGCCTTCACGATAGACAATCCCACACCGCTGCCTCCGTATTCTCTGGTTCTGGCCTTATCCACCTTGTAGAACTTCTCCCAGATATGGTGGATAGAGTCCTCCGGGATCGGTTTGCCTGTATTGAATACAGATACCCGTACTTTGCCGTCCTTTTGTTCCATTTTCACTTCGATGATCTTATCATCTTCACAATGATTGACCGCATTGGAGAAAAAGTTCATGAACACTTCTTCTATTTTAAATTCATCCGCCCATGCATAGATCGGCGGATACTCTTCCATCCGCACAGTAATCTCATGCTGTTTTGTCAGAATTGCCGCTGACTGGATATAATTTTTCACCAGCGCCGTAAGGTCGAACCGCTCCATGGCCACCACATCATTACCAAATTCCAGTTGGTTCAGGGTCAGAAGCTTTTTCACCATGTTGTTCATCTTCGCTGCTTCGTCCACGATGACATCACAATAGAACTGCCTGCTCTCGGGATCGTCATTGATCTCCTCCTGCAGCCCTTCCGCATAACCCTGAATCAGCGCAATGGGGGTCTTGAGTTCGTGGGATACATTGGCCAGAAATTCCTTGCGCATTTCGTCAATGGCTTCTTTTTTCTCCACGTCCCGTTGCAATTCATTGTTCGCTGTCTTCAGTTCCGAAATGGTTTTCTCCAGGGAATCGGACAACTTATTGATATTCTCTCCCAACAGATCGATCTCATTATGTGCCTTCCCCTGATATTTTGCCTCAAAATCCAGCTGTACCATCCGTTCCGAAATATTATTCAGTTCCAGGATCGGCTTGGTCACACTTCTGGAGACGAACCAGATAATAATACCACCCGCCATTGCTCCCAGACATCCTGCAAGGGCATAGAAGCGGTTGGCGATCTTTGCACTCTCCTGAATACTGGAAAGAGGTGTCTGCATAATAAAAGAAATGCCGGTATTCAGTCTTCCGTAGATTTCCAGATATTCCTTGTCCTCCTGTCCGGTTCTCTGGATCACATAGTCATCGCCGTTCTCGATCACCCTCTGGTCATTGAAAGGTATGCTGAGTCCAAATACATAACCGATCAGGCGGTTTTCCAGTCTCTCACCGCCGTTGATGGACACATATTTCATATTGGAATTCACATCCATAACGCATACCGTCATGTTGTAGCTTCTGCACACATCATCCAGTTCTCTGGCAAATTCTTCCGTGTCATAGCTGTCGCTCTCCGCTGCCTGCTTGATGGTTCCGTAAGCATCATGAATAACATCCAGTTTGCTCTGCATATAGACTTTTCCCAGAAATAAATAGTTGATCATCAGGCACAGCAGGATCGTACCGATCATCAGGCCGATAAAGATCCAGGCAAACTGTCCCCTGATAGAATGTACTTTTCTCTTTTGTTGTTTCCGCTGTTTCATCCATTTTGTACCCCATGCCCCATATGGTCTTTATGAGATTGCCTTCCTCGCCCAGTTTGCTGCGCAGTTTTTTCACATGTGTGTCTATGGTACGGGCATCCCCAAAATAATCATAGTTCCACACATTGTTCAGGATCTTTTCTCTGGACAGGGCAATGCCTTTATTTTCCATAAAATAGGTCAGGAGTTCAAATTCCTTGTAACTTAGATCCACATCTTTTCCATCAATGATCACGCGGTGGGCTTCCTTATCCACGGTAATGCCTCCACAGGTCAGAGCCTCTTCCTGTCCCAGCTGATTTGTTCTGCGCAGGATTGCTTCCACTCGGGCCACCAGAATCTTGGGACTGAAGGGCTTGGAAATATACTCGTCCACTCCCAGCTGAAATCCCTGCAGTTCGTCTCTCTCATCTCCGCGGGCTGTCAGCATGATGATCGGTACTTTGGAGTTCACCCGGATCTCCCGGCACACCTGCCACCCGTCCATCTTCGGCATCATCACATCCAGAATGATCAATGCGATATCTTTTTCTTTATAAAAAATATCCAGTGCTTCCTCACCGTCACCGGCTTCCAGCACATCAAAATTGCTCTTCACCAGGAAATCCCGGACCAGCTTACGCATTCTGCTCTCATCATCTACTACCAGTACTTTCAGTCTGTCCATACACCCTCTCCCTCCTATCTTGAGATAGTAACTATTCAGCCCCATTCGCAAAATCACCTCTTCGAGGCTTTCCTGAATACTAACACTATAACGTGTAAATATGTCAATTTTGTGAAACTTCGGTCTCTATATGTAATTCTCTTTCCTTTTCCCGTACCGTCTGCTCCCTCTGGGTCAGTTCCTGCTCCCAGGTGGCATATTTGTTCTGCAGATTTCTTTCATAATTCAGGACATTGGGCTGATCGGAATTCAGCGTGATGATAAACATTGCAATAATTGCAATGACCATCACAATATTCATAATAAGAGACAGCCGGAACGTCGTATTTTTATTTTCTTCCGGTGCCGGTTTGATTCTTCTTCTGGCAGGAGACGTTTTTTCCCTGGTGTCCGCAAAGTTCGTCCACAGAGGGATCGGCGGAATCTCTTCTCCCAACAGATCCTGCTCTGCTTTCAGTTCTCCCTGCAATTCCCTGAGGTATTCCAAACCTACCGGAGTGCGGAACACCCTGTCATCCAATGCTTTTTTATAAATAACCAGTACGGACTCCAGATTTGTCCGATCGATCCGCTTATCCAGATAAGCAATCTTCTGTCTCTCCTGCTCTGCCAGTCTGGCATCTTTCTCTGAATAGAATGCAAATCCGGACACTACATGATCCGTCCGGTTTTGCTGCTCCTGTTCTTTCTGTACATCCATTACTGGTTTTCCTCCGCGCTTCCTGCTGCAGCATTCTGCAATAAAATATGTTCTCCCTGTACCAGCGGGTAATGGACAGGACTATCACTGTCCAGATTCTCCCGGTACATATCTACTGCAGTAATCTGATGATTTTCATAGGTCGTATAATAGTAAATTCCTCTGTCTGCATTGCAGCAGGAAGTGTAGATAGTGATCTCATACTCCCCTTTGTCCAGCTGACAGCATCCTCTGGTCTGATCCACGCTCCCCAGAATATGGAAAAACTGGCTGACGCTCTCCGACTCAGACAATCCGGACAGGGAATTCATCTTCGTGAATGCCACCCGTACAAAACGGGATGCAGAAGACAGATCCCCGGGCAGTCCCATGGCTCCCATGCCTCTGCTGTACGGCTTCAGCTTCAGATCTGCGGAAAAACGGTTTGTCGGTGATTCGGAAGACAGGGACATATAATCGTTCAAACGAAACATCTGGATTGGAAACGGGGGATTGTTCGTCAATACTCCCACCGGGTTGTCATAGATCTTCAGTCCCTCCTGCACAGACTCGATCGTAATGGCCTCTTCCTTGTCTGCCAGAATCCAGTGCAGTGGAGAAACCGGATATTTTTCATTAAAGGGCGTATCCACAAGATTGATATGGGATAACAATACTCTGGCTTCCTGCACATTGGCACACTGCCCCAGAATCCAGGGGATGAACTCAAACTGGGCGATGTTGTCCTTACCTGTCTGCACTTTGCTGTATACTGCATTTCCCGGGAAATTCAGTCCCGCCATGCCGAGTCCTTTCTCATTCACTGCATCATAGTACAAAGGATAATCCCCTGCCATATGAGCAATGCCGATCATGGCATAATGCTCCGTCAGGGCATTCTGATGCCGTAGCGGAAAAGGATAATTGCGTGGTGTTACCGTTACCTCTTCCCCATAGTTAAATTCATAATCAAAAGTTCTGCCGAAATAAAAATCCTGTGATCTATAAGTTGTCGCTGTACACATAACATATACTCCTTTGTTCTGATTCAAATAGATATAGAAACTAGTCTTAGTCTATAGCATTTGCAGAATGTTTGCAAGTATACGAAAAATGTTGACGCAAATATGCCCTTGCGATAACATAAAGACCCAAAAAGAGTACTACTGTACAGCAACCCTGGTTAGTCCGATCCGGGAAAGTTAATATCTATCGCAGCAAACCATATTCTTATCTTTACTAAGCAAATAATAAGGACCTTCGAGGCTGTTATCAATATCTCGAAGGTCCTTTTCTGCTATATCTAATTCACTTGCCGATTAAGGATTACACCGCTTACAGGGCATATATCCCATATTGATGATATCTTCTCTGTTGCCGGTATATATCTCTTTGTTTTTCTCCTTCATCTGATCCACGCTGGAGCAGGACGGATAGTGGAATTTCATGGTGTTGGTATTCAGCACATAGGTAGTTTCCTGTGATTCCTGTGGCACTGACGGTTCCGGTGTGATCTGCACCGTAGTGTCTGTCTGGGGTTGTTGTGTCGGTGTTTCTATCACAATGGGTGCTGCCGCTTCCTGGGATGCCGCGTTGCTCTCTGCCCAGTTATCCCCGGTAGCATAATCAATACCGATCCCCGGCTGCACATTGTAGGCAAATACACAGAATTGGATTCCCTCTCCGGCATCTTCTACGGAATACGCTTCCATGAGGACTCCATCTGCCAGAAGGTTATCACCGTCAAAAATAGGTGTGACACGGTACAGGACATGATTCCCTGTATTTTTGATATAATCGCAGACTTTCGTCTCAAAAGGGAGCATTCCCTGCACGTTGAGATATCTGGTTCCGGTGATCAGGTTCTGCGGGTTGGCGTTTTCCGCTGCCAGCATGTAAGCGATCAGGTGGCAGCGATTGTATAGGTATTTTCCGTCCACGTTATCGTATTTCACCAGATGCCAGCCGGTAGGCTTCACAGCTCCGATCTCCCCTCTCGGTTCTGTCGGCATCAGATCCTGTCCCACGTTGGCATATGCCACGCCACAGCGCCCCAGGCTATCCAGCTCGCTGTATGTCTCGAAGGACTGTGTAGTCAGATCTGCTTCTGTGAAATAAGGTTTGTTGCCATTGACTTCTGTATAAGGTGTGCCGGAGTATGCCGGAATCTCCCGGAGGGAAAATGCTGACGTGCCCTCTCCTGTCGAAGCATCTGTTGCAGATGTGACCTGCTGCGATTCTTGTGTATCCGAAGCGTTTTCCTGTGGCTGTCCGGATTCAGGTTCCGATGCTGCAGTCTCCGATGCCTCCAGCAATTCGTAGGGGATCGTCGCCGGCTGCTCTATCGTATAGGTATTATCCTGCGGCGTGACGGTGCTTTCCGCACAGCCGGTAAATGTCAATAGCAGTACCAGCCATAGTGACAATTGTGTTATCAAACGTTTCTGAGATCTGTTGTGTTTCATTTTCATAGCTTGTCAATTCCTCCCTTGTAAAACTCTTTGGAAATTATACCACATTTTTCTTCATCCGACCCGTGAATTATACTGAGTTTTGCTGACTTTTTCAGCAGATTTGGGTATATTACAGTCAAAAGAGATAGCCTTCCCTGAAGATCGTTCCGGATGTTAGGTTGAGGCAACATGAAATGCAATCGAGTAGGAGGCGGTGATTAACCGCCGTCCTCTCACACCACCGTGCGTACCGTTCGGTACACGGCGGTTTCAATAGTTGACGTGCATGGACTGGTACGCTGTCGCTAAATCATAGTAGCCCCAGCTTATCAGTCTTTCTTTATTCAACGCCCAGTTTACCGCTTTGTTCCCGGCATTAAACCAGTATCCTTTGCGGTCATTGGCGATTGTTGCCGCATAATGACTGGCTACTCCCAGTCCGATTAGTTTTCTCATTCTCGTTCTGGGTAGTTTCCACTGCTTCCAGATACACATCCGTATCCTTCGGTACAGCCATCCATTCAGGTCTTCGATGTTTCTTTTCATGTCTGCTATACTATAGTAGTTCAGCCATCCCCTCATATAGATTTCTACTCGCTTCATGGCTTTCACTATACTTCTGCATCTGCTCCGGGAAGTGAGCCTGCGCAGGTTTTCCTTGGCTTTCTTCCATGACTTTTCATGCACACGGATATAGATTCCTTTTCCGTTCTTCCCATAACAAAAACCAAGGTATTTAAAATTTCGTATTGCAAACACACTGACCGTACGGCTTTTCTCCCGGTTCACCTTCAGTTTCAGCGTCCCTTCCAGATATTTCGTACTGCTCTCCAACAACCTCTCAGATGCCCGTTCACTCTTCGCTAACAGTACGATATCATCTGCATAGCGGATGCACGGTACCCCTCTTTTGTTGAATTCCTGGTCAAACTCATTAAGATAGACATTGGCTAACAGCGGGGAGAGATTTCCTCCCTGCGGCGAACCTTCTTCCGTCTTGACCACTACACCGTTTTCCATCACTCCGCTTTTCAGATACCTCTTTATCATCTGAATCACTCTTTCATCCTTTACATCTCTGCGCAGGATATTTACAAGGAATTCATGGTTCAGCGTATCGAAATACTTGGACAGGTCAAGGACGACCGCCCTTGTATATCCCTGTTCTGCATACTCCTTTATCCTCTGAACTGCATCTTTTGCACTCCGTTCCGGTCGGTATCCGAAACTTCCTTCTGCGAACTTCGGCTCATAAATCGGTATCAGCTGTTGTGATATCGCCTGCTGGATAATGCGGTCTGTGACGGTGGGAATACCAAGCTTTCGTACTCCGCCGTCCGGCTTCGGGATTTCCACTCTTCTGACCGGGGACGGGGTATAGTGCCCTTTCCGTATCCTCTCTGTCAGTTCATGGCTATGTTCCTTCAACCACGGAAACGCCTCTTCGATAGTCATTCCATCTACTCCCGGCGCTCCCTTGTTTGCCTTCACTCTTTTGTAAGCTCTGTTCAGATTGTCCTTACTCAGTATCTTACCTAAAATGTCTGGCTCTGCACTGTCTCTTTCTTTCCATATCCGGTTGAATGAGCGATGCGCTCTTACATACCCTTTACGTTCCGCGCTGTCTCTCTGCAAGCAGCTTTCCTTGTTTTCTGCATCCATCTGCCCATTCCTCCTTTCCGGGTCATACTTAAGACTCCTATTGATTCGGTCCTTCACCTCGAACGGATCTTGTTCCGTTTGGCTACTATGACCTCTGCTGACTTCTGTGCGTTCAGCATTGCTTTATGCAATGGTTACCTCTTTCAAGGCGTACCGCACAGACCTCCCTAGGTACCACACGTTTCTTCCTCTCCATCCATCTGCCTCATTTATCATGCATGATTCCGTGTAGTTATTGGGCTTCGACTTGCTTAGCAGTCTTACCCTCATGCATAACCTCATATGAGATTTCTGTTCGTCAGACCGGAGATTTGCCCGTGAGTTAGTATGTTCCTCACATCCAGCTTCCTTTAGATCCCACCTCACGATGGACACCCTTGCCTTCGGCTATATCCTTCCCACTACCGGGCAGATTTGGGACTTTAACCCGTTAGAAACGTGCGCCGCTAGGCGCACTAAGAAAAAAGGACTGCTGCAGCATTTACTGCGGCAATCCCATTTCATGGATTAAGTCTCTGTTTATGGTTAAATGTTCCAGCATGGCTTCTCTGGCTTTTGTCTCGTCTCCGACCCTGATTGCATCTACAATTTTCTGGTGGGTGCGGACCGTCTCCATTGCCAGGGCACGGTCTGTCACCTGAATAAACACAGCGATTCCCTGCTGGATAACAGGCACCAGATTGGACACCACAGCATTTTTACTCAGCTTTGCAATCCATTCATGAAACTCAATATCTTTTTCCATATGTTGTTCCTGATTTTTGCAAAGCTCTGCCACCTCATCTGCAAGCTTTTGAAGCTTTTTGATTTCATGCTCCTCTGCCCGTCTGGCCGCCAGGGCTGCAATCTCCGGTTCAATCATCAGACGAACCTCACAAAGATCCAATGCCAGCTTCTTTTTATCCCGGATAAAGGCAAATCCCAGTGGGTCATCTACCATTCCCGGAC
>OHPW01001531.1_pt1 | contig 12262 bp, 9 predicted proteins | sample 1577771 | NCBI WGS metagenome assembly OHPW01 (sample SAMEA3879608, study PRJEB24766) | human gut metagenome | biome: human-associated habitat; feature: feces | place: USA | collected 1985/1987
ACTCGGCTACTCCGGCAGGGGTCATTCCTACACGGTTCTCGTTGTTTTTGATTTCCTTAGGTACTCCGATAATCATAACCTTACAATTTTAATTGGGGGTTAAACATGTCGCAATGTAGCGATTTCCGTGTTTCGATGTACTTTGAGAGTAGGTGTTTTACAACAGTATTTTTATACAGGTTTTAATCTGAAATAATCGGATGCCCGCTGAGTTTCAATATTTTGCTCAGGAGGTTGTTCATGTATGAATATGAAATGATTAGTGCCTGTACCAGTCATATCTTTTTTCCTGGTCATCTGTTTTGTTCTCTTTTTGCAGTTGCTTTTGTGCCTTGTGTAAACGACGTATGGTGATAATCATTATTATAAAGCCTATGGCAATAAGTATTGCTAAAACAAGGCATGTGTAGGTGAAAGTTGTATGGGTCATTGATGTTTATATAAGTGTTTATTATATAGTTTGCGTTGCAAAGATATGTCTTTTGGGGAATTATGCAAGTACAATTATGATATTTATTGCGGCAAAGATGGGGATATTTTTTATCTTTGCCTGCGTTTAAAAACAAAGATTACACCTATGAATAGATATACCAAATCTACTATATATTTATCTTTTTTATTATTGTTCGGTGGAATGCAGATTCCTACTGCTGTTCATGCACAGGATGCTACCTTTACCCCGCCTTTTGATTTCCCCATTACTTTTTCCGGGAACTTCGGTGAAATACGTGCCAATCACTTTCATGGCGGACTGGATTTCAAAACAGGAGGTACTATCGGTAAGCCGGTGCATGCCTTGGCCGAAGGATATATTTCGCGTATCCGTGTCACACATGGTTCGGGTTATGTGCTCGATGTAGCCTATAATAACGGATATAAAACCATCAACCGACACCTTAGTGCTTTTGTGGGTGATGTAGCCCGTAGGGTAGAAGACTTGCAATATGAAAAGGAGTCATGGGAAGTGGAGATTACACCCGAACCGGGTGAATATCCGGTAAAGACAGGGCAGGTTATCGCTCTGAGTGGCAATACCGGTTATTCTTTCGGTCCGCACCTGCACTTGGATATGTTTGAGGCGGATACGGACGATTATATCGACCCGTTACCTTTCTTTAAGAAGAAAGTGAAAGACAATACAGCTCCCCGTGCCGAAGGTATTATGCTCTTTCCACAGCCGGGCAGGGGAGTGGTGGGAGGAAACCAGAAGTATCAGGCCTTTCCTCTTAATCCCAAACAGCCGATTACCGCCTGGGGACTGATAGGTTCAGCTATTCGTGCCTATGATTATATGGACGGAGTGAGCAATCGTTACGGAGTGCATACTGTTATTCTGGAAGTAGATAGTGTGGAAGTATTCCGTAGTGTGGTAGACCGCTTCTCGGAAAACGAAAACCGGATGATAAATTCGTGGACGTACGGGCAGTATATGAAGTCTTTCATCGAGCCTGGAAATACATTGCGTATGCTGCATGCTTCCAATGGTAACCGGGGATTGATTGAGATCAATGAAGAACGCCCCTATCGTTTTGTCTATACACTGAAAGATGCATTGGGAAACACCTCAAAGGTGCGTTTTACAGTACATGGAAAGCGTGCGGAAATAAAACCTGTGGGACATCGGAAGAAATATATTTTCCGCTGGGATAAGGTGAACATCCTGCAAGAACCTGGCTTGAATCTGATCATCCCCCGAAGTATGCTCTATGATGATGCATACCTGAACTATGCCGTACGGGCTGATAGTGGGGATATCGCTTTCACCTATCAGTTGAATGATACACGCATACCTTTGCATGGTCGTTGCGAATTAAGTATCGGATTGCGCCGCCGTCCGTTGGAAGATATGACGAAATATTATGTGGCAGGTGTGGGTAGCCGTGGTAAGAAGTATAGTATCGGTGGTAAATATGAAGATGGTTTCATGAAAACCACTATCCGTGAATTGGGTACTTACACTGTTGCCATTGATACCGTACCGCCTAAAATTACTCCGCTTAATCCGAAACAATGGGGAAGTACAGGGCGCATCGTATTCAAAGCAAAAGATGAAGAGACCGGTATCAGCAGTTACCGCGGAACCATAGACGGCAAGTATGCCTTGTTTGGCAAACCCAATTCCATCAGTGGGAATCTGGTGTGCGAACTCGACCCGAATCATGTAAAAAAGGGAGGCAAGCATGTTGTGGAAATGACTGTAACGGATGGATGTGGGAATCAGACAACGGAAAAGTTTGAGTTTGTCTGGTAAATAACCCTGTGTCTGAACCCTGTCTTCTCCGTACCATCTCCGTATTTATAACTACGGACTTGACACGGACTTGGTAGGTAGCGGCTTATGTGCGACATTTGATTTAATAATTAATATAACTGAAGTATGAAAAGTAAAAGACTGACTCTTTCCGTCTTAGGTATGGTAGTAGCTGTGGTAAATGCATTGGCTTGTACCAATCTTATTGTAGGTAAAAATGCCTCTACAGACGGTTCTACCATCGTTTCTTATTCTGCCGACTCCTACGGGTTGTTCGGTGAGTTATATCATTACCCTGCCGGTGTACATAAGAAAGGCACTCTGATGGATGTACATGAGTGGGATACCGGCAAATATCTGGGCCGGATAGAGCAAGCCCGCCAGACTTACAATGTTATTGGTAACATCAACGAATTCCAGCTGACTATTGCCGAGACTACTTTCGGCGGTCGTCCGGAATTGGTGGATACTACCGGTATTATTGATTACGGCAGTCTGATTTACCTGGGATTGCAACGTGCCCGTACTGCCCGTGAAGCCATTAAGGTGATGACCGATCTTGTACAGGAATACGGCTATTACAGCAGTGGTGAGTCTTTCACTATTGCCGATCCTAATGAGATCTGGATTATGGAAATGATAGGTAAAGGCCCTGGTGTGCGTGGTGCCGTATGGGTAGCTGTACGTATCCCGGATGATTGCATCTCTGCTCATGCCAACCAGTCCCGTATCCATCAGTTCGATATGAACGACAAGAATAATTGCCTTTATTCTTCCGATGTGATTTCTTTTGCCCGCGAAAAAGGTTACTTTACCGGCGTGAATAAGGATTTCAGTTTTGCAGATGCATACGCTCCTCTGGATTTCGGTGCACGTCGCTACTGTGAAGCCCGTGTATGGAGCTATTTCAATATGTTTACCGACCGTGGAGAAGAATTTCTTCCGTATATAGAAGGTAAAACCGATCAGCCAATGCCGCTTTATCTGAAAGCAAACCGCAAAATCTCCGTACAGGATGTGAAGAATGCCATGCGCGACCATTATGAAGGTACTCCGCTGGATATTAGCAAGGATTTCGGTGCAGGCCCTTACCACACGCCTTATCGTCTTTCTCCACTTTCTTTCAAGGTGAACGATCAGGAATATTTTAATGAACGTCCTATTTCTACCCAGCAGTCCGGTTTTGTTTTTGTATCTCAGATGCGTTCTTCTATGCCCGACGCTATCGGTGGTGTACTTTGGTTCGGTACGGATGACGCCAACATGACGGTGTTCACACCTGTATATTGCTGCACGGATAAAGTGCCTGTATGCTACTCACGCGTAGATGGTGCCGACTATATCACTTTCTCCTGGAATTCTTCTTTCTGGATTTTCAATTGGGTGGCGAATATGGTTTATCCTCGCTATGATCTGATGATTGAGGATGTACGTGCAAGCCAGTCGGAGATGGAAACTACTTTCAATGATGCGCAGGAAGGTATTGAATCAGCGGCATCCAAACTATATGCCAAAGATCCCGCCCAAGCAAAAGCATTCCTGACTAACTATACGAATATGACCGCCCAAAGTACACTCGATACCTGGAAGCGTCTCGGTGAATTCCTTATCGTAAAATACAATGATGGTGTAGTGAAGCGTATGAAAGATGGTAAGTTCGAACGTAATTCCATTGGTCAGCCGGCAGGTGTGATACGTCCCGGATACCCGAAAGAATTCCTGGAAGAGTATGTTAAACAAACCGGTGACCGCTATAAAATGCCGGAATAATGCCCTGTTGCAGATTTCACAGGAACTTCATTTCTCCTGTGAAATCTGTACAATACAGTGTAAATCTTTCATGAAAATGTAGGATATTTGAACTTATTCGCCTACATTTGTGTCTTACAAATAACAGATATATTTTAACCTCTAAAATAACAATAATTATATGGAGAATCAGGAACTTATCAAACAGGTAACTGAGAAAGCCCAGAGATGGCTCACCCCGGCTTATGATGCCGAAACTCAGGCGGAAGTGAAACGCATGTTGGAGAACGAAGATAAAACCGAACTGATAGATTGCTTTTATAAGGATTTGGAATTCGGAACGGGTGGTTTGCGCGGTATTATGGGCGCAGGAACCAATCGTATGAATATTTACACGGTAGGTGCTGCTACACAGGGACTTTCCAACTATCTGAACAAATGCTTCAAGGATAAAGAGCAGATTTCTGTGGTGGTAGGTTATGACTGCCGCAACAACAGCGACAAGTTTGCTCAGATTTCTGCAGATATCTTCTCGGCAAACGGTATCAAAGTATATCTCTTCGATGATTTGCGTCCTACACCGGAAGTTTCTTTTGCTATCCGTCACTTCGGTTGCCAAAGTGGTATCAATATCACTGCAAGCCACAATCCGAGAGAATACAACGGTTATAAGGCTTATTGGGATGATGGTGCACAGGTACTTGCTCCGCACGATACCGCTATCATCGATGAAGTAAATAAGGTAACAGTTGCCGACATTAAGTTTAAAGGTAATAAAGACCTGATTCAGATTATCGGTGCTGATGTGGATAAGATCTATCTGGATATGGTTCATTCTATTTCTATCGATCCGGAAGTGATCAAGCGTCAGAAAGATCTCAGCATTGTTTATACTCCGCTGCATGGTGCAGGTCGTGTTTTGATTCCTGCCTCTCTGAAAGAATGGGGATTTGAAAATGTAAATTGTGTACCCGAGCAGATGGTGAAGGATGGTAATTTCCCGACAGTGGTATCTCCGAATCCGGAAAATGCTGAGGCACTTTCTATGGCTATCGCTTTGGCGAAGAAGATCGATGCTGATATCGTAATGGCCAGCGACCCCGATGCTGACCGTGTAGGTATGGCTTGTAAAGATGATAAGGGTGAGTGGGTACTTATCAATGGTAACCAGACTTGTCTGATCTTCCTGTATTATATCATCAAGAACCGTATTGCAATGGGTAAGATGCAGCCGAATGACTTCATTGTGAAGACCATTGTAACTACTGAACTGATTAAGGCTGTAGCTGATAAGAATAAGATTGAAATGCGTGATTGCTACACTGGTTTTAAGTGGATCGCACGTGAAATCCGTTTGAGCGAAGGTAAACAGCAATACATTGGTGGTGGTGAAGAGAGCTATGGTTTCCTGGCAGAAGACTTTGTTCGTGATAAAGATGCCGTTTCTGCTTGTTCACTGCTGGCTGAGATCTGTGCATGGGCTAAGGATCAGGGCAAGACACTGTATGACGTGCTGATGGATATCTACGTAGAATATGGTTTCTCTAAAGAAACGACTGTGAACGTAGTGAAACCCGGTAAGAGCGGCGCAGATGAAATCAAAGCCATGATGGATAATTTCCGTGCTAACCCGCTGAAGGAAATCGGAGGTTCACCTGTTAAACTGATCAAGGATTATAAGACGTTGAAGATTACTGATACCCAGGGAAAGGTTAGTGAACTGGATATGCCGGAAGCTTCAAATGTGCTTCAATACTTCACAGAAGACGGTACAAAGATTTCTGTTCGTCCGTCGGGTACTGAACCGAAAATTAAGTTCTATATTGAGGTGAAGGGTGAAATGGGTTGCCCGAAATGCTATGCCAGTGCTGATGCGGAAGCAGAAGAGAAGGTGGTAGCAGTACGCAAGTCACTCGGTATTTGAGAAAGATAAACTGCTGATAGGCAGAAGGGAAGGTGTAATCCTGCGAAGGGTTGCACCTTTCCTGTTTTTTATCTGTTGGTGTGGACATTCTTTTCGCTTTAAGGTTCTTTTGCTTTCTTTAAGTCAACTCTGAAATCATTCTCTGTTAAATGCCGTTTTATATGCAACGTATGAACCTAACCTAAACCTTAGTTAATAGCCATCAGGATGGTAAAAGGGGATTTTGGCAATTAGTGGCGTAAGAACGTTTTCAATAGTGAAAGCACCAGTTGATATAAATTGCCATTATCCTCTTTTGTTTCTGATGGATATATTTAGAATGATTTGATGAAGGTCGGATGACCGGGAGATGAGAAGATATACAGATTGCGGTTGCATGCTAATTGGTTGATGTGAATGAGAGTCGTTTCATTCGTAGTTGTTCGTTTGTTGAATGCATGTCCTCCGCAATCTGTTTTTATTTGAATGTTTTTCGTCTTTTAATTATTGCTTAGCCACCAGTCTATCATCTTTCGTGCTATGCTCAGTTTTCGTGGAATTTCCGGCATATTTTCTTTCGAATAGAATGCTCCGGCACTGAGTTCGTCTTTTTGCAACTTGATTTCTCCACTTTCATAATCGGCAATAAAACCTACCATCAATCCGCTGGGATAGGGCCAGGGTTGGTTACCGAAATAAGTGATATTCTTCACCCGCAATCCGGTTTCTTCCATTACTTCACGTTGTACACATTGTTCCAGAGTTTCTCCTACCTCAAGAAAACCGGCTACCAGGCCATAGAATGTTCCGCGGAAGTTATGGGCATGTACCAGTAAGATTTCTTCTCCACGACGTATCAACACGATGATAGCTGTAGAGATAGGCGGATATATTTCGTAGGCACACGAAGGACACTTCTTCATGATAGGTGTCTTGTGTTCCGTAGGCATGCCACATGCAGGACAAAAACGACTATGTTGGTCCCAATACAATATTTGATATGCTTTACCGGCAGCTTTATATTCATCCAGGGTGATATATTCATAAGAGCCCCGGAGATTGACCATAAGCCATTCTTCCGTTTCCACAACGAGTTGTTCGATGGCGAATGCGTGTACCATTTCATCCGTAGGTAGTAAGACTTCATGAATCGTACAGCCTGAACCGGGAGCCAACGGTGGCTCTGTACCATAAGGTACACTGTATTTTATTTCTCCTTTTTCTGTTTTCTCTTTTTTCAGCAGCAGTTGGTCTTTAAAAAAGACGAACCACTGCGTAGGTTCTTGTTTCTCCGTATCTTCCATTATTCTATGATTTTTCTGTTTTTTGATTATTTATTCTGTGTATAACAGATTTATGTGGAAGCAATTATTGTTCAGACTATCTTTTGATATGCGATTCTTGCTGTTCCATTAGATACATACACGATTCCGCAGCGGATAAAGCCATTTCTTGTGAGCAGATTTTGCATGATAATATTGTCTTTATGTGTGTCCGCACGTAAATTAGGATGTTGTTTGGCGCACCAATCCAGACAGATATCGCCGATGCCTTTGTAACTTCCGTCGGAGGCGATGCGGTGAATCACATAATAAGGATCATCATTTAACCAGGCTCCATCTTCGATGATGGCATAAAAGGGGTCGGGACTCGGAACAAAACAGAATGTTCCGACGATTTTTCCGTGCTTATCTTCACATGCATAGCAATGTCCGTCGGTGATTTCTTTGGCAATCAGCTCACGTTGTGGGTAGCCATTGATCCACTGATTTCCATTTCCTACAGATGCCATAAATTTGCGGGCATGATCGAATATCTCCATCAGGCGGTCTAAATCTGAAAGCTGGCTGGGGCGAATTTGTATCATATCTGTAAACCTGTTAAGTTGCTTATTCCGGAATACAAAAGTACGTGATTATTTTGAAAAATGATAATTTACACTCTATCACCTCACCACTTTATCACTCTTTTCTTTTTCCTTTCATTAGAAATTCTTCAAAGAATGTATCGCGGTAGCTGTTACCTATGGCAATCTCATAATTACCTATGTAAATGTCATTGTTATCAAATGAATCGATGTGACGGGTATTGACGATATAGGACTTGTTTACCCGTAGGAACAGATCCTGGGGCAGGAGCTCGGAGATGCCTTTCATATTCATGCGGGTAATGATGCGCTGCTCCGGGAGTTGAAGAATTACATAGTCTTTCAATCCTTCGATGAAGAGAATATCAGTGTAGTTTACTTTGAAGTATTTCCGTTCGGATTTCACGAAGAAATACTCGGAAGAAACATTGGTTTCAATGGCCTCTTTCTCCTCTTTCATCAATAATGAATGATAGGAGAGGGCTTTCTGTACTGCCTTTTGGAAGCGTTCCGGTTCTATAGGCTTCACCAGATAATCGATAGCATCGACTTCATAGCTGTCCAATGCATATTCCGTATAGGCGGTCGTAAAGATGATGAGGGTTCGTTTGGAGACGGTATGTGCGAACTCTATGCCGGTGATACCCGGCATCTGAATATCCAGAAAGATAAGGTCGACAGAATGTTCTTCCATAAACTGTGTGGCGGATACGGCATTATTGAACATGCCCAGTAAGCAAAGCTCTTTATTTTCTTGCACCAGCATTTCCATGGCTTCGCGTGCTAGTGGTTCATCATCTATTATAATACAATTCATAAATCCAGTTTTAAAATTACTACATACTTATTTTCTGTCTCGGCTACTTCCAGTAAATAGCGACCGAGGTATAGGAGCTCAAGCCGGCGTCGGATATTAGTTAGTCCGATTCCCCCCACATGGCTTTTGCCTGTTGCTACGGCAGGCTTGGAGTTCTCACACTGGAATTCCAATTGATTATCCTCGACCTTAAAGAAAAGGTGAACGTATGACGGATGTTCGCTGTCGAAATTATGTTTCACCGCATTCTCTACAAAGGGAATGAATAGCAAAGCCGGTAATTGTATGGCATCGATATTACCTTCCTCTGTGATATTGTAATCAAAGTGATCGCGCCGTACCTTTTCCAGATTCAGATAGTCGTTCAGGAAATGGATATCGGAGCGGAGAGGTACATGTTCGCGGAAGTTATCATTCATCTGGTAACGCAATAAATCTTCCAGTTTGAATAAGACTTTGGATGCCTCCGCGGGATTTTTCCGAATGAGTACATTGGCATTATTCAGCATATTGAACAGAAAGTGCGGATTTATCTGATTTTTGAGAAATCTCAACTCAGAATGCAAGGTAGCAGATTGAATTTCATCTACCCGCTGATTATAGAGCATCCAGTGACGAAGCAGGAGTATGGCGGACATCCCGGCTACGGTAAATCCCATGGCCAATACTCCCGATATGGCATTTACCACGATAGGCAACAGATTGTTATCGGATGCGGGCACTGAAATGTCGATGGTGAAAATTTGGAATATAGCTACAGCTATAATGACTATCAGACTTACTCCGGACACACCGAGCGCATATATCAACAGGCGGTTTTTCAGCAGGAAGCGAGGGAATAGCCAGTAAAGATTGATATAGAAAACTGCATCAATGGAAATGAAATAGATGGTCCATCCCAATAACCTTTGAGGGAAACTGAGGGGACGCATGGGGACATTCCAGAGTATGTTCACTGTAATCATAAACACTACGAATTGCAGAAACAAATGTCTTGCCGTACGGTAACGTGGAGCAAGCAGGAAACTGGTAAAACGGTTATTAATCATTTTCCACCTCCTTTCAATTCAAGCTGGATGTTCTGGCCGGTTAATTCCAACCGGTAATTCTCACCGCATTGCAAATCGAGGCGTTGCCGGATTTTATTCAATTCCTGCTCCGGTTCCAGGCAAGGCATGGATACCTGACAGTTGAACAGAATGGTCTCATCTTCCGCTTGCAAATGAATTTCAATGGATGCGGATTGTTCTTCCTGAATTTCTATTTGCTTTACTGTGTACTGGATAAAAGGTATAAAGAGCAATGGGAATACAAATGTACGCCCTGTCTCTCCCGAGGCACTCATGTGGAAATCAAATTTATTCGAAACAAGTTGTTCCAGTTCCAGATAATTGGAAAGGAATTTGATTTCCGTATTTAGCAGCACTTTCTCCCGGTTACAGTCATACAACTGATAACGGAGTATCTGGCTCAGTTTCATTAACATTTCCGACGCTTTTCCCGGATTTACCAGTGCCTGTTCTCCTGAATAGTGGAGTACTCGGAATAACATGGAGGGGCTAATTTGTTCTTTCAGATGTTCTATTTCGGACTGTAACCTGATTTTTTCTAGTTGCATCACCCGTTGGTTTTCCAGTATCCAGAGCCGCAACAAGACAGTCATACCGCCGCCCATGATGCTGAGAAGGGTTAATGGGAAAGAGGAAAGATAATCCATAACAAATGCCACCTTAGAATATCCCACGTAAATATTAGGTACAGAGAAGATATCGGATACAATATACTCCTGTGTAGCTTGAAAAATAAAAACTATGATTAAAGCACCTGATAGGGAAAGAATATACGTCAGATATCTTTGTTTGAGCAAGTAACGGGGCACCAGATAGAGCAAATTGAAATAAAAAATGCCACCGTAGAGCAGAAACATGTTGAAGATGAGAAGATAGATCCACTTTCCCAACATCTCTATATAACCCTGACAGCTGAATAATACCAGATTACAGGCTATGACAAACAGTGCCACGACGACAGTGGTATGTCTGGCTACCCGGAAGCGTGAGCTGACGAGGAAGCGGTATAGAAAAGAATCATCATTGCCTATAATTGGTATTACTTTCATGGGAGTATCTCTCATTTGAGGTGACGAAGATAGAATAAATTCATATAAAACACTGGATTATCCTGAATTAAAACTCTATTTTGTAGCTGATATTGGTCAGATCGGTTTTCTGTTCACTTGCCTCTATCTTTCCTGTTTTTATGTTATAGAGGTGCTGAATGAACTCTTTGCTGCCTGTAAAGTTGAGGCCTTTCACGGAGAATTCATGAGATACACGGCGTTTATTGATGCGGTAGCTTACCGTATAATTGCCAATCAGCATCGGAGAGCGTTGAATGGAATATGCCCGCGTTTCATCATACTGCACTTCTTTGTCGGGGTGGGCCATCGTTGCTTCCACATCTATCGGAGCATAGCGTTCTCCACTTTGCAGGGTAAGCTTCAGGTTGACACTGAGAATGTTTTGTTTGTTGCGTCCCAGCATCCACTCTTTACCGATCAGTCCGTTCAATACATATTTCCGGTTGAAGCGTGTGTTGTGCCAGATACCATCGCCACCGCAATAACGGGAATCGAACAGGGAAGCGGTTATCATATAATAGAGTCCTTTGTTCAGTGCCCGTTCCCAAGTGAAGTCTACACCAAAGTTGCGTCCTCGTCCTTTGTTCACTAAAGCGTTTTCCACGAAGAATTCATCTCGGTTAAGTACCGAAAAGGAGCTGTCGCGCATGACGGGTACATCGTATAGAAACTGAATGTAAGGTTCCACTTTCAAGCTTATATTTTCTGAAACCTTATAGGCGAATGAAAGCATCAGATGGTGTGCTTTGGTAAAATCGAGGTTTTTGTTTACTGACCGGTCACCGGTGCTTTGCGTCTTTACGAAGTAAACGTCCATCTTTTCCATACGGCTGTACATACCGTAAGCCAAAGCAAAGGAAGTTCGGGCATTGGTTTGCCATTTCAGGCTGGTGCGGGGTTCAAGGGTCCAGCGGTTATTTAGCGTGAGCAGTTGGCCGTGCAATCCGAAGTTCAGGCTTAGTTTGTCGTTTATTCCCCATGCAGAGCTGTTGTAGGCTGAAATCAGGCTGGTGTTTCCATCTCCTTTTGAGATTGTTTCCAACGGTTGATCGATGAATGGAGCAAGCTCGAAATTCATATTGTAGAACATTTGTGTAAAGGTGAATCCGGTTTTGTTGGTAAAACGGTTGCTTACTTTCCGGTTCAGTGACGAAGTCAGTATCAGGTTCGTGTTACTGCTGTTCTGTTCGATGTAAGGTGAAGAATTAAATTCTCTGTCGTAAGTGGTTTGAATGGCCTCTTGGTCGGAATAAGTTCCGGCAAGTGTGGTTTTCAGTAAGGTGTTTTCATTAAAGAAGTAGCGATGGGTAACACCTCCGGCTGCCATGTACTGGGTGGAACGCCCCTGTCCGGCATCTTCCAGGTAATCCCATTTATCCGGATTCTCTTCGAGTGAACTTTTGTATTTGTCAAGCAATGCAGTACCCCATACGGCAAAGGTACCTGCATGGCGGGTGGGGAAGTTTAGTTTGAAGTTCAGGTCCTGATAGTCCATCTTTCCACCTAAGTCAACGTTCAGTAGTCCCGTAGTGGAG